>Ga0209991_10001194_pt1 | contig 11736 bp, 10 predicted proteins | sample ChitaG_FD_183167 | JGI IMG/M metagenome (GOLD analysis project Ga0209991, IMG submission 183167) | Deep subsurface microbial communities from South Pacific Ocean to uncover new lineages of life (NeLLi) - Chile_00310 metaG (SPAdes)... | ecosystem: Environmental > Aquatic > Marine > Oceanic >...
TATCTATGTTGACGACGCTTTCGGCACCGCGCACAGGGACAATGCTTCGATGTATACGGTGCCGTTAATGATGGAAGGTAAGCCACGCGTTATCGGCTTTTTGATAGAAAAAGAGCTTAGGTTTCTTGGTGAGACGCTCAGTAATCCCGAAAGACCATTTGTGGCGATATTGGGCGGAGCGAAGGTTTCGGACAAGATAGGTGTGATTGAAAATCTTCTCGATAAGGTTGACAGCATACTGATAGGCGGTGCGATGGCCTATACATTTTTCAAGGCCCAGGGCCAGGACGTCGGCGATAGCCTGTGCGAGGATGATTTTCTTGATGAAGCTGCGAAGCTTCTCAAACAGGCTAAAGAGGTCGGCTGTGAGATAGTTTTGCCGGTTGATACGGTAGTTGCCGCTGAATGCAAGGCCGGCGCTGAGAAGAAGATAATCAGCGGTGATATTAAAGCCGGCTGGCAAGGTCTGGATATCGGGCCGGAGACGAGGAAGCTTTTTGTGGAGAAAGTTGCAGGGGCGCAGACAGTCGTTTGGAACGGCCCGATGGGAGTCTTTGAAACGCCTCCCTTCGATGAGGGGACAAAGGCGGTTGCTCTGGCTGTTGCCGAGGCCACCGACAAAGGCGCTCGCAGCATAATCGGTGGTGGCGATAGTGCAAGTGCCATAACGAAGCTTGGTTTTGAGGAGAGGGTAAGCCATATTTCTACCGGCGGCGGGGCTTCACTTGAGTTTTTAGAGGGCAAGAAATTCAAGTGTCTTGAAATACTCGATGAGAAATAGAGTCCAAAAAAATAATCAATAGTCAATAGTAAATAATCAATAGAAATGCGGTTACCCAAAGCAGGGACAATCGAGATTGTACCATCGATATTGAGCGCTGACTTTGCCAAATTAGCGGATGAGATAGCAGAGATTGAGTCGGCTGGGGTTAATGTGGTGCATCTTGATATTATGGACGGTCACTTCGTGCCGAATATTACAATCGGGCCGCCGGTGGTTGCCAAGCTTCGCAAGCATAGCAATCTTGTATTTGACAGCCATTTGATGATAAGTGAGCCGGAAAAATATGTCGAGCGTTTTGTCGAGGCCGGCGCCAATCATATAACATTTCATATTGAAGCTACAGATAAGCCGGAGAAACTTATTGATATACTGCACAAGCTTGGTTGTACGGCGGGGATATGTCTGAATCCGGAGACTCCGGTTGAGGCGATAGAGGCGGTTGCGCCGCTTTGCGATATGGTTCTGGTGATGACGGTTGAACCGGGTTTTGGCGCCCAGGAGTTTATGCTTGAGGCGGCGAAAAAGATTGTTCGAGTGCGAGAGATTGTCGGCCCTGAAATTAGAGTGGAAGTTGATGGGGGAATAGATACAGAGACTGCGCCGATTGTAGTTTCCTATGGTGCCGACACTCTTGTAGCGGGCAATGCGATATTTGCAAAAACCGACCGTATTGCTGCGATAAACGCCATTCGAGAGGCCTGCCCCGTTAGATGACTCTGGCCATTAGAGATTTATGTGGAAGTTTATATGGAATTTAATATGGACTTTATTTCGAACTTTGCTTGTATCTTCTATCTAACGGGGCCTGTAAGTAATCCTACAGTGCGATCTAACGGTATAAAACCTGATTTTTTTATTAAAATCCGAAGCACGAAGCACGAAATTCGAAACAATATCGAATTTCAGAAATCCGAATTTTCAAAACAAAAACATCAGTTCGTTAGCCGTTGTTATTTGGGATTTTGGTAATTCGAATTTTGAATTTGTTTCGGATTTCGATATTCGGATTTCGAGTTTAACACAATTGACATAAGTGTTTATACAACACTACCTTATGAGCAATACTCGGCACGAAGTTGCGCTATAGTGGTAATTTAATAGTCATATCTGTCAATTTTTGGTAAAATCCTAACTTGCAAAAAAGAATAAAATATGTCATTGTATGATAAGAGATTCTTCACTTCGTTCAGAATGACAAGAAGTGGATTCCCGCTTGCGCGGGAATGACGAGCAAGCGTTGGGATTTTATAGCTATGGGCAAAGAAGCTAAAAGTGAGTGGAACGGTTTTTCACTGAAGCCGCGGAAGAAGATGCCCGAGGGGCTTTGGATAGGCTGTCCGGGCTGCAAGCATATGCTTTATAAAAGCAGTGTCGAGAAGAACCTTAACGTTTGTCCGGGATGCAATTATCACTTCCGTATCGAGGCGGGTAAGCGGATTAAATATCTGGCTGATGAGGATTCTTTTCAGGAAGTTTTAAGTGATTTGACGACCAGTGACCCGCTGGATTTTAAGTTCAGGGGGACCAGTTATAAGCAGCGTCTAAAAGCCGACGAGAAAAAGTGCGGCGCCAAAGAGGCTATTCGAATCGGCAAGGCCTTTATCAAGGGAAGAGGCGTAATCTTAGGCGTGATGGAGCCGAATTTTCTGATGGGCTCAATGGGGTTTGTGGTCGGCGAGAAGCTATGCACGGCGGTTGAAAAAGCTATTGAGGAAAAGCTGCCTTTGGTGGTGGTTTGCTGCTCCGGCGGAGCGAGGATGCATGAGGGTGTGGTGTCACTGGGACAGATGGCCAAGACTTCTGCGGTGTTGGCGAAATACGATGAAGCTGGAGGACTCTACATTTCAATTTTGACAGACCCGACTACGGGCGGCGTGACAGCGAGCTTTGCAATGTTAGGCGATTGTTTAATAGCGGAGCCGGGAGCATTGATTGGTTTTGCCGGGCCTCGCACGATTGCCGAGACAATAAAGGTCGAGCTGCCGGAGGGATTTCAGACGTCTGAGTTTATGCTTGAACACGGCTTTGTCGATATGATTGTCCACCGCAAAGACCTGCGCAGCGAAATTGCCCGCCTTATAGATTACTGCCAAAAATAGATTTTTTCGCACTAAGTATATATGACTTCGTTACCATCTTTCGAATAATCGCAAAATCTTCTCTTTCACTTCCGAGCAAATATCCGTATAATCTTAATCAGAAGTCAGAAGTCAGATTTTTCTGTTTTCCGTCTTCTGTCCTCTGTTTTCTGTTCGACGAAATTGGAGCAGGTAATGGGTTATTTTCGCCGAAATATTGAAAAGGCCGAAGGATATGAGCCGGGGTTTCAGCCCAAACAGGCAGATGTGGTAAAGCTAAACACCAATGAAAATCCGTATCCACCATCGCCGGAAGTAATGAAGGTATTGGCAGAAATTGGGCCGGAACAGCTTCGCCGATACCCTGACCCAGAGGGAAGTGCATTTCGGGCAGCGGCGGCTGAAGTTAATGGCGTGCAGTTAGAGTATATTATGTGCTGCAACGGTGGAGATGAGCTGTTGACAATTGCTTTGCGTGCGTTTTGCGATGAGAGACGGCCAGTCGCGTATCCTGTCCCGGCGTATTCACTTTATCCGGTATTAGCCAATCTGCAAAATTGCAAGGCAATTGAGATTGCGTTTGATAATGAATTTAATCTGCCGGCCAAATTGGCGGCAAGCGCTGCCAGCTTAACGATTGTTTGTAATCCGAATGCGCCGACCGGCAGCTTCGTAAGCACCAGCGAGCTGGCTTCGTTGGCAAAGGAGATAAGCGGGGTGCTGTTAATTGATGAGGCCTACGTGGATTTTGCAGAAGAGAATTGCGTAAGCTTGGTTAAGGATTTTGATAATGTGATAGTACTTCGGTCGATGAGTAAAGGATACTCGCTTGCGGGGTTACGATTCGGATATGCGATTGCCCAGCCGGGTTTAATAGAGGGCCTGATGAAGGTCAAGGATTCCTACAATGTCGATGCGGTTGCAATTGCCGCGGCTACAGCAGCGATAAAGGACCAGAAGTATTTCAGAGAAACTGTCGAAAAAGTAAAAGCCGAGCGCAAAAGATTGACCGGGCAACTAAGAAACCTTGGTTTTGATGTCCCCGACAGCAGCGCAAACTTCGTTCTGGCAAAATGCAAAAACAGAAAAGCTGTTGAAGTTTATGAAAAATTAAAGCAGCAAAATATCCACATCAGATACTTTACTTATCCGGAGCTTAAAGATAAATTGAGAATAACTATTGGCACGAGCGAACAAAATGATAAACTACTTTCGGCATTGAAAGAAATCTTATCAGAATAAAACAGAGAGCAGAGGGCAAATTTCTGACTTCTGATTTCTGGCATCTGACTTCTGACTTAAGGATGTTCTTATGGAAGAGAGAACCGCTAAAACTCACAGGAAGACGAAAGAGACCGACGTTGCTGTTGAGCTTAATCTGGACGGCATCGGTAAATATGAGATAGATACGGGCATCGGTTTTTTTGACCATATGCTCTCACATCTGAGCAAGCACGGCAAAATTGATTTGGTAGTAAAGGCCAAAGGCGACCTGAAGACGGATGCGCACCATACGGTTGAAGATATATCAATATGCCTGGGCGAATGTCTGCTAAAAGCCCTTGGTGACAAGAAGGGTATTGCCAGATACGGGCACAGTTCCGTGCCGATGGAAGAGACTATGGCCAATGTGTCTGTAGATTTATCGGGCAGGAGCAGCTGTGTGTATAACGTTGACTATCGAACGGATAAAATCGGCGATTTTGACGTTGAGTGCCTTGAAGAGATGCTGCGGAGCTTTTCAAATACGGGCAAGTTTAATCTGCATATAAACGTGCCATACGGCACAAACAGCCATCACATAGCTGAGGCGATTTTCAAGGGATTAGGCCAGGCACTTGCAGGAGCGGTGAAAATTGTAGGGACGGACGTGCCCAGCACAAAGGGAATATTGTGATTGAGCGACCTAAGCCTGAATATCGGAGCGGGATTGGTACCGATATCCACGAGTTGGTTAGCGGCAGGAAACTTATGCTGTGCGGAGTTCACGTGCCTTACCCGAGAGGCTTGGCGGGGCACAGCGATGGTGATGTTGGTATACATGCTGTCATCGATGCTTTGTTAGGCGCAAGCGCAATGGGTGACATTGGGGCATTGTTTCCCGATACGGACCCGAAGTGGAAAAATGCCGACAGTAAGAAGCTTTTAGTTATCGTAAAAGAGCGGCTCGAAGAAAAGGACTGGGAAATAGCCAACGTTGACCTGATAATACACGCTGAGCAGCCGAGCTTAGAGCCGGCCAAGGGACAAATGAAAAGGTGCATCGCCGGGCTTTTGGGAATTGATTTTGCCACGGTGAACGTTAAGGCGAAAACAAACGAAGGTTTTGGCGATGTAGGAGCCGGCGATGCAATAGCGGCAACGGCAATAGTTCTTTTGAAAAAGAAGTTCAGAAGAACATTATAAAAGGATAAAAGTAAAGAGATAAAAGGCAAAAGTGGAATGGGCTTGCAGCTTTATAACAGCCTGACGAGAAAGAAGGAAGAATTTAAGCCATTGAAGAAAGGCAGGGTTGGAATTTATGTCTGCGGGCCGACGGTATATGGGCACGCGCATTTGGGGCATGCGAAAAGTTATGTGAGCTTCGATGTGTTGATTAGGTATCTTCACTATCTGGGATACAGCGTAACATACGTGCAGAATATAACCGATGTGGGCCATTTGACCGACGATGCGGATGAGGGCGAAGATAAAGTTGCTGAGGCGGCAAAGAAGGAAAAGAAGCATCCGATGGCGTTGGCGGAGTACTATACGCACAGCTACTTTGAGGATATGGATAAATTAAACTGTGTTCGGCCTGATATAAGCCCGCGAGCCAGCGGTCATATAGTCGAGCAGATAGAGCTGGTGAAGAACTTGTTGGAAAAGGGCTATGCTTACGAAGTCAACGGCTCGGTGTATTTCGATGTATCTAAATTCAAGGACTATGGCAAACTTTCGGGACGAAATGTTGAAGATATGTTAGCTGGCGCCCGCGTGGAGGTTTCGCCGGACAAAAGAGCGCCGGTGGACTTTGCCCTTTGGAAGAAGGCTGAGCCGAACCATATTATGCAATGGCCCAGTCCCTGGGGGATGGGATTCCCCGGCTGGCATCTGGAATGCTCGGTAATGAGTATGAAATATCTGGGCAAGACGATTGATATTCACGGCGGCGGAATCGAGAACCAGTTTCCGCATCATGAGTGTGAAATTGCCCAGGCCGAAGCTGCCAATGGAGTGCCATTTGTCAGGTACTGGGTGCACCATAATATGGTCACCGTTGATGCGCAAAAGATGGGTAAGAGTTTGAATAATTTTATTACATTGAAACAGGCCTTTTCCGGTGCGCACGAAAGATTGACCAGGAGCTATGAGCCTCTGGCAGTGAGACAGTTGATTTTGAACAGTCATTACAGAAGCCCGCTGGATTTTTCAGATGCAGCGCTTTTCGCAGCCCAGAGCGGTTACAAAAAAATAAGCGATACGGTCAAAGCGGTGCGAAAAAAAATGAGCGCAGCGGGCGAAGGTAAGGCTGACGAGAAGATAACAGAGGAATTGAAGCAGTTGAAAGAGAAATTCGAAGCGGCGATGAATGATGATTTGAATACTTCTATTGCATTGTCGGTTGTGTTTGAGCTGGTTCGGCTGGCAGATGGTCTGCTCGGGGATGGAGACACAACCGCCGAGACCCTTAATGCGGTGGATGATTTGTTTAGAAAATTAGGCGGGGATGTTTTGGGTATTGTAAAAGACAGATATGACCAAATCACGTTGGCAGAATTCCTGAATGATTTTATTAAGCGTCGTAACGAAGCCCGCAAAAATAAGAATTTCGAGCTGGCTGATGCTACTCGTGCCGACCTTGACAGGGTTGGCATTGTGCTGGAAGATAATGCGGACGGGACTACTACCTGGAGAAGGAAATGAGGATACTCGGCATCGACCCTGGTTTGCAGGTCTGCGGATACGCCTGTTTGGAGACGAGCGGGGCGGGGGAGAGGTTAATCGAAGCGGGTGTTTTTCGAACTGCCGGTGACTCGGCGATAGAAACAAAGTTGAACCAGATTGCCAAGGATACCGAGTCGCTCCTGAAGAAATTTAAACCTGAGATTGTAGCAGTGGAAGAATTATACTCGCACTATGAACATCCGAAAACGGCGATATTGATGGGACATGCAAGAGGCGTTATATTACAAAGTTGTGCAGAAGCGGGTGTTGAGGTCAGAAGCTTCGGCGCTACGCGTATAAAGAAATCGCTTACTGGCAACGGCAGGGCATCGAAGGAGCAGGTGCAAAGGACGATTCAAACGGTTTTGTCTTTGCCCCAGCTACCGGAGCCGAGCGATGTGGCCGATGCTGTAGCGGCGGCGCTATGCTGTGCAAATGAGCTGAACAGTATCTTCGTGACTAACGACTAAATACGAACTACTAATATGGACAACGAGTCACGAACCACGAGCGACGAATAACGAAATTATGATAGCGAGAATTGAAGGAAAACTTGTCAAGCTTGATAGCGACAGCGCCTTGGTGCAGGTTGGGGCGGTCGGGTATGAAGTTATGTTAGCCGGCTATTGTGTAAATGCGCTATCGGACAAAATCGGCTCAGATGTTAGTCTTTGCACGATGGAATATTATGAGGGAACGCCGGGCGGCGGGAATTTGATACCGAGAATGGTTGGATTTTTGAATGACGGCGAGAGGGACTTTTTCACGAAATTTATCAGTGTTAAAGGGATAGGCATAAAAAAGGGCCTGCGGTCGCTGAGCATTCCGATAGCAACGATAGCGGCGGCGATAGAAAATGGCGATGATAAGATGTTGTGCTCACTCGACGGCGTGGGAAAGAGAATGGCCCAGCAGATTATAGCCGAATTACGCGGCAAGCTGGGCACTTTTGCGATTGGAGCTGAGTTACCCGGGCCGACGGAGGCCAGATTTAAGCCACACCAGGCTGAGGCATTGGAGATTCTTATTGCCTGGGGTGAAAGAAGAAACGAGTCGATGGAGCTTATTGAGCTGGCCTGTGAGAGACACCCGGGCATAAACTCGGCTGAGGAGCTTGTGCCTTTGGTGTACCGACTAAAGCAGGGAATAGAAGTCTGAAAAAGGAAATACGAAATTCGAAGCACGAAATCCGAAACAAATTCGAATGACCAAATGACCAAAATTCGAAATTGGACGTTTTGAACATTTGAAATTTGAAATTTGAGATTGTTTCGAATTTCGAAATTTGATATTCGAGTTTTTAGTTTTAATACTATGGCAATAGACAGAGTTATAAGCAGCCAGTCACTAACAGAGCAGGAGGAGGTTTTTAACGTCTCGCTTCGGCCGAAGTCTCTGGATGAATGCGTGGGCCAGTGCAATGTTAAAGAGAAGCTTTCGATTGCCATAACCGCGGCTAAGCAAAGGTCTGAGCCTCTGGAGCATATTTTGTTTTACGGTCCGCCCGGCCTTGGCAAGACGACGCTGGCCAATGTTGTAGCAAACGAGATGGGGGCGAGGATTCGCTGCTCATCGGGGCCGGCCCTGGTGAAGCAAGGCGATGTGATGGGGCTTTTGAGCAATATAAATACCGGCGATGTGCTTTTTATAGATGAGGTCCATCGGCTCAGCACGCCGGTCGAGGAATTTATTTATCCTGCTATGGAAGAGTTCAGGGTTGACTTTACTGTTGATAGCGGCCTGCACGCAAAGACCATCAATTTTCCGCTGAAGCGTTTTACCTTGATTGGTGCAACAACACGGGCAGGCCTCTTAAGCGCTCCCCTTCGCGGCCGGTTTGGAATGTTGTATCATCTTGAGTTTTACAGTGCGGAAGAACTAACGGCGATTTTAGAGAGGTCGGCGAAATTACTGGGCCTGCAAAGCGAAGATGAGACGCTGAAATTGATTGCGAGTCGCTCTCGCGGTGCGCCTCGAGTGGCCAATCGCCTGTTAAAGCGGGTTCGTGACTATGCCCAGGTAAAAGGCGAAGGGGCCCTTACCGCCAAAATTGTCGAAAGCGCTCTGAAAATGGAGCAGATTGACCCGCTGGGCCTGGACGAGCTGGACAGGGCTTTTCTGCGTGCGCTGGTCAATACCTATGACGGCGGCCCTGCTGGTATCGATGCCATTGCTGCGACTCTCGGCGAAGAGCGGGACACGCTTGAGGATGTTGTTGAGCCATATCTATTGCAGATAGGCTTTCTGCGTCGAACCAAACGAGGCCGGGAAATCACCGCAAAGGCCTGCAAACACCTAAACCTAAAGTACCATAAAACCAAACCCACCCCCGACCAACCGGAACTCTTCGAAAAGCAATAACCATTTGTCATTAGCGAAAAGGTGCTACATAGTATCGGTTAATGCGTCAGGACCAGTTAAAATCTTAGGTTTTTGCCCCTGAGGCATCTTATCCCGATGTATATGACAGAAAGCCTCATGGTTATAGATACTCAAGATGTTCGTGCAGTGCGGAAACATGCATTTCCTGCCCTCAGCCGAAGTTTTTAGCATTTTTTTCCCCATAGCTACTCCTGTAGGTAAATCACCAAACAAAAAAGCTGTAAAGGTTAGTTGTCTTCTTCTGCGGCCTAAAGATTTTCTAATCTTTTGTAGTGTATTATTTATACCACATTATTTGGCTTTGTCAATCTGAATTCAGCAGCAAGTAAATTGACGAGGTAATCCCCGCCCAACCCGAACTGTTTGAAAAACAAGAACCGTGAGTCATCCCGACCGCAGCGCATCCTGCATCCTGTCATCCCGACCGAAGTCCGCCGTAGGCGGACGAAGTGGAGGGATCTATTAAAAAAATGTCATTGCAAGGCCAAAGGCCGCGGCAATCTAAAGTTCTTTTTGCTTTCCGACAAAAACATTGCTATAATGAATATGATTTCTTTGAGGAACAACCTAGGAAGATATTTTCCACGAAAACATTCTATCAACCAAGGGAGATTGAATGTTCAAAATTTTAGGGAACAAATGGGTGTTTGTCAAACTGATATCAACAGTTTTTCTTTTTATAATAGTTCTCATCGGTGAAGTCCACGCAGAAGAAGACAGAAACGCTTTAGTAGACTACGTTTCCCTCTATAACCAAGAAAACCAGCCAATGAACTATAAGGCAGAAGACAACGCTGCAACGCATTATCAAAAAGCGATAAAGGTTCTCTTGAAAGCTCCACAGGAGATAAGATATAAGTATTTGCACATCTGGCCCGGTGATCTTTCAAAACAAAATGTACAAATAATAAGACAATGGGTTAAGAGCAATAGTTTAGCTTTGGAATACTTTACGGAAGCAAGTAAAAAACAATATTTCTGGACAGAAAAGAAATCTTGTGATGGTTCTGTACTGGGCATTTTACTGCCCGATCTGGCTGAGATAAGGGATTTGATGCGCTTGACCTGTTGCAAAGCCAGACTTGAAGCGATGGATGGCAATATCAGCAATGCGACAAAAGACATTGAGACTATTTATCGAGTCGGCAACCACTTCAATGGGCCCCAGCAACCAGTCGAGCAGATGCTCGGAATGAGTGTCAAAGCCCAAGCAATAGAAACTGTTCTTACGATCATACAGAATGCTCAGATTGATAGAAAAGAGCGAGAATGTCTTTATCACTCTTTGAAGAAATACATTGATGATGAAGAATTTATACCTCATCTATTGGCAATGAAGTTGATGTGTCTGGACTGCCTGCAAAGGATGTATATCTTCAATCAAGACGGCCAGAGAGTGATGGACGAACAATCATCGCGCAAACAGCTTATTTTACTTCGGCTTCATTGTCAGGGACTAATGATGCTTGGCTATGTTTCGGTAGAGCAGCGCCACAAGTCCGAATTGGTACAGATGGATTATGAAAAAGCCAAGGAGCTGCTTACCAAAGGACTTGAGCAGTTGGAAAGAGTGATGGTTTTGGAGGCATGGCAATTGAATGAAACTATGAATCAGGAACAGGGAATATTGCAGAGCATTCAGGAATCACACCCTCTACTCAATATTCTGGCCATAAAGGCGATAAACCTCAAGTTCTCTGCTCATGAACGACTGCGAGCACAAGCACGTGCTTTGGAGACAATCATGAGTGTTTTGACGTTTAAAGAAAATACGGGCAGACTGCCCCTCAATCTTAGTGAGCTTCAAGAAACTGGATTATTAGAGAAATTACCTATCGACCCGTTTAGCGGCAAGCCCATTGAATACAAAAAGATGGATGACAACTTCACTGTTTACAGCTACGGGTTGGATTTTGATGATGACGGTGGGGAAAGAATCGGTGACTTTCCATTCAGCGGACAAAATGGTGACCTTGTCGCATGGCCGGCGAAAAAATATGAAGAGACAGCACTCAAACGAAAATAGCAGCCATACTTGCAAGTATGGTTTACAAAACCATTCTCTTCTAAAGAGAAAACTCCCCCTCGAAGGTAGCTACAAAAAAAGATGAATGCTTCTCCCCAGTCTCCAGCACCCTACTCACCATTCACTCCGACTCATGAACCGCGCGCCGGCAAAAATCTCTCTGCCTGCCCTGGAATGCCTTAGTCGAGGGTGTTAATCTGGGTAATTTATGGCTTAGCTATCTGTGGCTGAGCTTTGCTGCGCACTTGTCCGCCGTAGCTTTAGCGAAGGTGCAATCAGCGTCTAAAAAAGTCGAATATTTCCGAACGTTTCACATCATTTTTCGAATATTTTTGAATATTTTCGAATATTTTCAAACGTTTTCGAACGTTTTCGAACCTTTTTCCGCTTTTTTTCAATAAAATCTGCGTAATCTGTGGCAAATTTTCAATCAAAAACGTAGCTACCTACCAGCAAAAATCTCGTAGCTTGCCCCTTTCCTGTGGGGCGCAGCGCAGACCCCGCACCAATTGAGCTTAGCTCACGACTATTCGGTGCGG
>Ga0209991_10001195_pt1 | contig 11735 bp, 17 predicted proteins | sample ChitaG_FD_183167 | JGI IMG/M metagenome (GOLD analysis project Ga0209991, IMG submission 183167) | Deep subsurface microbial communities from South Pacific Ocean to uncover new lineages of life (NeLLi) - Chile_00310 metaG (SPAdes)... | ecosystem: Environmental > Aquatic > Marine > Oceanic >...
TCATCGGAGGGAAGGGACCCTACTTCAGCCGTGTCAAGCGGGGAGGTAAGTGACGGTGCATGCCCGCACAGGATGCGGGACAACAACACCCAAGGTGAAATCACGAGAACGTCAGCGCGGACTATGCCTGTGTGCCAAGTAGTAACTGCAATTGGTGCTGGCCTGATGTGGCAGGCTGATAAGGCAGCAGTGACGGGAACTATGAAAGCCTCAGGAAGAAGGCTGTCGGAGAGCCGTATGAGGGAAAACCTCACGTACGGTTCGAGGTGGCAGGGGATGGAAACCAGGATGTGATATCCCAGGCGCCATCCCCTGACCCTACCAGCCGACCCGCCTTCGGCGGCGGGTATGCGTGCACCCTGGGGCAGCAATCGCTCTTCTTGTTGGAGCGAATCTTGCCAGAGTCGGCGGGCGGCTGACGCCCAGTCCGTTAGGCGGCGCTATCACTTACAGGCATAATGAATATATCTTCGACGGGTTTGTTGAATACCTTACCTATCTTCAGAGCCAACTCAAGAGATGGATTGTACTTTTCATTTTCAATCGCATTGATTGTTTGGCGTGAGACGCCAAGCAATTTCGCAAGGCTTTCTTGAGTTAATATTAATTGCTTTCTACATTCCCGGATACTATTCTTGATAACCACCGCTTAGCTTCTTTCGCATGTAAAGATCGGTAGAGAAATAAACAATTACACCTATCAGAAGAATGTTCAATGGCATTGTGATTGTCACTTTAGTGACAACATCGTAAATGGACCAGATCAGGAGAGCTATCATGATCACCATCCAGCTAGATCGAAATGCAAATAATGCAATATGGATGTCCATCTCGTCGGCTTTTCTGAACCCAAGTCTTTGAAGGAATTTCATTTTGAACGCTCCTAATGTAAAATCTTCTTTACATGGATTATACATTGAAATATGTAGAATGTCAAGAACCTTTTACATTTCATTTCGATCAAGGATTCTCCAGTGCAGCGCCGCCTAACCACTGCGCTGGTGTGTCCTGAAGCTGTCGTCTGCTAACCGGTGGAAGTCCGGTCGTGGTAACTGCTAGTGGGCAGTGTACTCCGTACACTACGGAGTGCCACGTAGCAGGCAGCCAGTGCAGCCGGGTGACTGGAGGTGCTGAGGCGGAGTATCCCCCAAAGAACAGGGAGCAAAGCAGCACATAGTACAGAAGCCACCTGCGTTAACCGCACAGGTGGCTTTTTGTGTTGCCAAACGAGCCAAGACCTGCTATACTATTAGCAGCCAAACAAAAAAGGGATTACAGAGTAGCCGCTCTAGTAATCCCAACACTTACTCCTGAATGGCCCAGGAGACAGGCTAGAGAGATCATAGCACAAAGCCGCTTCCTGGGCAAGTGGGAGGCGGCTTTGGGGGTTTAGGTATACCGACACGCACGTGGATACTATGGACGCCTGGAAAGCGCCACAGCCCGTTCGCGGTAGATGCGTCACCTGGCTTAGCATTTAGCATGATGAAAGCGCTACTCATATTTGCGTATTATGCGGAAGCGGTTCCAATGATGCTATGAAATCTACGGAAAACTGTGCAAAAGCCCTAGGAAATCTGCCTCTGAAGGGCTGTCACGCGCTGTTCAAATTCGCGAGACAACCTTTAGCCCACTAAAGGACGAAGCCCGTAATTGTTAGGCTGCACAAGGAGTCGCAACATGGAACCCTATAGGCTTCGGCGATGGAACGAGAGGTCATCCACGGATCGCCTTGCCTTCTATACCTGCGCAAGACCGGGAAGATCCAAAGGTAAAAGCGGTGATGTCGCCGACGAAGTGGTCTACAAGTGGTTGCAGAACCTGCCTCAGGGTGAGAAAGTAGCCATCGTTTCCCTTCTCGGCTGGAAACCAAACGGTATGAGCGAGTTCTCGTTCTATTCATTCTGCGGTGCTTGGGAATCCCCTGAAGAACGCCGACGCCGCCCGACCTTTGCTGAGTGGATCGCCGAGTCAAACCAGGACAGGCCGATGAAGGTGGTCGAGCATCCGACGGAAGACTACGAGCCAGTAAAGCCCAGGATATTGGATGCTGTAGAACGGGACGTCCATAGGCTTCTCGAGCACGGCTGGACCGTAATCCTCGTCGATTCGGGAGGCGAGACCCGCACCAAGCAAGTGTGTAGCCATCTTCAATTCGTCGAGGATAGCAGGAGGCCCTGAGTGCCGCCTAACAAGCAGTTGGTGTGTCCTGAAGCTGTCGTCTGCTAACCGGTGGAAGTCCGGTCGTGGTAACTGGCAGGGGGCAGTGTACTCCGCACCGTACTGGACCGCCCTGGGTCCTTGGGCCCCAGGACTAAGGGTACGGTACAGTGTACACTACGGAGTGCCACGGAGCAGGCAGCCAGTGCTTGCGGGTGACTGGAGGTGCTGAGGCGGAGTATCCCCCAAAGAACAGGGAGCAAAGCAGGAGACAGCAAAGAAGCCACCTGCGTCAACCGCACGGGTGGCTTTTTGTGTTGCCAAACGAGCAGAAGTATGGTATTATTACACTCAGCAACCAAACAAAAAAGGGATTACAGAGTAGCCGCTCTAGTAATCCCAACACCTACTCCTGACAGGCCCAGGAGAGGCTGGGAGAATTGTAGCACAAAGCCGCTCCCCGGGCAAGTGGGGGCGGCTCAATCTTTTGGCTAACGAAAGCATTGAGTATCAGGGCCAAGGGGCAACATTGAGCGGGAGATTACAGAGCGAGGGACGTGAAGCCGCTCGAATGGCAAGCGCGCCTGTCTTCGTGCCAACTCACGCCTTTCCCTCTTGAGGTCTTTGGCAAGCTGGCCGAGACCTGTGAGATGGTCAAGAAGGGTGCAAAAGTCTTGGTCGACGGTAAGCTGGACACCTCAGAGTACACCGACAAGGAAGGCCAAAAGCGGATGGCCTTTAGAGTTTTGGCTGATTCCTATCGCTTGCTCTAAAGACAAAGGGGAGGCCTTCAAAGCCTCCCCTTACCTTCCCTTTTTGAAAGTCGGCGGCTCCCACCCCCTTTTAAACACTGACTGGCAAGAGAACACCGAGCAGGAGATTAAGGAACGGGGAAAAACACCTAGAGCTGCCCTAAGACTTCTTTCCATGAGCTTCTATCGCGGATAATAAAGTTTGTGCTCTCCTTTGTCAATTCCAGCCCGCCCACCTTTGGGGCGACATCTTTCCGCACCAACACACCTTTAGCGGGCTCAACAAAGTAGGGGGCTTCCCCCCTCCTTGTCCTTTCCAGTGCATGCCACTTTTCGTACAGATTAGCTATGCATTGGCCGATGTTCACGGCCGAAATGTCCATGCTGGTTGCGATCTCGTTGGGAGCCATGCCGAAGGCATAACCCCTTAGGATCTGTGCTTCCTTTTTGGTAGGGATGAGTTGGTTGGTAAATTTAATTTGAGGCTGTATTGACGCTAACGGCATTATTCCTCCTCACTCCATGTCTCGTTGTCTGCTTCATCGCGGGCCGTGAGCCTCTTGAATGTCTGATAGCGATTCTGAGCACCAAAGAGCATCTGGTGTACCGTACTGATATACTTCCTAACAGTGTGGACGCTGTAGTTCAACTTCTCAGCTATTTGGTCGGCGGTCAGTCCCTCGAGATAAAGCTCTGCCACTCTCCTCAACTTGGGAGTCAGGCCGATGTACTCTCGCGCCTCGGGCTGTTCATAGATGTCTTCACTTTTGATTTTGATCGTCGTGTCCCGATTTGCGGCCGCCAACACCTTGGTAGTGACCGACTTGGTTACCACCAGCCTGCCCTCGTAGCACCGCACCACCGCATCAGGAAGGCCGCCCCATGATTCACCTTTCCAGACGTATCCATTCGCCCCGGCTGCCATGGCACCGAGGACCAGATCATCCCCCTTGTCCGCCGAACGCACCAGAACCTTGATGTTGGAGTCTGCTCGGCGGATCTTTTCCAAGGCGGATATCCCTATCTCCTTGCTGCCGTGGAGATGCATGTCTAAGACCACCACATCTGGTTTGTTCTTACTGTTGGTGGCCCTGGCTACTGCTTCTTCCACGTTGGTTGCCTGGCCGATTACGAGGGTACGCTCGTCTAGGCTGAGATGTTTCTTCTGCCCTTCCAGAGCATCAAGATCATCATCGACTAATAGGACTTTCACCAGAAGCGCCGGTGCCTTCTTCCGCCTCGCCACGTAGAATCTCCTTCAAGCTGATGCCGTAGAGTCTCTTCAACAGATGATCCAGTCGCTTCTCCAACTTGCGAGCTATCGTCGGGGAGCAGACAGATATCCCCTGGCTGGTAGCCTCAACAGCGTCTGCGATATCTTCAAGCCCTTCTGCCTTCCAGACATATGAATTGGCTCCAGCTTGCAGGGCGCTAAAGACTTTGTCCTCTTCTCCAATGGTACTGAAGACTAGGATCTTGCTAGTAACTGAGCTGGCGCGAAGCCTCTCGATAGCAGTGATGCCCCCCATCCGTCCCTTGCCAAAGAGCATGTCCAACAGTATAACGTGCGGGTTAAGCTCAGGTGCAGTTTTGACCGCATCTTCGGCCCGGTGCAGGATGCCGACTACCTCAATGTTGGGCCGCTTCTCCAGATGCTCCTTGATCTGATCACACCATTCCAGCTCATTGTCGACGATCAAGAGGCTTATGGTCATTTTCCCTCCCGTAGAATATTATTATACACAAACTGAAGCCCTATGCATATACTAATTCTTAGTATTATTAGCCGGTGCATCTTCATTTTTTGGAGTAAGTGGGATAATCACAATGACGGTAAAACCCTTGCGGAGGGCGGTGTAGACCTCTAGCATCCCACCCAACTCCTCTATCCTTTTCCGGGAACGTGCTAGTCCCAGCTGATCAGGGTCTAATGAATCCCAACAGAAGTCACAACCCGCTCCATTGTCAGATATGGTGAACTTAATCAAATGAGGCTTTTTACGCCCCCTAGGCGGTCTGTCTGGCTCCAAGGTAACTCGTACCTCTGTAGCCTCAGCATGATCCCACACGTTATGAAGTTGTGTCTCCAAGAGCCTTACCAGATTGTCAAGGAAGCGCTTAGGAATCAGCTTTCCAACGTCAGGGCGGAAGTCGCGGTGGATCTTCAGCTTATAACTCTTCTCACAATAGTCGCATATGTCCTCAAGCTCACGGATAAATCTTTGAGTGCGTTCCTCAATCTCGACAGCCTCGTCTTCCCTTGTTATCATCCCTGCGGCTAGGGCCAGTTCACTGTATATTTTCATAACTCTAGGACGGACATCTGTTAGCATGATGCGCATCTGTTTGTTGCCAGCTTGGAGAGCATAATCAGCTACCTCAGCAAGACGAATAAGCGCCCCCAAACTATCGTGTATGTCTTGCCGAATCTGATCTTTCTCCTGTTGCCTGGCTTTCACATCTGTATCCTGTAGCAGCTCATGCCATAGATGGTCTTTCTCCCAGTTATGGATGGCCAGCACTACTTGCTCTGCCAAAATCTCAGGCGAGGTAAAAGTGGCATAGATGCGCTCCTCGCCGACCCGTTTGCGGAAAGCAAGTTGCTTCTTCCTCTTTCGGGACGATTCGATCCGATTCGCCGGTACCGGGAAGTCCTCGGGTGCGAAGAACATCAGGCGCGGCTTGCCCGCTGCTACTGCTGCGTCGTACTCGCGCTCGGTGTAGGATTTATCGGAGCCCTTGGGGCAGCTACCGTAACAGTGTCCGACAACGCCCACGAGAATATCGCACCCGGCCACCTTCTGGCGACAGAACTTGTCAGCTTCCCAATCGCGGGCACCAAAGTCCTCCATCCATATGCACTTGTAGTCTTCGAGGCGGTTGATGGCCCGGCAGACCGCCTCACCGTAGTCGCGCAGATCTTTAGCTGTAGAACTCAGGAAAACCTTTCTGACGGGCATGTTGCTCCTTTATCATGCTCGTTCGAGCAATTGAACTTTGATTTACGCCAATACTTATTATAGGCTAAATTAATCATATAGGCAAAGTTCCTCTTGGTTGAGGAATTTAAGCTAGCTATCCAAGGATCCAGAGTTGGGGACTTGGCAGGGATAGCTAGCCTCCAGCCTGCCCACCCCTCCCAAAGAGGACGGTGTGATATAATGCCCCTAAATGAGGGGGCAGGAACACTGGCATCTAGCTGACAACTTTTCGGAGATGATGTGGCTTTTGATGGAGGGTAAGTAGCAAAAGGGAGAGGTTGATCTTGACAGCAAGATAAGGAGGCTTAAAGGACTTGTCGGCTTATTCTTTGGCCCATGACATCACCTATCGAAAAGAGGGGGTAATGCTTTTGGACCTGGCAAAACTTTTTGGCTTAACAAGCGAGAGCCGCTTCCAGAAAAACCGTGAGCGGCTTAATCTCTTGGCCAAGGAAGCCATTGAGTATCAGGGCCAGGCGGAGACCATCGAGCGGGAGATTAAAGAGCGTGGCAGGCTAAGACAGCCAAAACCTGCACCAGACGATCTCCAGCCCTGGTTGCTTTGAAGATGGTATAATAAGCCTATGCGCGAGCGCGATAAGGGACGGTTCCCTGCTTGGGCCCAGAGGGAGCGAGCCGGTGACCTGGCCTGGATAAGAGAGAACCTGCACGTCTTTTGGCCTGCCGCCCAGAGGGCCTGTGAGGAGCTTGGCCGGGGAGCGATTGTGGTTGATACGACCTCACGGCCAACCGGAGAAGGACACCCCTTCGGCTACTTCCCCCAAGAAAAGGTTGAGCAGACAGGAGACGAAGATGCCCAACGCATGGTCAGAGAATACGAGCCCAGCTGGGAAATAGTGGCTGTTCTTTTGAAGACCGAGGAGCGGACTAGCACCTATCGGGTAGGCATAGTCCCGAGGAAACCCAAGAAGTAGGGCCGTGGCCACTACGGCCATTGTAGAGATGTGTTAATGATGCCCCCTTTGGGGCTATAAAAACAATTGCTCGGGTGGCCTAGGCCACCCGAGCACATCACTAGGGACAGAACTACTTGCGGTTTGCAAACAAGGCCTCTAAGCTTCAAGTTTTGCAGTTAGCTAACATCCAATCCCCAGGTTGATACAATCTCATTACTCGTGGCCACCTTGCCAAAGAAGTTTTTGATATTGAATACGGTGGCCTCATACTCTTGCTGCGTAGCAGCATCGGTGCAATCCGAGACTAGAACAATGTAGTAGCCTTTTATGAAGCCGTGTCTGGCTGTAGTCTCCACGCACACATTGGCTCCAAATCCAGTCAATAGCAATGTCCTGATTCCTCTGTTGCGCAACAGGAGGTCTAACCCTGTAATGCTTTCGAAGGCATCATAGTTCCACTTAGTAATCACATGTTCATTTGGTAGACGCCCACTAATCTCTGAATACCAATCTATCCCCTGGCTACCCTTCTTAACCACCGCAATGGCATCGCCCTCACCCCACATGACCTTTTGGCTGGGTACCATCCTCTCGCTATCGTGGATTATCCTAACCCAAATAACGGTCACCCCTGCTTCCCTAGCTTTCTGGATGAAATGGTTAAGCCGTGGCACAGCACTTTGCATACGCTTCACATCGAATCCCGCTCTAGCCAGCGCACCGTTACTGGCGAGAAAATCATTTTGGGGGTCGATAACCAGCAGTGCTGTATGTTTGGGGGCAATCTGTTCCACCAGGGTCTTTAGCAGGGACTTTGCACTTTCCATGAACTTCAACAATCTAGAATTTCACCGCCTCACAAACGGGGATAGCGCAGAGCTATTGAGGTACTCCTCCCCCACTGAGCACTCGAGAACGGGTCTTTTTCTAGGCCTTCTAGGTCTCAGTTGCCACAATGGGGCACCCGTCCAAAAGACTGCAGAGTCCCTGCTTAGTATCTTTTCTGACTTTCTGCTATCTCCGGCTTTCAACTGCCCTTCCATAACTTTGCGTCCCTCCTTGAGTTTCAGGGTGGCTCACAGCTACTAAAGGTGAAGGGAGCTTCGCCACTATTATTCAGAATACGCTTCAGCCGGCGGCACTAAAAATAATAACCTTGGTCCTTGAATCGGTTTTGGTTCTCTAGTCAGGCAATTGATGTCTCTAGGGAGTTGCTTGTTTCTTAGTCTGGCCGGTCTTCAGGGACTCCTGGGGCTTGTTCCTATCCAGAAGAGAACAGTAAACTACATCTATAGCTGCCTACTAAGCTCTTGGGTCACGGTATGCCAATCTATATACCTCCTTACCTCCGTAACTCTCCCATTTGTTACCTCAAATACTTCCACAAACGGGATTGCTACCTGCCTGCCCGTAGGTGGGAAGTCGGCAAATTGACCTTTGTGAGTGCCTTTAAAGACGATCTCCGCAACCACAGTGTTGCCACATGCGGCAAGAGTCTTGGTTTGACACTGACCATCCGGAAAGGCCTCAATTAGCCGCCGATCATATTCAACATACGCCTCTTTCCCTTTCAAAGGCTCTGGCAATCTGGGATGAACAAGGGTAATGTCATCCGCTAGATAGGAGCTGAACCTCTCCCAATCCCGCTCATTCCACGCTTCAAAAGCTTCTTCAATTACCGTCTTAGGGAGTATGTATGCCACCCTATTGCCCTCATACTTACTATATCCCTGCCGTGTCCTTCCACCTTTCCAGTTTCTCTTGACCCTCAAAAAACGCCACGAGGTCCTCTACCTTCTGGGAGGCTTTGCCTTCGTCGATCAAGCTTTCCGCCATCTTGACCCCTTCGCGGATGTCCTCTGCCCGGTCACCAACGTAGAGAGCCGCAGCCGCATTCAAGAGGACAATATCACGCCTAGGGCCCCTCTCCTTACCGTACAGAATCTCTAGAAAGTCTATGACATTTCTTTCAGGGCTTACCGCCTTAATGTCTTCGGCTTTAGCCCTCTCCAGTCCTACTTCTTCCGGGGTAATAGTATATTCCTCTATGTCCCCACCTGCGAACTCACAGATCTTAGTAGGACCTATTGTTGACATCTCATCTATGCCATCTACACCATGGACGACCAGCCCCCTTTCATAGCCTAGCTTCTGAAAGACCTGCGCCAGAGCCCTCAAGTACTTCGCACTGAAGACTCCATATACCCTGGTTTTCATCTCGATCGGTGAAAATGCCCATGAAACAAGGTGGTAGGGAGTAGCAAAGGTAAGTCCTGATTCCCGCATCCTATTGCGTACTGCGATCCTACCTACGAAGCTCTCCCTGCTAAATGACGGATAGTAGTAAGGTACGATCCCGACTTTCTCTAGACACTCTTCCACCTTCCTGGGATCACCTTCTGAGAATGGCACGCTGGCCCCAATCTCATTGAAAATATCCGCACTTCCAGTCATACCCGTGAAGGGCCCAGTAGACTGCTTGGCGACGTAGATGCCTGAAGCAGCAATAACAAGGCTTGCAGTAGTACCGATATTGAACGTTTTTATTCTGTCCCCGCCGGTTCCAGAGATGTCAGTGATTTCCGCTGGGTCTACTTTTGGAGAAAGCTTCACGCTCTGGTCACTCAGACTTAAGCAAAAACCGTACAACTCATCAGCAGTAGGTCCTTTTGCCGCTATGCCTAAGAGTAGGGCGAAGAAATAGAGACCTTCTTGGTCTTCTGCACTCACCAGATTCAGTGCTCTTCTTGCTTCTTCGGCAGTCAGGTCCTGTTGATCCGCGAGCTTTCGGATCAGAGGTGTTATCTCGGTCAACATTTCACTTGCCCTCCTTTTCCAAATCTAAGCGTTCAAACGGCTCATCCAAGCTCCAATATTCAGGCCCATCGGGCTTGCTATTCCGATAAGTAGGGCTGGACAGATATAAAATGAGATCCTTCATAAACGGATGGACGTGCTCACTGGAATGGATTTCATCTATGGACCACCACTTCAAGATATCAGATTGCTGGACATCTTCCTCCCTTATTGCTTCCTTGTCGACTTTCTCAACTTCGAAAATATCGCCTACGATGGGGGGATAACCCCATTCTATTGACTCTATTCGGTAGTTAAACTTGTCTCGCGCATAGGCAATCCTTCGGCGCGTTGTTACCTTTAGTTTCTCCTTGGTTAGTTTGAACACTCTATGTTCTGCGGCGCTTCTGGTGTCTGGATAGCTCCGCGAGGTATTGTCTTTGACAGGCTCAAGGGAGACGTAGCCGCTCAGCAGAAGCCACATATCAATCCAAGGTTCCCCTGTTTGCCTATTCAGCAGAATTCGCCGCGTTTTTCTACACCAGATAAATGCTCCTCCTCCCTTCCCACGCCGTCTTATTATACGCGTCTCAAATCTCTCACCAAACACTTTCTTGCAGCCAGACCTTTCGTAGGCGTCACGAGCGAGCATAATAGCAATTATTACAGGTGCCTCTACCGTCACGATGATGAAAAGAACGGCTCTTAACCCCAAATAAAAATAGCCCAATATATCGAGCAAGACTATTAACCCGATGATGACAAATCGATATTTCTTCACGTAATCCCAAGCATTTATTAGAAAAATTACTAGCCTCCTCCGAGCACAGGGTAAGTCCGCCGACTACTTCCTCCGCTACGACAAGAGCGAACTGACCCACAATACTCCAACGACTAGCTGTTCACCTGCGCCCGCCATACAAAAGTGCTTCCTGGGCCACAAACCAGAACATCGCAGACATTATGACAAAAATGCCACATGTCAAGAGGCCTACAGAAACAATACCTATCCACTCTAGACAGATGAGCCGAAGTGAAGTAGCTATCACGGCAAACAATACATTGGCCATGAGTGGAGCTAGAGCATACACAGATGCACGTTGTAACATCGCATACCTGGGCCGGAACCACTCGTTTCGATATCTCTCCTCTTCTTGGGTTTCTGCTAGCATCGCTCTGAGCTGTCCCGAAAGGAAAACCAAGAATCCGGCAATGATACTACCGAGAGTCATGCTTATCTGGGCCAAGGCCATGATGATTTTGACCCAACTCTGTTCCTGTAGTGTCATCTCTCTTCATCTCCCTAAGCCGACCCGCAGGTCCTTATTTCCAGTTGGTTTTCGGAGCGAACGTCATTCGTGAGGCCAGTTGTTACTAAATGTAGGAAAATGATACTTTCAGCTAGGGGCCTCTTTCAACCCATCTTTTGAGGTAGTCACAAACAACCTGGTTCGCTGTTGTCTTTTCAGCTTTGGTTCGGTCTATGCCTATACGATAGAGCTCCTCGTCCAAGCCAACCACGAGGAATCGAGGGACGCGGAAATCGGTTGTCTCTTGCTGTTCACACCATTGAGGTAGAAATTCCCGCAACACTGCTGTCATATTTGATTCTATGGCAAAAACTGCCTTCTTAAAACGATCCTTATCCGCCTCAGAGAGCTCAAAATTGATTCGACGCATTTCCCTTTTCTTCCTTCTGTGTGCATATATACATGTATTGTACTCCAAATTGCGCGAAAAGTCAATAGCTAAGCCTCAAAGTTTCCCCCCAATTTCCTCTGGCCCCCAATTAGTATGAGGATGTATAATAACCGTATGCGCGAGCGCCATAAGGGACACTTCCCTGCCTGGGCAGAGAGGGAGCGGGCCGGTGACCTGGCCTGGATAGGAGAAAACCTGCATGTCTTTTGGCCCGCCGCCCAAAGAGGCTATGAAGAGCTTGGCCGGGGAGCGATTGTGGTTGATACGACCTCACGGCCAACCGAAGAAGGCCACCCCTTCGGCTACCTTCCCCAAGGAAGGCCCTGCCTACGATCTGCCCATCGCCGTAGGCATCCTCATTGCCTCAGAGCAAGTTGCTGCCGATGTTTCTTCTTTCCTATTCGTCGGCGAACTCTCCCTAGATGGGG
>Ga0209991_10001196_pt1 | contig 11731 bp, 8 predicted proteins | sample ChitaG_FD_183167 | JGI IMG/M metagenome (GOLD analysis project Ga0209991, IMG submission 183167) | Deep subsurface microbial communities from South Pacific Ocean to uncover new lineages of life (NeLLi) - Chile_00310 metaG (SPAdes)... | ecosystem: Environmental > Aquatic > Marine > Oceanic >...
GAGTTCCAAAAGATCTTCCAGAAAACATGGAAATAAAATGGCTCTTTAGTGAGTTAACCTCTAATGGAGCAACTGGTGATCCTACAAGGGGAACTGAAAAAAAAGGAAAAATGATGAAAGAGGTTCTAGTTAAGTCAGTGGTTGATTTTATTAAAAAAATGGACGCGGTAGACTGGAAATATGAACTTCTTAAAGATTCTAAATAACTTAAAGTTTAAAAAATAAAGTATTTTAATTATTATTTATAGAAGCGTAAAAGTGACAAGCTAATTATAGTAATGTGTCACTTTTACTTTATCATTATAAAATGATTAGATTAAGGGAAGATTAAGATGCAGCGAAAAAAAGGAGTGAATGGGGCCAGGTTTTGAAATATAACAAAAGCTATATTATCTTTGCAATATGACCAGACCATTACCGATATAATTTTCAGGAGCAATTTATTACATTACTTCCAGAAGAAATACTATACAAACGATTTTTCTTGATATTAAAAAAATTGGGGGGAGATATGAAAAGTGATATTGCAAGATCCCATATAATTTTATAATTTATTGCACTAAGGGACTGATGCGCACCAAACTTTTTGGTTAGGATGCATCAGTCCCTTAGTGACAACTAAATCTTAAACAGAATACTCAAATTCAAATGAATCTCCTAAATTTCCAATGAAAATAATATAAGAACCTGGGCTCACGGCTACCTCTTTTACCCCATTCAACAAACTGTCATATTTTATTGTTAAATCAGGAGAAAAAATAATTATCCTCCCTGCATTTGATAGTGTTCCTTTAAATAAACCATCATTCTCAAATCGCCTGCATTCATTTTGGTTATCCTTGTTAATGCTTATCTTCTCTCCAATTTGTATCACGGGAACATCAGCAGCATCCATGAATGTATAACCCGATAATGTCAAAACATTTTTTCCATTTTGCTCAACAATTTTAAATTCCAATAAATCCCTTGCATATGGAAACACCATTATACCCGTATTTTCATCCTTTAGCCCATAGAGTGTATAAGTATTTTCCGCATCAAGATAAATATAACCTGGCAACTCAGAAACTATCCCCGTTTTTACCGTAATTGTAGTAAAATCAATGGCACTTAAATTGATTGGAAGCCATTGCTTTTCAATAAATTTGCTTGCATCCACAGTATTGTTGACTGCTGCTATGCTTTCTCCAGCAACAATGCTAGTATCGGTTTTTGGTAAATAAGCCACTATTAATTTTTTACCGAAACTCTCACTAAAGGACATTCGCATACCAGTCGGCATATAAAAATAGCCATCTTCTTTATACGGATATGTTCCAGTAGTTACAAATTCTCCATTGTTAAACATTTTGTATACTAAGGCACCATTCTCTTGATCAAATTCGACTTTTAAAATCTTCCCATTGTCACCATAGTACCCTGCAAAGCTTAAAATCTTATCTGGTGTGGTCGCATTTTTTGGTGGAAGTGTTCCAGGTTTTTCACTCTTTCTAATGACCCCTTTTTCCTCTAGTAGTGCTTGTGTAATTTTAGTGGCAATTGTTGCAGTATCCGCCGACCCTGCAAAAATGACCGCGACGGATAAGTTCTCTTCAGGGACAATATATAGCTGTGAAGTGAACTGAAGTGTCCCTCCGTTTTTACTTAATACCTTCACCCCTTGGAGTTCAAAATCTGCCACAGAAACCATATCCCAACCTAATCCATAACTGGTAATAGGTGTTCCAGATGGTACTGTTTCACTGGCATATTGGGCACTGGTATATTCAGTAAAAGTTTCTTTGCTCATTATTTTGTTAGTCAAAAGCGCTTGAGAGAATTTACATAAATCTACTGCTGTTGATGATATTCCCCCAGACCCCATAATATTTACATACTCCAAGGGATATGCGCTGCCGTCTTCATTGCTGTATTTTTTAGCAACATTGCTATTCCCTTTTTTAAAGTAGCAACTGGTATTTGACATATTTGCCTTGGAAAAAATATTCTTCAAATAATCTGAATAAGTCTGACCGGAAACTTTTTCAATTAAGGCCTCTGCTAAGGTAAAACCATCATTGCAATAAACGCTTAATTTTCCAGGGTCGCCTTTTAAATTACTTTCCGATAAGTATTTCATAAAGTTTTCAATATAGGTTGAATCCACTCCCGATGCAAATCCGTTATAAATATAAGTTCCTGGCATCGCCGATGAGTGATTAAGTAGCATTCTTACGGTTATGTCCTTATATCGGCTATCCTGCATGGTAAACTCAAGCATAAAGTTGACCACAGGTTTATCCAATTCCAGCTTTCCAGACTCGCAAAGCTGAAGAACCGCAGCAGTTGTAAAGACCTTACTGATGGAACCGATATTAAACTGGGTGCTGTCTTCCACAGGAAGAGCCTTCTCCCGATCCCGCATGGCAAAGCCTTCTTCATAAACAACTTTTCCATTATCCATAATAGCCACAGTTGCACTAGACGACGCACCAGCCGATAGTGCATTCCAAATTTCAGTTCTTGCGGTTGCAATCGTTTGCTCATAATTCTTACTATCAACCTTAGAATTACAGCCCGATAATAGTACTAAAACTAATAAAAAACAGAGTCCAATCGTTAGCATCTTCTTAAACATTTTTTCTTCTCCCTTGTATTTTAATGTTGGTTGGAATCATGGCATTCTAACCACGGTTTCTTGTTATCTCTAAAGCCATGTGAGATAATAAATCTGTTCAGATTGAGGGTGTTGTGTAGAAGTTTACTAAAGACCTCATGTGATGTTAAAAATTCTAAAGTTTTCCGCGGCCGGTTGTTTAACCTATCCTGTACCCGTTTGATATTTTTAAGCGGAACTTTTGAAAAATCTGTACCTTTGGGAAAAAATTGACGAATCAAAGCGTTGATGTTTTCATTGGTGCCTCGTTCCCAAGGTGAGTGTGGATGCGCAAAGTAAACTTTAATCTTTAGTACTCTTGGTAAAAAGTTTATGTTCTGCCATTTCCTGGCCTTGGTCATAGGTTAGAGAACGCTTTAAGCCTTTTGGAAGATGCTTAAATTCTTTAGCGAAAGTTTTCCGTACGGTGGTAGCATCTTTATCTTTAAGCTTTAACTAAGAAGGTCATAATCCATAGGATACAATATTTTTAGGCGTTTGGCAATCTATTCCGGAGACCATCATTGATCCAGATGTTCAAAAACGTAGTGTTTCAACGGTATATTCATATCCATTTTTCGGTTTTTGCGGGCAAGATGTCTTAATTTATTAGCACGACGTTGAGCTTTAACAGCTATGTAGGCTTGCCCGTTTGCAGTGTTACGGTTGACTTCGCGACAGATTGTACTGGATGATCGGCCAAGAGATAGCGCAATATAATTTTTACTGAACCCTTGGGCTAATCCAAGGCTGATCTCCTCACGTTCATTAATACTTAACTGATAACAATGGGTCATATGCGACTCCTTTCTTTTGGTATATTATACAAAAGTTAAGTGTTGCATTTGCAACTTGAACCCAAGCACATCCCATTTTATTAGACAATTAATATTTTGCTTTTAAATTAAATAAATGGGGAAGGCGCCCAGGTCAATAATTCGGTAACTTTAGCGGAAACCCCATAGAATCTGGGGAGTTTCTTAACTAGATGGTTAAGGCTTTAGATATTAATAGAAAAAACAGGATGTCCCTATTTTAATTAAGAGCTTTTTTATTTTTATTAAATTATTTTTCAGAAAAAGAAGGATTTTTTATAAGTAGCGTAGTATATAGTAAAAAGATATTTATAATTAATATTTAATCTTTATACATAAAAAAATATACATAACTTTAAGTAAAATTTAATGTAGTCACCTGTATGAAGGTAACAGGAGAGACCTTTTCTTTTATTTTTAAAAGAAGAGGACTTATGGTTGTTAAGCAGTAAACATCTTTGTAGAAGATACATAAAGATTAGGGTATATTTTATTACACTTGAGAAATGAAAACGAAAAAGGAGGTGATATTTAAATATAATATGACTTCTATTTATTAGCTAGAATGTAGAGAAAAATTAGGTTGATAAAATTTTAGAGAAAGGTTTATTAAAGAAAATTAAAAGTTTTTCAAAATAATTTTTATTAGGAGGATTTTAATTATGAAGAAGGGTTTAATGATAATATTAATTATTCTATTAGTTGGTTTGCTAAGCATTTTTGTTGGAAATTGCGCAGAACCAAAAGGAGAAATTGTTGTCTATAGTGCCTCTGGTCCAGAGATAACTAACCCACTCTATGAGCTATTTAATGTCAAATATCCAGGTATTAAGTTTGTAACAGTTTATGCTGGTACACCAGAATTGTTTGCAAGATTCGCTGCTGAAAAAGATAATCCTGCTGCAGATGTTACCTTTGGTGGCCCACCAATAATTTACGATAAAGAAGCAGATTTATTTGAACCATATGTACATCCTGAGAGAGAATACTTTGCAACCTATGATCCAAACAACATTTGGCAGCCATTTACCATCTTCTGTCAACCATTAATGCTTAATAAAAAATTAATTAAACCAGAAGAATATCCCAAGACTGTGAAAGAAGTTTTGGATAATGGCAAGAAATGGTTGGATAGAGGCGGTATTGCTCTTGCTGATCCAGATAAATCTTCAACAGGTTGGACAATAGTATCTGGAATAACCAGTGCATACGATTGGAATTTTATCGAAAATCTCCTTCCGTATTGTAAGGTTACTCCTGGTTCAGATGCGATGTTTTCAGCTATAAAAGATGGAGAAGCTTGCATTGGATGGATAAACGAAGATCTTGGAATTAAATGGGTTAATGAAGGAATACCTGTTGAATTAATATACCCTACAGATGTAGTCACTATTCAGATGGACTGTTATGGGTTAGTTAAGAATGGACCTAATCCCGAACTTGCCAAATTATTTGTTAATTTTCTTGGTTCAAAAGAAGCCCACATTATAACAGTGGATATTATTAAAAGAAGATCTATACGAAAGGATGTTGATCCTCCTGGAGATCTTCCCGCGCTTGGCGACTTAAAATTATTCTATCCCTCAGAGCCAAGGGAAATTGTTGTAGCAAAGTTTTCTGCCCTTCAACAAAAGATTAAACAAAAGTGATTGATGTTTATGGATGTCAGCCTTCTGGCTGGCATCCAGCTTTTTATATTTTTATAAATGGTGAAATCTTCAGGTAATTTAAATTTTTTAGATAGGGTAATAATTAGATGCAATTAAAGTATAAAAGGTGGATTAAAGACCCCTGGATATTTTTTAGCTTTTTTGCCGTATTTGTTGCGATTGGTCTAATAATTGTTCCTCAAATTCGATTAATGTTCTCTTCAATAAAGGAAGAAAGAGGAATATTTTTTTTAAAACTTCAATCAGATACCGGAATTGCAAAAGCAATTTCAGAAGGAACTAAAGGGTTTGAAATAGAGGAAATTAATGGCTTATTGACGATAAAAAAGAATGATAAACAATTGCTTACCATAGAAAGCTGGGGAGAAGGAAAGATTCTTCTTACCGTAAATAACGGAAAAGAAATTGATTTTGAAAGAATTTCAATAAATAAACTAAGAATATTTAATGAAACCATAGATTTTATAATTAAACAGAAGATTATTTCACAACTAATTTTCGATGTGCCACAATCTCTAAAACCTCTTGGCTTAGAAATTATTGATGATAATACTATTCTTTTGAAATCCCATAATGGTGCCTATCTTTCATTTGAAGATAAAAGAACTGAATATACCTTAAACAATTATTCCTCGTTTTTTATTGGAAACAAATATATTGATGCAATTAAAAATAGTTTAATAGTGACTGTAGCTTCCTCTATTCTGGCTACAACCCTTGCAGTTTCCCTTGCCTACTATTTTGCGAGGTATCAATTCGCTGGGAAAAATCTAATGATAACTCTTATCACAATGGGAGCTATATCTCCTCCTTTTCTTGGTGGATATATCTGGAGAATGTTACTTGGCTCTCAAGGAATTATAACCAGATTATTGCATCTGAATTTTACAATAGTTAACATCTACGGGGTTATCTGGGTTATAACTTGGCTTACTTTTCCACTAATTTTTCTTCTTACCTATGATTCTTTCACTGCTATTGATAGAAGTCTGATAGAGTCTTCTTTTAGTCTGGGAGCAAACCGAAAAAAAACTTTATTTAGAATTGAAATTCCTCTTGCTATACCTGGAATTATAACTGGTGTTTATTTGGCCATGATGACTGCTTTTGCTGATTTTGGTACACCCTATGTTATATCCGTAAATTTGAATGTGCTTCCCGTTTTAGTGTATAAAGAGTATATGAGTGAAGTTGGTAGTAATTTTCCAATGGCTAGCACCGGAAGTATGGTTATGATAGCACTTGGTAGCATTGTACTAATGGGGCAACGGATTTATCTGGCAAGTAAATCTTACGCTTCTATTTCCTCCCGCGAGCCTATACTTATTAAACCATCAAAGCATGGAAAATTATTCATTATAACCTATGCATTAATAATAATTTTTATTATTTTTATTCCTCATGTAACTGTAACGATAACTTCTTTTCTTACGTGGAGTGCTGGAATTGTAAAACCAATAATAACTTTAGGAAATTATTCTAGATTGTTCAAAACAGAATTACACTCAATATATGTAAGCTTTTTCTTGGGAATTATTGCCGTGCTTTTTGACATTATCTTTGGTGCCGGAATAGCCTATATTATTGTAAGAAAACGTTATCCATTTCTTTCTAACTTTTTAAATATTTTAATTATGGTTCCTTTTATTATTCCAGGTACTGTTTTGGGTATTGGTTTTATTCTGATATTTAATACTCCTCCCATAATTCTTACCGGGACTTGGGTTATTTTAGTGCTTTCATATTTTATAAGAAAATTGCCTTTTTCTGTTAAAGCATCTGAGGCGATTCTATATCAGATACACCCCGATCTTGAGGAAGCTGCAAAATGTATTGGTGCCAAACCTGCAAGAAGCTTTTTCGATGTGACTTTTAAACTTATGATAGGTGGGGTTATTTCTGGTGCGACCCTATCATTCCTTCATATTATGACAGAAATTAGTTCAACAATAGTGCTATATCGACCACCTTGGAAGCCTATGACTGCAGTAATATTTGAGAACACTACACGTGCGGGATCGGATTTTGGACTTGCTTCAGCTATAACAGTGGTCTTAATGATATTTTTATACGTTCCGCTTTACATTGTTACAAAGAGAACAAGATTTCAGAAAAAAGGGGGAGAAACGTTTGATGCATATTGATAAAATTGATTCAATAAGTATTACGATAAAGGATATTTGGAAATCATTCGGAAAGAATGTGGTTCTAAAAGAGCTAAATTTAGATGTGAGAGGAGGTGAGTTTTTCACTATTTTAGGGCCTTCCGGATGTGGAAAAACCACGTTGTTAAGAATAATAGCGGGATTTTATACGCCCGACAAAGGAAACATATATTTTAATAAAAAGGAGGTTACTCATTTACCTCCCTGGGAAAAAAATATAGGCTTCGTATTCCAAAATTATGCGTTATGGCCCAATATGAATGTCTTTGAGAATATAGCATACGGTTTAAAAATTCGAAAAATGTCAAGAGATTATATTGAGAAAAAGGTAAAACAAGCCCTGGAGATTATTAACCTTCCTGGTATTGAAAAGCAAAGACCAGAAGAACTGAGTGGAGGGATGCAACAAAGGGTAGCCATAGCTAGAGTAATAGCGATTAATCCTTCTCTTCTTCTTCTTGATGAGCCCTTATCTAACTTAGACGCAAAATTAAGAGTTTCATTGAGGAAACAGATTAAGGAGATTCAGAAAGAATTATCTATTACAGCGATTTATGTAACTCATGATCAAGAAGAGGCCTTGGAGATATCAGATAGGATTGCGGTAATGAACATGGGAGAATTACAACAAATAGGAAAACCAGAAGAAGTCTATGATAATCCCGGAAATCTTTTTGTGGCAGGCTTCTTGGGTGAGGCCAATTTTATTAAAGGGAGAATTAATCAATCTGGAGAATTTATAGCTAACGACTTAAGTATAAGATTAAAAACTAAATATTCTACAAGCATAGAAGATATTACAATTATAATAAGGCCAGAAGGTTTAACTGTTGTCGGTCCGCAAGAAGATTGTCATGTCGAAGGAAAAATTGTAAAGCGTTATTATGCTGGTAATCTGAAAAAATACCTCATAAAAACAATTAATGGTAGAATATTTTCTTTCGAAACATTTAATGATATAGGTTCTGTGGGGTTAAGTGTAAGATTGAATTTTGAAAAGTTTTATTTAATTAAGGAATAGGAGGTTTAAAAATATGCATTCTTTAAAAGCATTGGACGAAATAGATGAACAATTTGGGAATCTGATTGCCATCAAAAAAGAGAGCAAAGAGGGATTTATTGGGGTGCCAAAAGTTTTTGTTTCTTCAATTGTTCAGTTTCAGCCTCTTGCGGAGGTAGAGATATTTAAAAATAATAATAGCAGAATAAACCTGATTAAAATTGAAAGTAAAAAATCACCTATTTCTCATAAAAACACTTTTGATGGAGGATCTTTTTTGCTTTACGAAGAAAGCATTGTAGATGAAGATACTATCTTATATCATATTGGCTTGATGATCAAAGAAAATTGTTTATATAACTCAATTAAACTACTTCTCAAAGTATCCGGCACCTTCCTTTTTTCACCACAAGGTGTACCATATCACTGGCAAGAAGAAAAGCTTGTGGATTCGAGATTTATCCATAATAGAGAGCTAAATTTTCAGTGGATGAACGAGCTTAAAATGAAACTTTCTTTCTCTGTTCCCTTTAATAGGATTGTACTTAAGCCAATTAATGAAGAATATATAAAAAAGAGTCTTTATTTTTCAAGTTTCAATTTAAAAAAAAGATATACTTACGAAATAGATCGAAATCTTAGGGCTTCTTTGCTTGAAAAAACAGAGGGTTCGTTGGATCATATAGTTTCAAGAAATGTTATATATGGCGGAGAGATTGATGTAAATTTAAAGAAAGATAAAAAATGTGATTATATTTTGAGCTTTTTTGTCAAAAAAGGGGAAGACATATTAACAGAAAGTAAAGATATGACCTTTAGTATGTATAATAATTTTAAAAGAAAAAGAACTAAACACTGGACTGATTTCATTTCTCAGATACCAATTTTATCTTCTTCTTATAAAGATCTAGAAAGTGTTTATTATAAAAGTTGGTATGTTCTATTTTCAAATAGGATGAAGCTCCAAGATAAATGGCTGAAGTATCCATTTACATCAGTGAATAAATTCCACTATTATAATCAATTTCTTTGGGATTCTGCTTTTCAAGCAATTTCTTTGCTATGGTTAAATAATGATGAATTAGCTGAATCTGAGCTAAAAAATTTTATTCTAAATCAATGGCAGAATGGAATGATTCCCTATGAACTGTTTATATTTAAAACTAATGGTCGTGAGTGGATGGAAAGTGACTTTTTAACGACAGCTGCTACACAACCACCTGTATTAAGTATTTCAATAATGGAGATATTTAAAAAATTTGGCAACAAATCATTCCTCTCATTTTTCTACGAGCCTCTGTTAAAGTATGAAAAATGGCTATGGAAGTATAGGGATATTGCTAAAAGAGGGCTCTCATATTGTTATCATATATGGGAAACGGGGTGTGACAATAGTCCAAAATATGATAGTATCACTAAAAATAGACTTCTTGACCCCCCGGTTGAAGGTGTAGATTTTAATGTTTTTATTTACATTTTAAGAAAAACTCTCATAGAAATGGCAGACATTTTAGGAATTAACCCTCCCTCCTATTTGGCGGAAAGGGCAGGAATGACTAAGTCTGCCATGAATAATATCATGCTTGACCAGTCTAATTCTTTCTATTATGACGTATATGCAGGAGAGAATAATAAAATCAGGGTCAAAGTTTTTTCAGGGATTTTTCCTTTAATAACTGACATACCGGAGCCATCGATACGTAATGAACTTACAGACTCATATCTTCTTTCAGAAAAAGAATTTAACAGTCCTTGTCCGATCCCATCAGTGAGTATATCAGAACCATGCTTTAATAGCAATGATTTTTGGAGAGGCTCTAATTGGCCTAACATTACTTGGCTAATTATATACGGTGTTAAAAAATACAATTCGGAAGCAGCTTCAATAATCCTTGATAAATACTTGAATGCTTCAGCAAAAAGTAATATGTGCAATGAATATTGTGATTCAATTACGGGAGAAGGTGCGGGGTTTCCTTTTCAAGGATGGGGAACTCTTTATATTGACTTAATTATTAGGCATGTTCTTGGTATTGAACCAAGAGCTGATGGATTCTCTTTTTATCCACTAAGAACTAGGTATTGCGATGTAAGGATTAATAATCTTTTAATACATAACTTAAATTTATCTGTAAACAGAAAAGGAAATAAGTGGAAATTTTTATTAGATCACAAAAAACAACTTATATTGGAAGAAGTATCTCCGTTCAAATTAAGAATAGAAGATGAAAGGTTTGTAATTATCTTCGATAATATAATTGACCCAAAAAAGGTTATAGTTGAGAATGCGGATTTTAAAAAAGAGGATGAAAATATCTTAATAATATATAAAAAATAAATAGAGACAGTTAATATTTAGAAATCAATTTCTATTAAAATAAATAGGAACACATCCCATTTTCTTAGATAAATAATATTTTACTTTTAAATTAGATAAATAGGGAAGTGTGCCAGGTCAATAATTCGGTAACTTTTAGCGAAAGAGCGCCAAGAAGCTCTATATTTCTTGCAGGGTGAAAGTCCCTGTTGGGTAAGGTCTAGCCAACCACCCATACCGCGTGTTGCATTGAAATGGGTAACCATTAGATGAAGCGTACACAGGGAAACAGATAGGCCATAGGGAAGACCGTACTTCCTGAAGTGAATTATACAGCCTCGTAAATAAAGATTAATGCAGATGGCGACGTCGTTTCCGTAACGGAAGCCTATACAAAAGAATCGCATATGGTGAGATTCTAAAGAGGGTCTGTCGGGGTCTTGGCACATGGCATGTCTGTAGAGAGATATAAAGAACTTGGGAGACCCTATAAGCTCCTTAACAAAAGGTAAGTCTACCCGATGAAAAGAGAGGGAGACTGATGGCATATAGGGAGTCGGATCAGCTCATACTACTCTTTACAATAGAGGAAGGGGCTGACGGAATACGTAGCCTGCAAAGGAAACATTTGCCGGGCAAGTAGGACTGGAGGAACAAATGCAAACCTCACTGCAGGGAATAGCAAAGAAGGCAATACTAATTTGTCTTTTACGGAAGCGAGTATCTCTGAAGAGCCCAGTGCGGTAGTTCCGCACGCTGGGATCTGTGCGGGGGCAGTCAGGTAACTGGCTGTCCTACCGTGACAAACTATACGACCTGAGGAGCTTCTTAACCAGATGGTTGAGGCTTTAGATATTAATAGAAAAAATAGGATGTCCCTATTTAAAAATAGTACTGTAATATTTTTTTCGTTCTGTAAAATAAAGAGGGATTAATATAAAATGGGAAATACCAGCTATACGGTTGCGGTGCATAGTGATGAGACTATCAAGACTATGGTGAGTAATTGTCTGCAGGATTTGGGAGGAATAGAAAAATTAGTGCCTCCGGGTAGCAGAATTTTATTAAAACCCAATATGGTAGTGGCCAAACCCAATAGTACCGGTGCTACTACTAATCCTTTAATCTT
>Ga0209991_10001197_pt1 | contig 11715 bp, 14 predicted proteins | sample ChitaG_FD_183167 | JGI IMG/M metagenome (GOLD analysis project Ga0209991, IMG submission 183167) | Deep subsurface microbial communities from South Pacific Ocean to uncover new lineages of life (NeLLi) - Chile_00310 metaG (SPAdes)... | ecosystem: Environmental > Aquatic > Marine > Oceanic >...
GACTATGAAATCATTGAATTACTCCTAACCTTGGGCTCACCTCGTAAGGACTGTAAACAGCAGGCAAAAGAAGCTGTTAAAAGATTCAAAACCCTGAGAGGAGTCCTGGAAGCTCCCCCCGAAGAGCTACAGGAAATAGATGGAATTGGTTCTCATAGTGCCTTTGGCATTAAGCTGGTGCAGGAAGTAGCCAGAGAGTTTCTCAAACAGAAGATTATTGATAAACCCGTTTATAAATCCGCCCAGGAGATTTTTGATTATCTCTACCACTCAATGCGAGACCTTACCAAGGAAGTATTCAAGGTTATTTATTTAAATAACCAGAACCAGATTATTGACACCGCTGACCTCTTTGAAGGAACAATAAGTAGTGGCTCTATCTCCCCCCGCGAGGTTATAGAAAATGCCATTAAATACCATGCTGTCTCCCTGATTTTTGCCCATAATCACCCCTCGGGCAACCCCGAGCCTAGCACGGGTGATAAGGAAGTAACCAGAGACCTGGTCTATGCCGGGGCTATTATGCGAATTAAGGTCTTAGACCACATTATAATAGGTAATAATAGATACTTTAGCTTCGCCGCTGAAGGACTAATTGAGGAGTACGAATTGAATTTCTTAAACTTGAAAATAAGAGGAGTTTCTGAGGCTAAACGAAGACTTTATAGAACTAAACTGTTTGACTCCAAGCCGCCGTGGACAGAGAGAAGATGAGGGTCTATCCCAACCTTTTCCCATTATTCTCGTTGTAATATCCAGACCAATTAATAAAGGGGGAATTAATGAAAAAGTTTTTGATTCCGGTTACATTGGTAGTAGCAATCGCCTGTCTGGTAGCTGGCTGTGTAGGTGAGGTTAAGACCTATACTGATTCAGGGCAGACAATAAGCATTGGCATTAACCAGGAATTTGTTATCGCACTGGGTTCTAATCCTACCACTGGCTATAGCTGGCAGGAAAGCTATGACGAGACCATGCTAGAGCTTGTAGGTGGTGAGAGTACCTATAAGGAAAGTAAAGAGGGTGTGGTTGGTGCTGGTGGCATTGAGTATTTCCGATTCAAGGCGCTAAAGGCGGGCGAAACTGAGATAACCCTAGCCTATAAGCGACCCTGGGAAGAAGAGATTGTAGAACAGAAGGTATTCACCGTTAATATAGAATGACACTTTACCCGATTCTGGACGAAGCTTCCAGAGAAAGAAGAGACCTCTTCACATCCAGTCCGCCATTGAAGCCGCAGAGCTTGCCATCGCTGGCAATTACTCGATGACAGGGGATGATAATAGGTAAAGGGTTTCTGGATAGAGCCTGCCCTACTGCCCGTGCTGCCTTCGGTTTGCCAATCTGCTCAGCCACCCAGCCATAGGTTCTAGTTTTACTATAAGGGATGAGCCTGGTTATCTCCCATACCTCACGCTGAAAGGCAGTAGCCCGGGACAGGTCAAGCTCATCAGGAAAGTTTGCCTCATGACCGCCAAAGTAAGTCCTGAGTCGTTCCATTAAGTCTTCAAACAGGTTGGGTGACCAAGTGGCACGGTTGGCACCATCACCTAATAACTGGCGCACTTCTTGAACTGTACGCTGGGGTAAGGTTGTGCATAGCAGTCCCTTTGCTGAGCTCAATATCCCTACCCAACCCATATCAGAATTAAAGATGGTGTAGTTTAGGACATCTGTTGACATCTATTTCCTCTCTGTGGCAAAAATAAATTTAAACAGGAAGAAAAAAGTGCCTGCCAGTAACAAAGCCAGATACAAGTATATAACTCTTCGCCTGATTACCATATGTAATTAGTCCGGATTTTTATCTTACCCTAGCTCTAGCTCAATCTGACTGTAGTTGCTACCTTTTGTTGATAAAATAGGTTAAGTTCTCACTATTCAGTACTATCTGAGGAAACTTATGATTTGTCAGTTTGGCGGCGGCGCTGAAAATAGGCAGCCACAACTATCAAAGCCACCCCAAGAAGAATGCTCACCACTATCTTAATTAGCTGTGGTATATCCATGCTCAGAAAGAAGGCGAGGGTAAAGACGCCAGTTACACAGGCCACACCGTAGGTGACTACATGAGCCTTAAACGACTTTCCCTTTACCCCTCGGTAGATAAGCCAGCCAATGAAAGCCAGCGAGGCTAATACCGCTACTGCCGTTGCCATCTATCTACCACCCCAGACCTTCAAAGTATTTACCTAAAAAGCTGAACATACCTACCGTCAGTAGCAAAGAAACTAGTTTCCCTACTTCAGACAGGTACTTCACATATTCTGCTGCCAGATAGCCAATACCAGCTAGGCAGAACAGAATTCCAAAACCAAATAGTATAAATTCTAGCTTCATATATAAGCTCCTAAAATTATCTGGACGGCACTGGTTTTGACGGATAGGCGAGAGGGTTTACATTCACGATTATCCTCCGCTCTATTTCACCCCTCTTTATGATTACCGAGAAATCATATCCTTGCTCTGGAGGGATATTAACCGGGAGAAGCTCTGTGGTATCTATTTCCCACTCCAGTTGTTCCTTATCAAAGGCCCCTATCAATATTCGCTGTGATACTAAGTCACTTATTTTTGATTGACTGCGCCAAACCGATACTTCGATGTCAGCCGTATAGCCTGAGAACTGGCGGTTATCTACTTCATAGCGGAAGAAGATTTTCTCATCTTGGTTTACTCCTGGCGACCAAAATTGGTCCTGCTGCGCCCAGACGTCAGGCTCTATCTCTTCCTCATACTCGCCGGCAGTTATATAGATAGTATCATAGACACCCAGATAGCCATCAACTATGAATATGGCGATAAGACCGAGAAAGCAAGCCAGGGTCAGATATAAGAATAAATTTCTTCGCTTTGTTGCCATATATTTCCAGTCTCCCTGAGATGGGATTAATAAAGCTTGTTATACCATAGGTTAGTGAGAAATACAAGTCTGTGTACTCGTTCATATTATTATTTACCTCATCCTCTTTAGGTTTCTATTTGGTGACCCCATCCCCCCTTTATTTTTAGTGACCCTATCCCCTTTATCCCCTTCCCCTTAACAAGGGGAAGGGGGAGATTTTGAAAAGGGGGGCTGGTGCCCCTCTTAAACACCCTTGACATTTGGTTAGCCTTCAAAGGGGAAGGGGGAATAGTTTATAAAAAGAGAGGCTTCGCCTCTCTTTGACTCTCCTTTAGTACCTACTCTTTGAAGAGGAGGAGGTGGTTATGCAAGAGGGGCTTTACCCCTCTTACACGCCCCCTACCTATCCTGAGCTATTCTCCACCACGAAATAGGGGTAGTTTGAAGGGGTGTTAGCCCCTTCAAAAAATAATAATCCCCCTCTCCTTATCAAGGAGAGGGGGACAAAGGGGGTGAGGTCACCATATATCTTAGGGGTCAGGGGGATAGGTCACCAAACAATCTTGTCCTTAGGTTTTCTTACCCTAGCTCAGGCTCAATCAGCCCGTAGTTGCCATCCCTCCGTCGATATAACAAGTTAAGCTCCTCGGTGGTGGCATTAAGGAACAGGAAGAAATCATGACCCAAAAGCTCCATCTGGTCTATAGCTTCAGCTACGGACATCGGCTTAACCGCAAACTGCTTAACCTTGGTAACCCTTGCCGTAGGTCCTGTTGTCTCTATTTCCGGGCTGAATTCACTTCGGGCAAGTGAGCTGCCCCTGCCCTTATCATAGAGCTTCCCCTTATAGTGTTCAATTTGCCCATCCATAATTGCCGCTACCTTATCAATAGCGGCAAACAGGTTCTCTCCTCTCTCCTCAGCGCGGAGTAAGATGCCACCACTGTCTATAGTTACCTGCACTACAAAGCGCTGCTGAGGAGACCTTGTCTTTTCTTCAGAAACTTCGACTTTGGACTCTTTAATGTTAGGCAGATGGCGACCGAGCTTGCCTAGCTTACGCTCAATATGGGTGCGCACTGCTGGCATTAACTTTACATTTTTACCGGTTATCTGTAGCTCCATCTTCTTACTCCTATTAATTTCTTCAAATCTCCCTGGCTAGCACTAACCCCCACACTGAGGTGGCTCCGTTTGCCTTTAGCGCTGTAGCACAAGCATCGAGGGTAGCCCCAGAGGTGGAGACATCATCTATGAGCAATACCTGCTTATCCCGTAGCCTGTGGTCATGGCAGGTAAAGGCACCGGCTACATTGTTCCGCCTTTCCTCTATAGTCGATGTTCTGGCCTGGGGAGGAGCATGTTGCTGTCGGATGAGGCAGTCATCAACAACAGGTAGGTTGAGGAGTTTACCTAGCTCCTTGGCTAGCAAGCTGGATTGATTATAGCCGCGCTCCCTCAATCGTTTCCGGTGCAGTGGCACCGGCACTAGAACTTCTCCGGGGATAGGGTTAGTGATGAGATAATCGTTTAGTAGCCCAGCCAGAGGCTCAACCAGGGCTCTCAGATTTTTGTATTTTAACTGATGGATAGCTTGGCGCATTATCCCATCAAATTGAAAAGGGGAGCGGATACCGTCTATCTCCGCCCGCCAGTTAATACAGCCAGGGCAAAGTATGCCGCTGGGTTGGGGTTTACCACACCTGGGACAAAGCAGGGGCATAATTCGGGGTATAGAGCGGCGGCAGGAAGAACAAATAAAGTCTCCTTCCTTGCCGCAACCTACACACCATTTCGGGAACAGAAGGTTGAGTGCCATCCCCTTGAGTTTAGCTACTTGAGGAAGCACATTCATCACTATAATCTAAGGCTTCAGTTTGAGCCGCTGGATATTAGCGGGAGCGACTACTGTGGAGTGCCCCACTCATAATGGGCTCATTAAGGTAGACATCACCGTTCCTGATTTTCAGGTTAAAACCGCAATCAGGATTGGTGCAAACCCAGGCCTTGTAGTGAATAGCTGCCCCTTGACTACCAAAATCAGATAGGGGCACCAGGTCTCCGGTCTTGCATTTCAGACATTTGGGAAAATTAAATTGTTCCAACGAAGTCCACCTCCCAACCTAGTTTGAATTTTCTGTAGTATACACTAAATGGTGGCGGTTGACAAGGGTTTTGAAATGTCTTCCGCTTGGCTGATTTAATGACTTGGCTTATGCTACAAATTGACCACTTGGGATACTCTTGTTATCATAGTAGGGGTTAAGGACAAGCATTGTAACCGGCAAGTGTAATGAAAGATTAAGGAGTGAGTCGGTGGCTGAAGAAATTTTACCGAACCTATACAAGATTGAGGTCCCCCTTCCTCGCAATCCTTTGAAAGCTGTCAACTCTTACATAATAAAAGCCCGTGGGAAATCCTTGATTATTGATACGGGAATGAATCGAGAAGAATGCATCAGTGTGCTATCTTCTGGTTTAACGGAGCTTGGTGTAGATTTAAACAAGGCGGATTTTTTTATTACCCATTTACACGCAGACCACTTAGGTCTTGCCTCAACCATGGCCAGCGATACATCAAAAATCTATTTCAATCAGGCAGATGCCGATATTATTAACTCCGAGGCTTGGGAGGAGTACTCTAATTTTGCTTTAATAAATGGTTTCCCTGAAAATGAAGTCCAGAGGGTTATTCAGAGCCACCCGGGGGTTAAATACAGCACAAAAGGTTATGTGGACTTCCACATGTTGAAGGAAGGCGATGCCATAAGCATCGGGGATTACTTGTTTAAGTGTATTGAGACCCCGGGTCATACTCCAGGCCACATGTGTCTTTATGAGCCTAACAAGAAGATATTCATATCGGGGGACCATATTCTTAGTGACATAACTCCCAACATTTCATTGTTCTCCAATGATGAGAACCCCTTAAAGGAATATCTGATAAGCCTTGACAAGGTTTATAATTTTGATGTTAGGCTGGTGCTACCAGGGCATAGAGCTCCCTTTACCAATTTTAGGGAGAGAATTGAAGAATTAAAGCGTCATCACGAAGTAAGAGTCAATGAGGTCCTCTCTATTCTTGAAAAAGATAATAAAGATGCTTTTCACGTGGCTTCACAAATGACCTGGGATATGAGCTATGAATCTTGGGAGTTATTTCCCCTCTTGCAGAAATGGTTTGCTACTGGAGAGGCTATTGCTCACTTAAAGTACCTTGAAGAAGAGGGGAAGATAAGAAGAGAAATAAAAGAGCAAAAGGCGGTCTTCTCATTAAAATGAGCCAGTTAGAGCTTCTTTAATCCAGCTGCGCTAATTCGACTGTAAATAGCACCCTCTCTAGTTAACTGGCTCCTCATCAGGCTAAGAGTATCTACTTTAATGGGATGGGCTGCCTCAAATTTGATGTCGGCTATAAGTTGCCCAAATCTTTGTCGCTCATCCGGTGATGCCTGATTACGAAAGCGAGCCAACGTCAGATGGGGCGTGAATGCACGTGACTCAGGAGCAAAGCCCAGGCGAGCGAGATTAGACTCAATGTTTTTTTGGAGCTGGTTGAGCTTATCTACCTCCCCGCTCATCCCCACCCAGGCTACCTGAACTCGCCTCAAATTGGGGAAAACTCCTAGGCCTTTGACTTCTAGGTGGAAGGGGGGAATTCCCTGGACGGCCTCATCCATAGCCTTGGTTATTTCCTTAACCCTATCTACGGCAATACTGCCCAGGAATTTTAATGTTAAGTGAATACTATAGGGGTCAACCCACTTTATCCCGGGCTGCTTCCCCGATTTCAATTGAGCCTCAAGGTGGCTAAGTTCCAACTTTAACTCGTCAGGTAGCTCAATAGCAATAAAGGAGCGAACCTGCTCCATAGCTCAAACCCTACTTATTTTTAATCCCCAGCAGCCTTTGGGCATTACCTGATAGGATCAAGTTCCTTGTTTCTTCAGGCAAATCCAGAGACCTAATCTCGCTAATCAAACGATTCTGTGCCAGCAAGGGGTAGTCACTGCCAAAAAGAATCTTGTCAGCACCGACAAGCTGGATGACATGATGATATACCTGGTGACTATACAGAAGGGGAGAGGCGGCAGTATCAAAATAGACATTGCGCATCGCCTGTTTTACTTCAGGCATTAAAGCATAGAAGGGTAGCCCACCACCCCAGTGGGCACAGACTATGATTAAATCGGGGAAGTTAGTAATAAAGGGGTAAAGCATATCCGGGGTAATAGCCCCCTTGCCCGGATACTGATGACCTACTGGCTCAGAGGCGTGGGTGAGCAGGATTAGCTTATGCTTGCTGATAACATCAATAAAGGGCTCGATTACCTCTCCATCATTGAGGTCAAATAACTGCATATCTGGTCTCAACTCGCCAACCCCCCTTATCCCCCCCTGAACGCAGCGCTCTATCTCGTCTATAGCGGCATCATAGGAATTTGGTTGAACAGTACAGAAACCTACCAAACGGTGGGGATAGCGGGCTACTGATTCCAAGATGTAGTCGTTGGTTTCAACACATAGCTCGTGGGTAGTCCAGCCGATATTGGTTATGACCGAAATGTCAACTTCGTTCTTATCCATATCGGCAATGAGTTCATCAGCAGTGGCTAGCTTAGCGTCTTTCTGAGAGTACAAAATAGCGAAGCAGGAGTCACTATCAATATACTTACTGCGATTTTTCTTTATCTGGGGCGGAATTACATGGGTGTGAAAGTCAATAATCATCGCTAGATTATAATAGAATCGCAGAATGACTTCAACAGATACACTAGCTTAATCAATAGGTTCCTCTTTTGCCTTCTCTTCCGTCGGTGCTTCAGCCTCGACCTCTGCCACTGCCTCTTCTACTACCTCTTCCACTACCTCCTCTACCTTCTCCACATGCACCTCACCGATCTTAACTACCATTTGGTCAGGGTCGGTGAAAAGAGTAATATCCGGGCTAAGGGTGATGTCCCTGACATAGATTGCCTGCTCCTTCTCCTCCAGTGGGCTCAGGTCAACCTCTACTTGAGGCGGAAGCTTATCCGGCAGGCACTCAATGCTGAGGCTGGTAACCCCTTGAGTCAGGCTGCGCCCCTTTTCTTTCAATGCTGGGGCTTCACCAAACAGGACAATGGGAATATCTGCCCTTATCTTTTCCCTCTTTTGTACCTGGTAGAAGTCGACGTGGAGCAGTGCTCTGGTGCAGGCATTCCTCTGGATTTCGCGGATGAACACACTCCTTGGTTGCTTGTCCTCTTCAATCTCTAGAGAAATAAGCCTGGTTTTTCCTGCTTGAGCTATAATCTGCTGCAGCTTAGCGGTATCACACTGCAGGGCGAGCGACTCTAGACCATGTCCAAAAAGGTGAGTGGGGGTCCTACCCTGACGGCGTAAAAATCTTGTCTTCTTCCCTAATAAGTCTCTCTTGGTAGCTTGTAATGTTAGACCTTCCATTTGTCTTCCCCTTATGTTACTACCTATTTAAGCAGAGATAGATGTAAAAAATCAAGTCAGCCTATGTAGACTTATGTTTATAACTCCTGTATAATAATAACCCGAGGGTGTTAATGGCATTATCTGAAGGTAAAAATCCATCATCAATAACCTCGGCAGGTAATACAAAAGCCGAGGTTTTTTCATCAGCAGCCGAAGCTAAGTCCTTATCTATAAAGGAAATGGAGGCAGTTGCCAAAAGGCTGCGCCGTCACATCATCACAATGACGGGGAAGGCCGGCAGTGGTCACCCTGGTGGCTCTCTGTCAGCAGTAGAGATTGTCACTGCCCTTTATTTCAGGGTACTTAGACATAAGCCATCAGACCCTTGCTGGGCAGACAGGGACAGGTTTATTCTGAGTAAAGGGCATGCTGCTCCCTTGCTCTACGCCGCTCTAGCTGAGTCTGGCTATTTCCCGGTAGATGAGCTAATCACTCTAAGGCAGCTAGATAGTTATCTTCAGGGTCATACTGATTGCACTGTTTGCCCCGGTGTGGAGATGTCAGCCGGCACCTTGGGACAGGGGTTATCCTTTGCCATTGGTGTTACTCTGGCTGGTCGCCTCAATTCACAGAAGTATGAGGTATATGTTTTGCTGGGTGATGGCGAGTGTGATGAGGGGCAGGTATGGGAGGGGGCTATGGCCGCCGCCCACTTTAAGTTGGATAATCTGGTAGCAATCGTTGATAATAACGGGATGCAGATTGACGGCTGGAACCGTGATGTAATGAACCTTGACCCCTTCAATAAGAAATGGCAGGCCTTTGGCTGGCACGTTATTGAGATTGATGGTCATGACTTCGCCCAGCTTATTGAGGCTTTTAACCAGGCAAAACTGGTTCGGGGGCAGCCCACTGTCATCATCGCTCATACTATCAAGGGCAAGGGGGTCAGCTTTATGGAAAACAATGTCGATTTTCATGGCAAAGCCCCCAATGCTACTGAGGTGGAGATAGCGCTGAAGGAGCTGGAGTAGAAATGGGCCAGGAAGTTTCCCTGAGGGAAGCCTATGGCAAAACCCTGGTTGAGCTGGGCAAGGAGAACCCGGATATTGTGGTACTGGATGCTGACCTGTCTAAGTCAACTATGACCCGCCTCTTCGCCAGTGAGTTTCCCCATCGCTTCTTTGACTGTGGTATCGCCGAACAGAATATGGTGGGTATTGCCGCTGGACTGGCCGCTTCAGGTAAGATACCATTTGCCAGTACCTTTGCTGTTTTTGCCCCGGGACGTTGTTTTGACCAGATTCGTATGTCTATTGCTCAACCGAAACGGAATGTTAAATTGGTTACCTGCCACGGCGGCATCAGTGTTGGCGAGGATGGTGTCTCTCATCACTCCGTTGAAGACCTATCTCTTATTGGTTCTCTTCCTGGCTTCACTGTCATCGTTCCTGCTGATGCCATTGAGACCACTCAAGCAGTAAGAGTGGCTGCTGCCAGCTACGGACCTTTTTACATCAGACTATGCCGTCCCAAAATACCGCTGGTTTATAATGGGGACTACTGCTTTAATCTGGGTAAGGCGGTAACTATGAGACAAGGAGAAAAGGTAACTATTATCGCCATTGGCATTATGGTGACAGCCGCCCTTGAAGCCGCTGATAACCTGGGTCGGGTAGGCATAGACTGCCGTGTATTGAACATGTCTACCCTCAAGCCTATTGATGAGGCCGCCATTATTAGGGCTGCCGCTGAGACTGGGGCTATTGTTACTGCTGAGGAGCACTTAGAGCATGGTGGGTTGGGAAGTGTGGTCAGCCGAGTGGTAGCTAAACACCAACCAGTGCCAATTGAGTTTATAGCGATTAAAGATACCTATGCCCAATCAGGCAAGCCTGCTGAACTTTTGCAAAGGTATGGCCTGACCGCTAAAGACATTGAACAAGCTGTTCGTTTGGTGATAAAGAGAAAGCAGGATTAGACAACCTTGTTGTGTCTCTAGGTGCCTCCTGCCCTTGAGGTATCAACTGTTCGCTTTGTCCTGATGAAATGGGTAAAGCCCAGTAATACTATTAACCAGGGCATATTTATTCTCTGATTGGTGCCGAGGGTGGGACTCGAACCCACAAGGATTGCTCCGGCGGATTTTAAGTCCGCTGCGTCTGCCAATTCCGCCACCCCGGCGCAAGAGTTATTGTAGATGTTAGCGATATGCGCGTCAAGACTCTTTTGTTGTGGCTACAAGTGAGACACCTGGTCGTCAAATTGTCCACCGGACTAAACCTCCGCCGTGTGTTCTTTGCGTAATCAGCATTCAAGCTATGTAGATAGCAGTATGTCACTGCAAGCATCTACAATCGAGCTACTGCAAGACTCAGACCTATGTGGTATCGATTTTTAATTGACGTCGTGTTGCGCGGGATATATTCGTCATTTTTATGCGGCCAAGAATCTGTCTATTATGTGAGATATTGATAAATCCTACTAGGTAAGTTACAATTCCTGAAAGCTACTTATGGCAATACAGAAAACAAAATAATAATGATTGTCGAAGGAATGATTCAAGTTTCAGGGACGGAAGTTACACTCACTGAACTCAATGAGGTAGACCCCTACTCAGATAGACAAGGTAGCATTATGCGCAAGTTGAATCTTGCTCAGCGATATTTTGGGTTGCTACCTCTCCTTGTCATTGCACACTTTAGTCATCACCTTTTAACGGCGCTTCTAGTACCCCTTACGCCCTTCATTCGGGATGATTTCGCCCTAGATTATGCCCAGATTGGCTGGTTAGTTTCTGCATTCACCTTAGCCTATGGCATCAGCCAGCTACCAGCGGGATGGCTGGCTGATCACCTCGGACAGCGCACGCTAATCACTATCGGTATTTCTGGCGTTGCCGTCTTTGGACTTTTTATTGGCCTGGCACCAAATTATGTGGTCCTAGCGATCCTCCTAGTATTGCTTGGAATAATGGGAGGTGGTTATCATCCAGCAGCCATACCACTAGTCTCAGGCTCGGTAGCACCGGAAAATCGAGGGCGTGCTTTGGGCATTCATCAAATAGGGGGATCTGCCAGTTATTTTGTGACACCACTAATTGCCGTTGCTCTTGCCTCTGTGATTGGCTGGCGCGGGTCTTTTGTTGGTTTGGCAATACCGGTTACTGTATTCGGGATTGTATTATATGCCCTTCTAGCCCGACAAAGGTACCAGGGAAAAATCGAGGAAAAAGCAGGGGAAAGTAAAATTGAGAAATCTTCCGTATTGGTAAATCGCAGACGCTTGTTGGCCTTTCTTACGCTTGCCATAGTCAGTGAAATGGCCATCTGGGCCATAATTGCTTTTGTTCCACTCTTTCTAGTTGACCGATTGGGCGTGGGAGAAGAAACAGCCGGTATCTTGCTTGCTTTAGTATACTCTGGTGGTCTTTGGGCCTCCCC
>Ga0209991_10001198_pt1 | contig 11714 bp, 13 predicted proteins | sample ChitaG_FD_183167 | JGI IMG/M metagenome (GOLD analysis project Ga0209991, IMG submission 183167) | Deep subsurface microbial communities from South Pacific Ocean to uncover new lineages of life (NeLLi) - Chile_00310 metaG (SPAdes)... | ecosystem: Environmental > Aquatic > Marine > Oceanic >...
CGCCAGAAATTTGGTGTAGATAACCTTCTATATGTGCCGAATACCTTATAACCTTTGTCCAGAAGGAACTTTGCCAAATAAGCACCATCTTGCCCGGTTATCCCTGTTATCAATGCCCTTTTACAGTTCATATCTTTTTAATCCTTTATAAACCTTCAAATATCTCTGGACACATTCGTCCCAGCTAAAAACCCTCTTACCTTTATCTTCGATTTCACCTTTATAAACCATTTCAATCGCTTCCGCAATTGCTTCAGGATTTCCCGGCTCAACTAAGGCGCGTCTTCCGGAGACAACCTCAGGCAAGGAAGCTACATTTAATACGACTACAGGCTTCCCCATAGCAGGTGCTTTTGCTATTGTCATTCAAACCTTGTAGATGAGGCAAGGTCTCTGTATATATCAACCATTTTGTCATATGCCTCGATTGAAAAATATCTTAAAACCCTTTCTCTAGCTTTTCTTGCAAGGTCTTGCCTCAATTCTTCATCTTTTAGGAGTTTAATCATCCCGTCAGCTAGCGCTTCTACATTTTTCTCTTTCACGATTATACCGCAATCGCCAATTACTTCAGACGGGCCCCATAAGTCAAAAGCAATAACTGGTTTACCACAAGCCATACTCTCCAATAAGACAAGTCCAAACCCCTCATCATTGGTAGTAGAGGGAAGAACAAAAAATGTGCATCGTTGATATAAGGAGAGTAATTCTTCATCGCTTAGGTAACCAAGAAATTTGATATTTTTACCTTCTTTCCTTTCATAATCCTTGCCAGCGATCAATAGTTTTGCATTTGGAAACTCCTTCCTAACATTTTCCATCGCTTGTATAAGCATTTCTGTATTCTTATAGAATGTCTTTCTGCCAACAGTCAAAATTATGTTTTCATCAGGACACTGCTTGGGAACAAACCTATGGATATTTATCCCTAATCTCAAGACTTCGACATTCTTCAATTTCCTTAGAATCTCAGAGTTTCTCTTATACGTATTCGAGGTGGCCAAAACAACATCGGCACGTCTTAAGAGTACCGGCTCGATCCTCTTGTACATCTTTGAAATAGCTAAATTAAGTGGCGGGTCGGTGTGATATGAAACAACAAGCGGTTTCGCTAGCACTACTTTTGTTATTACACCGTTTACCAAACCATATGGGTACGGAACATGAACATGGATAACATCTGGTTTTTCCTTAATCAGTTCTCTCAGCAGTGATGGCAATACGGACATATATGATACCCTAAAACCCTTCAACCTTCTTAAGCACATGTTATCTATTATTTTGGTCTCATTCTTCTTGCCATATGAAAAGATAACAAAATCGATGTTGCTCCTGCTTGCTATTCGCTCATACATATCACGGATCACTCTTTCGATTCCCCCTCCTTCCTCACTAAAGTGATTTACTATATGAACGACTTTCATACTCCCCCGATCACTATTCAATGCTTTTTCCCCTTTGCTTATGATAAGCATATTCCGTACATATTTTTTCCATACACACTGCGCCAGTCGATTAGGGAAGCTGGCATACTCAAAAATCCTCTCGTTAGCCAAGTTTCTTTATTACCTCTGTAGTTATCTTTAAATCCTCCCCACTTATTCCGGGGTGACACGGCAGTGTTAGAATCCCGCTCAAAACTTTCTCTGCCCCAGGAAACTCGTTTGCATCTATACTCACACTATATTCGGAGTACATAGGACTCGCTTCTATTCCTTTGTTTAGAAGTTCTGTCACTATCTGGCTACGCAGCCCTTTTCCCCTTACTAGAATTGGGTAACGAATATAGTGAACTCTGCTAGTTCCGGGTGCTTTTTGGATTATGCCTATGCTCTTAAATGTGCGTAATTCAGCTTCAAGTATGGATGCATTTTTCTCTCTTATCTTCATATGCTTGTCCATATTAGATAATATCGAGCAACCTAGTGCCCCTTGAAAATTGGATATGGATTTTAAAGTTGCATTTGAGCTAAACGTATAATCATATTCACTTGCAGTGTGCCGCATAGTATCCTCCATGGAAAATCGCCTGCGCACATCGTAATTAAGCAATTTATTTATTCTCGTAAACAAAAAGTAGGCAGGCGGATTTGAGAGGAATTTATAACCAAGCATCGTAAGAATATTGGCTTCCTGTTTTACCCTAGAACTTGTATTAAAGTCATCCATAATATCTCTATGATTAGTAGTTACCATCCCTCCACCAATGGGAATAGCCTTTCCTTCTTGGAAGTTCAAAATACCAAAATCACCAAAAGTTCCTAATTTCTTATTCTTGTATTCAGTCCCCAGTGCATATCCCAGGTCTTCAATTAAGTAAATGTTGTTTCTTTTACATAAGGCGGCGACTTCATCCATAGGATTAGGTAAACCAAAATGGTTTACACAAATTATTGCAAGAACATTTTGTAAATTCATTTTATAGAGATAATTCATGTCGAAACTTAAGGTAGCAGGGCTAACATCGCAATATTCAATCTTCAAATCAGATGCAAGAATTGCATGGGCAAATGTTGGGCAAGAATATCTTGGAATAATAACGTCTTGTCTTGCATCAATTTTCCTTAGACTTATTAAGCAAGCGTAGATTGCTCTCATGAATGAGGTAAACGAATATGCCCTTTTTACGCCCAAATAGGAACTAGTTGCCTGCTCAAATTCATTGAGTCCTTTATTTCCTATATGCTGTGCTAAGGCATGATATATATCCTCAAACTGAATTGGGGTCATAGCTGCTGGCACAAAGCTCATTAATTTAGTTCGTTTTTCGCCCATGATTCCAGCTGCCTTTATGATCGTCTTCAGGTTCAAGAACAATATGAAGGTCAAACTTCTTCAAGGAACTTGCAGAGCGGTTTGAATTTAAACTTTTCAAGTAAATCCTCAAGTCTGCTCAATGCTGAACTGATACCATAATAGGTCACAACCCTACGAAATAAAGGCACCCGGCTCAATCTCGGCGTCCTAGAATAAGTTTCCCAAGGGTGAATATAGATGACGGCTGGATTTGCTTGGTTTATTTTTCTTATGGCGAATCTAATAAACCATATAGGCAACAATCTAAGCCAAAAACCACCGGCTACAGGAATATTCCACCCAAACTTAAGAACGGTCATAGGGAATTCGATAATATCCCCATCGGGATCGTGTCTGGCCACATCACCCTTTGATGGCCTATACGGGTGAAGAGGTGCATTTGGCACTCCATATAGCATTGTCTTTATAGGGAAGATGCTGGAATCATATTTAAAACCATACTCTTCCAAAATCCTGAGAGCCCATTTTGTGGAATTATTTATGGAAAAGCTTGGTGCCCGGAAGCCTATGGGTTTTTCTCCCGTGATGGATTCTAATAGTCTTGTGGACTTTTCGACCTCCTTCCGAAACTCGTCTTCGCCTAGTTCATATAATGTTTTATGAGAATAAGCATGCGAAGCGATTTCGTGCCCCTTCCTATAGATTTCACGGATAAGCCCGGGATGCTTCTCTGCCACAATTCCCAAAACAAAGAAGGTAGCTTTTGTTTCATATTTATCCAGCAAATCCAATATTGGTCTCACTGCTTCCTCAATCTGGTCATCCTTCTCTTCAGGGAGATATTTGGTTAGAAACTCACTGGCATACCATGGCTCAAGGTCTATGGTCAGAGCATTTATCATTTCGCTCGAACTGATTTTCTTATAACAAACTTCCACATGTCTTTATCGAAGGCAAAACGCAGACTTGCCAGGAAGAAGCCAAGGGTTGGTCCCAAATCCTTCCCCGAAATAATATCATCGTTTCGTTCCCATTTGAGAAATTTCGGCAGATTGTGTAGTTTATGGTCGGTGCTTAAAAACCAGAGAATGTCACCGGGAAGTAGCCAGCGGCACTTTAGTTCTATCTTATAATCTAGCACTGGCTCAATATCTCCTTCCGTTACTAGCTTGTACAAAAGGTAAGGGAAGTCCACTCCAGAGAGTATTGATAACTGCAATGAGCCCCACCATCTGGGATTAACCTCCATTAATTTAGGCTGATTGTCCCGAGGATCTACTTTGAATTCTACCATAGCTATGCCCCACCATTGAAGAGCCTTAAGCAGGCGGAGGGCAGTTTCTACTAATTCAGGTCTGCTTACAGTTTCTCGGAGAGTACTAGGACCACCGGACACAGGGTATGACCTCAATCTTTTGTGCACGGTTACTGCTCGAAGTTTAGAATCGAAATTAAGTAAGGCATAAACTCCTAACTCTTCGCCACCATGTGGAATATATTCCTGAATCATGCATGGTCCGTAAGCAGCAACAGCCTTCGGATACCTTGATGATAGCTCTTCCGCCGATTGACACAAAGTTAGCCCCCTTGAACCGGAGCCCCTTCTAGGTTTTATTATTACAGGGAACTGAAGTTCATCTTTAACCATTTCCACCTCTTTAATATCATCTATCGGGTATGTCTTAGGACAAGATATACCATTTTCCTGAGCGACTTTTATGGTCTCAGCTTTATCCATAGCTTTCATTAGAACTTCATAATCTGGGAGAGGAACCATCGTGTATTTACAAAATTCCTCTTTGTGTCTTGCGATGAGTATTACTGTGCTATCAGTGACCGGGAAAATAACTTGATAATGATCATTTTTCACTACCTCTAATAAGTAGTTTATGAATTTATCAGGATATTTATGTGGGCTGGGATAAACTAGCTTGTTTTTACAATATTTAGAGAAAAATCCAGTTGCAAACCGTGTTTCTTCCGCTCCTGTTACCTCTAGGCCTTTGTTACCCAATGAACGGATAACAGCCAGCGAGTTCCTCATTTGAGCATCAGTCACTAAGACTTTTGATTTCATTGGCTCATGCATTCCCCTTATGATGTAGACTTCAATTTAAGATGTTACCGCCTTCAAGCGCGATGGAGCATGCTTTTCAGGCGAATCTTGAAAAGGCTTTAGTATTTCTTAGTTTAGAAGTTATGACACTCACAGCATGCTTTCTCTCGACTAACCCTTCACATAAGTTTTTAAATGCAACCTCTACCCCCCCTATATGGGGCGGATAGTACTCTACTACGAATAATATCTTCGCCACTTTTCTAGCTCTTTCGTTTTGTTAACGCGTTTAGTATTAGTCCGGTGAATATGCTGAATACGCCAATAGTGAGGAGTAAGATTGATACTAGCGCGGTGCCGGTAGCCACTCCCCCTCCTACAGAAACAGTGTGAAGCACCCTGATACCAGCAAGAAGCCCAAGCACTGTCAAAACACCCCCACCCACCCCGAAGAATAAGAGGGGTCTCTTTTCGGAAATCATGGTAATTATCCAAGTAAGGACCCCCAGGCCGTGAGACACCGGGTTTAGGGTTGAGCTGTCTTCGGTGTAGATAGCTGAAATAGGAACCTGGGTTATCGTAAGACCTTTTTCAGCAGCAGAGGCTATCATCTCTGCCTCAATAGCAAAGCCATTCTGCCTCAATTTAAGCTCAGCTACCGCCTTTGGGGAGAGCGCCCTGAATCCACATTCTGAGTCAATGACCTTTTTCCCAGAGAGGATATGGGAGAAATGTGAAAGCACCCCCTGCCCAATACGACGGTAAAAGGGGATACTGTCCCTTTGCCACTCCCTTGAGCCGATAACAAGGTCAGAACCTTGTGAAACGATGGGCTTGATGAGGTTAGGAATTTCATCAGGGTTGTGCTGGGAATCGGCATCGAGCAACACAAGGGTATCGAGCTTCCTCCTCTTCGCCTCAGCCAGTATCCTCTGGATGGCTACTCCTTTACCCCTGTTTTCTTTGTGCCGGATCACAGTAGCTCCAGCGAGCTGAGCAATCTCGGCGGTGTGGTCTGTGCTACCATCATCAACAACGAGAACCTCATCGGCATACTGATGGGCTTTGAGAACTATGCTGCCAATATATTTCTCCTCATTATAAGCTGCCATGGCGACCAAGATTTTTGGTTGAGACGGTTTAGCCATTATATTCCCCTACTCTAGTCACACCCCTCAATTCCAGCTTCTTGGAAAAGTTTCTTAAGCTCTCTGTGGGCAAGGCGAGTGGGCTCACCACCTCTCTTCTCCCCAGCACTGAACCGTAGACAGGCTAACGCCTATGTCTCGTGCCAAATCCTCCTGCGCCCAGCCTAATACTACCATGGTTTATCACCACGGCACCGGCTGTTCTTGCCGCCTCTGCTGTACCATCATCCGAGCCGTCATCTACTACAATGACCTGGTCGACATATTTTCTGGCTTTAGATACCACATCTGCAATAAAAGGTTCAGTATTAAAACAGGGGATGGCAGCTATGACTTTGGGTCTGGTCTCTTGGGAGGGCTGAGACGATTGGAGCATCACATCCCCCTCATCTAAGTTTTCCTGAGGGCTCTTCTTTTGGCGCCTACCCCTAGAATCTTCAAAGCCCGCATCACCACCCCCAGCATATGTAGAACACCTTCTCATGCAAAGCCGCTGCTCTCTTGGTTCATAACCGCTTACTATTCTACGGTAGTTCTCTTTGGGCATTGTCCCTGCCTTCAAGTTTACCGAGACTCAGATGCTTCATTGAGACTCTTTCTCGCCACCAATTGCTGCCTCTTTAATCCTCTTGTGCCCAGCCTTTCTTCTCGCATAGCACTTAACATTATAAATTATTTACGGACAGCTGTCAATAAGGTGATACCAGTAGGCAAGTCAATCTTCCTAACGCTCGGCTTGATCATGTTTCAAGAGAGTCACACTACTTGCCCCTTTTTGACAAAGGGTCTAGACTTGCCCATTTCTGATAAAGGTATAGACTGTTCTCTTATGCACCAATACCCAAGCAAACCAGAAGAGTATTGACGTGCCCATGAGCTCGGGTATATATACCATAGGGTTGGTCAGTAGTGCCTGGAGTATACCCTGCGTCTAGTGAGTAAGGTCTATCTTCTCAAAAGCAAAGCCATAGAGGGGCCAGAGGAATGTTCGGGGCTCAAGCCACATCTGGTCCTGGATGAGGTGCATGAAAGTGCCAAAGGAGAAGCCTAGTAGCCAGGTTTTCCCACGGCTTCGATAGAGGCAAAGTCCGGCAAGGGTGATGAGGATGAGAAATAGAAGCGTGTGGCAAAATATCCTGCCATTGCTGAAGGTGTCTCTAAAGAAGAACTGCCCCACGGGTTTATCAATGATGTCGGGAAGAAGCGAGCCTAGGGCAGAAGCCTGATATCTATGCGGTTTCCTAAAGAGGTGAGCCAGAGTGCTCTGCTGGCGGAGGTGCACTTCTGGGCGGGAACCAATTCGGAAGAGGGCTGAAGATGCTCCTTTACCTTATTCTCTTTGGTAATGAGGGGATAGCTTTTGGAGAGGCACCCTTTAGCATCACCGCAGCGCCGAGTGTGATTCCGGCATGTCCAAATATGAGCATCAGGGTTTGCCCTCAGCCTAAATGATAGCACATAAGGTTTAGCTTGGCGATGCCTACGATTTGCCTTCACCAAGTATAGTCTTAGGGGGCAAGTTAGGTCGTTTCATTTACAAACCTAGCCATAGTGCTATTTGAGGCATGGTGCTTACTATAACTATGCAAACATTATACTCATGGCCTAACGCAAAGTAAATAGCATATACTCCCATGGAGTCGAGTGGGCAATTAGTGAGTGTCTTACCCTTGCTTGCAGTTATGTTCTATTGTATAGTTATTACACTCAACCTGGTCAAGGATGTTACCCCGCGATGAGGATAAGACTTCAAAATGAACTCCTGCTGGTAAATATCCTGACAATTCTACTCATTATTATCATTACCTTCTTCCCCTCTGACGTTTTGCGTATAATCCTGGGGTTGCCCTTTGTGCTGTTTTTCCCCGGATATACATTAATAGCTGCTCTCTTTCCCAGGAGAAATGCCCTAGATAGCATCGAAAGGGTGGCTTTGAGCTTTGGGCTCTCCATTGCCGTGGTTCCACTCATCGGACTCATCCTTAACTATACTCCCTGGGGCATCAAGCTAGAGCCTATCCTTGTCTCTCTCACCATTTTTATCGTTGTTACCTCGCTAATTGCCTGGTATCGACGGCACAGATTGGCTGAGGTAGCGAGGTTTACTGTTTCCTTCAATTTCAGTCTGTCTCCATGGAGAGGGCAAAGCTCGGTAGACAAGATTCTATCCATTATCCTCATAGCGGCAATACTAGGAGCTATCGGAACTCTGGGCTATGCCATTGCCACGCCTAAGGTAGGGGAGAGCTTTACTGAGTTTTATGTTCTAGGATTTGGAGAGCAAGGCTATAGCCTATCCCAGGGAGCTGAGAGTAGGGGAGGAGGGGAGAGTGATAGTAGGCATTATCAACCGGGAGCATGAGACAGTGAGCTATTGGGTAGAGGTGAGGATAGGTGGCGTCAGAAACAATCAGGTAGGACGGCTAGAGCTGGGGCATGATGAGAAGTGGGAGGAAATAGTAAGTTTTACCCCAGATAGAGCAGGAGATAGTCAGAAGGTGGAGTTTTTATTATACAAGGATAAGGAAAGTGAGCCTTACCTGAAACTTCACCTATGGGTTAATGTAAAGGAGCAAAAGTGAAAGTTCTAGTCACTGGAGGAGCAGGGTTTATTGGTTCCCACATTGCTGATGCTTTAATTAAGCAGGGTCACCAAGTAGTGGTAGTAGATAATTTAGCCACCGGCTTCCTGGAGAACATTAATCCCAACGTCAAATTCTATAAGATGAGTGTCTGTGATGCGGAGCTTACCAATATTTTTGAGCGGGAAAGACCGGAGATAGTTAGCCATCAGGCAGCTCAGATGGTCATCGCTAAGTCAGTAGATGAACCCATCTTTGATGCCCAGGAAAACATCCTGGGCAGCCTCAATGTCATTCTCAACTGTGTTCGCTTTAGGGTGAAAAGGATTATCTATGCTTCCTCCGGCGGAGCAATTTACGGAGAGCCACAATACCTGCCGGTAGATGAGAGGCACCCTATAAATCCTCTGTCACAGTACGGGATTTCCAAGCATACTGTGGAGCATTATCTTTACCTTTATGGTCTTCAATACCGGCTTAACTACGTGGTGCTGAGATATCCTAATGTTTATGGTCCGAGGCAGAACCCTGACGGGGAAGCCGGGGTGGTGGCTATCTTTGCTGGCCAGATGCTTAGGGGAGAGAAGCCAACTATCTTTGGTTCCGGAGATAAGACCCGGGATTATACCCATGTTTCTGATGTGGTGGCAGCTAACCTGCTAGCTATGGAGCGAGGGAACAACGCCATTTACAATATCGGCACCGGGGTGGAGACCTCTGACAGGGAAATGTTTGATACCCTGGCTAAGGTGCTTGGCTATTCCGGGAATCCCCTCTATGCACCGGTTCGGACCGGGGAGATTTATCGTATCTACCTCGATGCCACAAAGGCACGAAAGGAGCTGGGCTGGCAGGCACGGCTTTCTCTCAAAGAGGGACTGGCGCAAACAGTCAGCTATTATCAGACTCGTTTTGGGCAGACCAATCTGTAGCGCTCTTCGATACAGAGCCCTTTATTCTGATAGTCGCGTAAATTGGAGCAGCAGTAACCGGCATTAGCGGGATGGCTGATTAATACCTTTAGCCGGAATACGGCATTTAATTACGGTAGTCATATCTTTCGCCACATAGTCACTGCGTAAATAGCAACCACGAGACGTACTCTGGCACGTGATTTTCCTTCGGGAGGGAGTATCTAGCTTGAACCTGACTATTGATCTCAAGGCGCAATGTGCTTCTTTTTGGGTCTGTTCCTAGAAGTCTATCCCACCTCATGATTTCCTGCTATCGGAAGTTCTCGTCGCCTTATATTTGCCCTGATATTGGTATGGCTCTCCGGCTTTGAGACAGTAGTAGATGATTTCAGCTAGCTTGCCCATGGTGGCGACTAACACTTTCATCCGCGGTTTACCTCGTGCTACTTGGCGAAGGTAATAGTCCTTAAAATCGTTATCAGAAGTGTTGGTTCTGATGCAGCCGAGGCATCCCTGGAATAGTACTCGGCGCCCGTGCCTGCTGCCCTCTTTCCCTTGTCTAGTTCGGCCGAGGCTAGTGCCTGACTGGGTGAGGCTACTATAAACTCCAAGAGCTTTTTTGAACTTCTTCTTGTCGGGCCACCTGTCTATGTCCTTGATGATACCTATTATAGTGGCAGCGGTGATTTCGCCAAGGAATGGAAACGAAAGCAGAATGTCCCCATATGGATGTGTCGCTACTTGTGTTCGAAGTATAGACGTGAGGGCATCGCGCTTTGCCAGTACCTCCGTTCTTTGAACACTCAGGTCCTTAATTACCCATTGGTAGATATCACCAGGGACACCAACAGTATTGGCAGCAAGCTCTAGCATGTTCTCCCTGTCTTTCTGACGCAGCTTTCCGATGCTCTGTAAGCCATTACTAGCAAGGATATCTCTGGGGGTCGGGTAATGAGGTGTGATCATTAGAAGCTGTTTGAAATATCGGGCCTCACCTTCAGGAAAGACCGCTAGCAGGAACTGGTGCAGCCTATTAGTGGCTTGATTGGCTAATTTATTGAATTGCCACCTTTGCAGCGTCAGTGAATTTAGCGCTGCTGCTCTGGATCCGAGTCCGGGTGTCATAGCTGAGATACGGAATGATAGGCCGTGTAGGTCTCTTAGGTAAAGTAGGTATGCAGCACTAACGGAGTCGATTGTGTCACTCTTGTTCTCGTCATCAAGAAAGCGCTCCCTGGCTCCCTTGATTGCTTTGGTTTCCAAATAATAAACGCTGTATCCTCTGTTTTGCAGGAACTAGACTAGCGGTTCTGAGTAATGACCTCCTGTATGGTCAACTGCAATAGCTACCTCTTCAGTGCTGGAGATATGTGACCTGATGGCAGTGTCAAGGCGTTCGAAGTCAGCGATATTATTCCTAATACTGAGTGGCTTCACCTTTCTCCAAGATGCTCTAGGGCGCTTTAACAGAGCCATAGGTATAACCGCTGCCTTATGCTCCCTGCTATGAACGCCAATCCCTACATACAGTTTCTGCTGATTGTCTTTCATTTCTTCCTCCTTCGAGTTCACGGGGCAGGCAATTTGTACAGTGCAACCACTATGACAGCGGGCCTCTAGCTCCAAATGTCGACCAATCAAGGAGTTGGTCTTTCGCACTGCCCCAGTACCTCGACCAAGATTGGTAAGGGTTTATGAACTCCTCATTTTAGCTGTTAGGCTCTTATTTAAGGAAGTATCAACCACTACCTCGGCGGGTCTCAGCCTGCCCCGTTCCTAGATAAAAAGATAACATATGTCCGTCACTCATGCTACTTATAGTCTGTAGACTTATAGTATACACTAAAATATTATTCAGTCAAGGGTTTGGCAGAGACGATAAATGAACACGGTGCAGACGCAATTTGGGAAGAGACTAAGAGACCTACGACTGGCAAGAGGACTGTCCCAAGAGGAACTGGCATTTAGATCAGGCGTGCATCGGACATATCTTGGTGGCATTGAACGGGGAAAACGCAACCCCTCGCTAAAGAATGTCGTAGCGATAGCAAAAGCCTTAGGTATTACTTTATCGGAACTATTTTTGTTTGGAGACCAGGAATAGACATTACATCGTTTTGTGTCGTTTGTTCGGGTTCACTCTTCAACTAGACTTATACCTATATTATCGAGCCATTCTAATGCTCTTTGTTCCATCCTCTCGTCCTTAAAACGAACCCACCTTTCCCTTTCTTCGGGATGGCGAGCCAACACATCC
>Ga0209991_10001199_pt1 | contig 11714 bp, 10 predicted proteins | sample ChitaG_FD_183167 | JGI IMG/M metagenome (GOLD analysis project Ga0209991, IMG submission 183167) | Deep subsurface microbial communities from South Pacific Ocean to uncover new lineages of life (NeLLi) - Chile_00310 metaG (SPAdes)... | ecosystem: Environmental > Aquatic > Marine > Oceanic >...
GTTCCTTTTCTGCTTCTTCTTTAGGCTTGGAAGTTATTGCCCCGAAAAGACAACAGTCAGTTTCTTTAAGAATTTTTATAGTCCTATCAGGTAAAGGATTTCCTTCTTTTTTCCAGAATTCCCAACCTACATCACCAGGTATATAATCAGCGTCAAGCTTTAGCTCATCCAATACAATCTTCGCTGCCTTCATCACATCATTTCCGATTCCATCGCCCGGCAGACAGGCTATCTTATATTTTGCCATTTTTTATTCTCCTTTCTCTATTTTCAATATTTTCTTAGTATGAGGGATAAGTCCCCCATCTTCAAGAATCCCCAAAACCGATTCCGGTAAAGGAGGAAAGTTAAAAACTCCCTTTTTACAAGATAATTTACCTTTTTCAAAATCAATAGTAACTGTCTCACCTGAAGATATATTCTCCACTGCTTCTTTACACTGAACCAAGGGGAGTCCCTGATTGATAGCATTTCGGAAAAATATTCTGGCAAATGATTTTGCAACAATTACCCCTACGCCAGCATATTTAAGACAGGTTACAGCTTGTTCCCGGGAACTACCACAGCCAAAGTTCCTTCCCGCGACAATAATATCTTCCTTTTCAACTTTTTTAGCAAACTTTGGATCAAGATCTTCTAGGGCATGTGTAGCCATCTCTTTGGGGTCAGTTATAGTATAAGTATATTTGCCCGGAAAGATAACATCAGTATTTACATCATCACCATATTTCCATACTTTCCCCTTAATACTCATTTTATATCACCCCTTACATCGGTAATCTCACCATAGAGGGAAGAAATAGCAACGGTTGCTGGACTAGCCAGGAAAACTTCTGCCTCTTTACACCCCATTCTTCCCTTAAAATTTCTATTAGCAGTGCTCAAACAAACCTCTCCCGGGGCCAAAACCCCTTCATGAGCTCCCAAACAGGGACCGCATCCCGGATTCATTATTACGGCACCGCTTTTAACCAATTCCTGAAGAATTCCTAATTCCATCGCCTGGGCAAAGACCTCTATCGAAGCAGGAAAGACCAAAAGTCTAACTCTGTTAAAAACCTTTTTACCTCGAAGAATCTCACTGGCAATTTTTAAATCTTCCAATCTTCCATTGGTACAGGTTCCAATTAATACTTGATTAATTTTAGTCCCTGCCACTTCCGAAACAGGTTTTACATTATCTACAGTATGAGGGCAGGCAATTTGAGGTTCTAACTTACTTATATCGTAATCGATAATCTTCTCAAAGTTGGCATCCAGATCTGATTTAACTATTTCATATTTTTTATCAGTTCTCGCAGCAAGCCACTGTACAGTTTTTTCATCTGGTTCTACATAGCCAATCTTAGCTCCCATTTCCACCGCCATATTACATAAGGTCATCCTTCCGCCAATACTCATTTCTCTAATTACTTTTCCGCTAAATTCCACCGCTTTATACAGCGCTCCATCTGCACCTAAATCTCCAATAATATGAAGAATAATATCTTTGGGATATATCTCCGGTGGAATTTCACCTTTAATATTTATCTTGATGGTCTCTGGAACTCTAAGCCAGATTTCATCTGTAGCCCAAATAGAAGCTACTTCACTCCTTCCGATACCAGCTGAAAAAGCCCCAAACGCACCATAAGTTGTAGTATGTGAGTCGGCTCCTAATACAAGAGTCCCGGGGATGATGTGTCCTTTTTCCGGAAGAACCTGATGACACACCCCGGTATTAATATCATAAAAATTTTCAATTTTCTGTTCCCGAACAAATTCTCTTATCTCTTTATGATTGACAGCATATTTTTCTGTTGCTGCCGGAACACAATGATCTAAAGGAATCACTATCTTTTCTGGATACTTTACTTTTTCAACTCCAATCTGCTTGAATTTTTTAGCTATAGCAGCGGTATTATCGTGGGACATTACTACATCCGGAGAAACGATCACAATTTCTCCGGAAACTACACTTTCTTTGCCCGATTTAAGGGCTAATATCTTCTCTGCAAAGGTTTTACTCATCTCAACCTCCTTAATTTGATTACAATGATTAATTCGTGTAATCAATGTTTGTCTATTTAAATTGCTCGAAGTTGGTAAAATCAGCATGGTGGACAATAATAGCTTCCGGAGTCCTTTTGGAACGATCTCCCTCCCAGGAATGGGAAGCGATAATATGCATTACTTCTTCGGGAATGCCCTGACTGTAACAAAGACTCACTCCAGATATGGGGTGACGAACTAATTTCCCTAAATTACTTTGAACAAATTTTCCATTCTCCTCTTTATATTCTACTAATTTCCCGATATCGTGAAGTAATGCCCCGGCAATAAGATAATCTTCGTTTATTTTCACTTTATCTTTATAAACGCTTTGAAGAGCTTTCGCAGCATTTACAGAAACATTTACTACTCCCCTAACATGTTCAATCATGCTACAAGGACAGGATTCTATTAATAGTGTAAAAGGCATTCGTTGAAGGTCTTTTACTTCCCAATCTCCCGCTGTAAGAGCAATCTTCCAGACTTTCAAAACCTTTTCCTTTAAATCTGAATCTTTGATTAAATTAAATTCTGGAATAAATTTTAATAAATCTTCTTTCATTTTTTCCTCCTTATTCTTCATAAGGTATTTTGATATCTAAAAGTGGCGCATGTTGTTGAGCACCATAAACATCGGTCTCCCCAATACTTCCTGAATCTACCGGTCTTACAATAGTTGCTTTTATAGCATTAGCGGGGTCAAATTCTACAAAATAAAGAACTTTCTCAATGGGAATATGATAGAGCTTGGCAATAAGTTCTTTGGTAATTACTCTGGTTTTCTTAACTTTTTCGTAAGTTTCCTTATCCTTGAAAATTATATCGAAGGTCAACTCAAAGGGACCGGCATTTTTACTTCTGATTACTTTTACTAAATCTATAATAGAAACTTCTTTGGTCATTTATACATTCTCCTTTTTAAATTCCTTATTATTTCAAACTTCTACCATTTCTATGGAAAAAAGTTCATCGAGGTCATCGATCTCTACCAAGTGATGGACATTAAATTTATAAACCGCTCCGGTAGGTATATCTGAAGGAGCATAAGGAAAAGCTAAATTACCAGCAGTAGCAATGCGCCCCTTATAAGAATAATGCATTAAAGTAGAACGAGCAAAAGCACAAATAGTATTAGCCAGCTCCTGGTCTTTGGCCACAACTTCCAAGATTAGACAAAGCTCATGAGGGGTAATATTTTTTCGGGGTTCTAATTCTCCCATTACTCCGTTCTTCCCATAAATATGAAAGATTAATCGATAATCTTGGGAAAGGATATCATTAAAATAAGTAGCTACTGTTTTACGAACATGTTCTTCACATTCATCGATTTGTTTAATCATAATAGGATCTCTTAAGCCGGCGATACATATAGTCCGATAAGCTACTTTACTTGCTCCTTCTAATTTTATATTAATAGTTTCGCTCTTCTTCAGTTTAGAGCCCGAAACTTTTACTGCCCTTTCACTATATTGCTCAAATTTACATCCAGTAACATCAACTACTCCTTCCGGACCTATAATATGCAAGGGGCTCGATTTTTCGTACAGGGTATGGGCAGCTACCGTGCTGGGGATACATTTTCGCATGGGATTAGTCGGCTCTACTATAAAACAATCCTCTCTTAAATATGCCATCATACAATCAGAGGTAGTCCCTGGAGTAGAAGCCATAGCACCACATTCTAAAATTTTCCCTATATGTAAAGCCAGACCAGGGTTATAACCTTCCTTAATGGGTAAGGCAGCAAACATAGCCGGGTCATTAGAACGACCGGCGATAATAACCTCTGCCCCCATCTCCAAGGCTTTTATATGAGAGTGCACCCCCATTACCCCCACAATTCGAGTAGCTTCTTCTATGTCTTTAGCAGTTAATTCGGGGACAGGGCCTAAAGGTTTTATTTTCCCTTCCACTAACTTCTTTTTAAGATAATCTTTTTCAACTTCTGCATGAATTAAAGCCATCTTAAAGTGTAGGTTTTTCTCTTTAGCAATTTCTTTTACTATTTCTGAAGTCCAATTAAGATGGACTTCAGCACCGGAACCTCCGGCAGAACCTATAATAACCGGAATTTTATGTTCGCAACCAGCGGTTAACATTAAAGTAAGGTCTTTTTTGGTTGCTTCTTTGCTTACAATACCCACTCCTGCTCCTAATTTATGGGGACCGGCATCAGTGGAACCGGCATCAGCAGCTATAACATGAGGCTTCTTTTCTAACCCTTTCTGAAAAGATTCTGCTGGGAAACCATATCCCAACATCCCTACGGGTGATAGAACTCTTATCTCTTTCATTGTATAATCTCCTAATTTTTATTAATGAATTTCATCTTTTAATTACTCCGCTTGCATTTTTCTTAATCCTCGAGCTATTTTTCCATTCTTCCCCTGTCCACTAGAATCTGTTATTGCGAGCTCCGATTTATCGGAGCGTGGCAATCTCATTTGAGATTAATTTCTCTATTTACATCCCAACCACAATTTCTCTTATATTCCTCAAATGTTTCAACATAGCTTCTCCAGCTTTTTTACTATCATGTTCCTTAATAGCTTGTAATATTGCCTGGTGTTCGCGCCAACGCTCCTCCCGCCTTCCGGGAATTTGCTGGGTCTTTTCTCGGGTCCCTTTTAATAAATCCAAATGTAACCGTATTATATTGGTAAAAACAAAATTATGAGATGCTCTGGCTATGGCTAAATGAAATTCAGTATCTGATTCTGTTTCTTTGCCATCTTTTAGTTCTTCTTCCTCGTTCATTTTATTTAGAACCTGTTCAATTAATTCTGTGTCTTCAATAGTGGCTCTCTGGGCAGCAATTTTTACAATTTTTACCTCAAAAATCTCTCTTGCTTCTAAAAGTTCCAAAATGGAAGATTTTTCTAAACTTAAGATAATATTTTCTGTATTGCTATGGCCATTTTTTCTTATCTCTCGAATATATCTTCCCCCACCCGGTTTACTTTTGATTAAACCCCTTGATTCTAAAACCCTAAAGGCCTCTCGCAAAGAGCCTCTACTTATAGATAATTTTTCAGCTAGTTCTCTCTCCGGAGGAAGTTTATCCCCGGGTTTCAGTTCGTTTCTTTTGACTAAATCTATAATTTGTTCTATTGCACTCTCATATAAACGAACAGGAGTAATTCTTTTAAATTCCATATTTACCTCTTTTTATTAAGTGATTGGGTTACTGGGTGACCCAATTTACTATTTTAAATATACCACATGGTATTTCAAAAATCCTTCTTTTTTTCAAAAACAATTTAATATTTTTTTGAAGTGACATAATATAAAGGAAAACTGAAGACAGATAGTTAGTTCCCATAGAGAAGGCGGATGAATCCGCCCCTATCCTTACAAATAAGTAAATATAAAGCAACATCCCCTAAGATATTTTCATACAATTTTTTTCAACAAGTCCTATAACAACTATGCCTTTAGATATTTAGTTTAAAATCTCAAGGATAAACAACTAAGACCTCCATTGATCTTTCTATACTCAGATGTGCACACTGCAATCACTTTAAAACCAGCGGCTTTAATTTTTTCTTTAGTTTTAGGATAACCTGCAGGAACTAACACGTAATCATTTACCCTAATACAATTAGCTGAATATGTTTCTTCTTCATCAATCATTATTTTATTAAACTTTTTAAATTCTAAATTATTTATAAATTCACCTGTAACAAGAAGAACATTATCCTCTAAATAGGCTAACCCACTTTTTAAATGAAGCATTTCTGAGATTTCTACCATCAAACCGGACATTCCATATTTTCCCAAAACTTTTATTAGTTGTTCTGCCCCCTCTCTGTTGGTCCTCTTTGAAAGCCCGATATAAAAATGATCTTTTACCATCATTACATCTCCACCCTCAAGGGTTCCGGGTTCTTTTATATATTCAAGGTTATTATAAAATTTTCTAATTACTTCTATTACTTCTTTTTCTTCCCCTCCTCTTGATGTTGTTCCCGATTTTGCTATCATTGCAAATTTTTTGGTACAAACTGCCACATCTTCAACAAAGCAAGAATCGGGAAATCTTTCATCTGCCTGCAATACAGTTACTTCTATTCCACAAAATTTTAAAGCCTCGATGTAATCATCATGTTGTTTTATAGCTATTCTATATTCCGGTTTTCCCAACTCAGGAGCTGATGTTATGCCATTTACCAATGAACGACCCGGTCTTTTTACAATAGCATTTTTAAACATTTAAATATTCCCTTCTTGTTCAATAAATTATAAATATTTTTAGAAATGATTAGAAGTAATATGATATGAAGATAAGAGCAAAGACGAGAAGTTAGTTCTTGAAGAGGTCGGATGAATCCGACCCCTTTTATTTAGATTTATTTTTCTGTAATTGTTTTTATAATACCAGTACCTATTATTAACTAATTTTATCTATCTGAAAATTGAAAAGGAGAAATTATTTTTTCTCCATATTTTGTTTTCGCTAATTTTAATCTCTCGGCCTGTGTCTTTAACTCTTCGGTAAAGGCTGCGGGCATCTGGATATTTTCAAATATCTTACTCATCCTTTCCATCTTTTCCAAATATTTTACCACTCTTAAGGAGAATTGTTGAATGTATTCAGTCACAGTATAATCTTTGTCCAGTTCACGTATGAACAATGTTTTTAAATCTTCATATTTTGGTATTAGGCCAACTGGGGTTTCAATCGCTTCGAATTCATTGTGAACTCTCCCTTCAGCCCAAAGAAGCCATACTCTTTTATCCATTTTCCCATTTAAACATTTACCAGTTTCATCCTTTAAAAAATAATTAGTAGCATAGATTTTAGGAATTACTTTAAGATCTTTAGTAAATTTTAGATGATTTTCTATATAAGTTCCCAGCGGCATGGAAATAAAGTCAAGATTAGCCATCGGATTGTATTTTCTCACCCCTCGGGCACCAAGTGTTGCGGCAGTGGTTTCAGATTCAACTGTAGCCCCCAGAAAAACACCATGTGCCCAGGTAAGTGATTCCACTATAGGTATGGTAGTATCAGAATCTCTCCCTCCATAGAAAATAGCTTTTACCGGTATCCCCCCTGGATCATTGGCCTTGGAATCAATATTGTTCAGTTCGTTCAACTTGAGGGTGTATCTTGCATTCCTATGAGAACAGGGGATTTCCTTACCCTGGCAGTCTTTTTTCCCTTTGAACCATTCTCCTGAAAAATTAATCCCCTTATCCGGGATATCTTTTTTTATCCTTCCCCAGTAAGGGATTCCATTATTAATCAATACATTAGAAAAGATAACTTCACCCGGTGTAGTTAATGCCTGATAAATCACGGGATCGTTTTCTGAATTTACACTATGAATGATACCAAATATACCTGATTCCATATTTGCCGCCATTATTACCCCGTCAATTTTTTTAAGATAAGCAATATCATCACCAACTACGGTTTGCCCGGGAATCATGGCAGTGCTGGTCTTACCACAAGCACTGGGATAGGCCCCGGTAAAATAGGTAATCCGACCATTTGGACCATGAACACCCATTATAAACATATGCTCAGCTAACCATCCTTCTTCATTTGCCTTCTTGATAGCTAATCTTAAAGCTAATTTTTTTAGCCCCAGCGAATTACCAGCATATTGGTTGTTAACCGAATAAACTATGTTTTCTTCCAGGTCGATATATATCCTTCGTTTATCTACATCTTTACTTACTCTATTTTCTAATCTTCCGGCAGAGTGGAAAAAGAAAAAGAAATCTGGAGAACCGTTAAGCTTTTTAAATTCTTCATATCCTTGTCGATAGAGTAGGTCTTCACTGTGGGCAACATAGGCTGAATCGGTAATCTGGAGGGCTTTCAAGGAAAATACCGAATTGGTTGGACCGAGAGAAAAGAATCTTACTAACATCTCTTTTCCAGCCATACTGCCAGTGAGGTAAGAATATATTTCTTTGAGTCCTTTATTTTTTTCTATTGAATTTACCTTTATCCCCCAATCTACATCTTTAGACAACAAATATCTGGTATTAACTTTGTCCCTGGCTTGATCATAATAACCATCAAAGTGGACGGTGTGGCCTTCCATCTTCAATTTTTTTTCTTCTCCAACAGCAAGTGCTAATTCTCTTATGTAATTGATATCTTCTTTTGAATCAGTTATCACGGTCACCTTCGTCGGATTACAAAGTTGAGTAGCTTCTTCAACTATCTTTATAACATACTGATTATTTAGTTCTTCTAATTTCCGTAAATTAATTTTATCCATTTATCTTTCCTCGCTTTTCATTAAAGATTGCCTACAATTTTATTAAAAAACATCAACTTCTGTATACTTTTATAATCTCTCCGTATCCCGGAGAAACAGTTATTTCCCCATCATCAAATACGACATTCCCTCTAACAATAGTCTTTTCTGGTTTTCCATATACTCCCCATCCATCATATACCAGGGCACTATCTCTACATTTAGTGAACATCTTATCTTTGGAAATAATACCTTTTTTATCAGGATCAAAAATTACAAAATCTGCATCTGAACCAAGGGCAATTGTCCCTTTTTTGGGATACAAACCAAACACTCTTGCCGGATTCTCACAGATAAGTTCTACCATTCTATCTAATTCTATTTTTCCTTCCTTCACCGCAGTGAATAGCAAAGGCAATCTGGTAGATAGACCGGGAAATCCTGCCGGGGGTGTAAATATATCCTCACTCCCTCTCTCCTTTTCTTCTTTGGTATAAGGGGCATGATCGCTTCCGATAATATCGATACTTCCATCATTTACCATTTCCCACATCCCCTGCCGTTCTTCTTCGCTCCTTAAAGGAGGATTAACTTTGGCAAATATTCCTACTTTATTAAGAGTATCCTCATTAAGAAATAAGTAATGGGGGCAGGTTTCCGCAATGGCATATACCCCTTTACATTTTGCTTCGTTTACCAATCCTACTACTTCCGGAGTAGTAATATGGCATATTTCTACTTTCGCCCCGGTCTTTTTAGCAAAGAGCAATATTTTAGAAGTTGTTTCTATCTCTACTACCGGGGGGCGAGATCTGCCGTGGTATATGGGAGAGGTTTTGCCTTCACTTCTTAGAATAGTAATATTTTTATTGATCATATCATTGTTTTCTGCGTGAAAACCGATCATTACACCCGTCTGGGCTACTTTTTCCATAAGCTCATATTGGTCACCCGTGTTTGGTGCAGTAAGACCGATAAATTCCTCTTTTCTCCCCGGAGGAGCCTCGTGTAAAAAAGTTTTAAAAGCCACAATACCTGATTCTGCGCAAGGTATAATATCTTCCAGGCAATCTGTACCTGCTGCTCCAAAGAATGCAATATCAACCACCACTTCCTTATCTGCCACGTTCATTCTTCTTTCTACTATTTCCGGAGAGTGAGGAGGGGGAACAGAAATAGGCATTTCAATTATAGTGGTAACCCCACCCAAGGCTGCATCTTTTGAACCGCTCTCAAAAGTTTCTCTTTCATCATGACCCGGAGCCCTGATATGGACATGGGGGTCCACAGTACCGGGTAAAACCATTTTCCTGTCTGCGTCAATAATTTTTTCAGCCTCTAATTTTTCTTTGCTTATGGCAGTGATTATTCCATCTTTTATTCCTACATAGCAATCTATCAATCTACCATCTATAAATATCTTATCTGACTTAATTACTAGATCCAACTTATTCATAAATTATCCTCCGGCATATTGTTTTACTGAAAAAATATTTTTTTGGGATTATACCCTACCGGTAACCAGGACTAAAAGAGCCATTCTAATATAAAGACCATTGTGAGCTTGTCTAAAATAAGCTGCACCTTTATAATCATCAACATCGGTAGAAATTTCATCTACTCGGGGAAGGGGATGAAGGATAGTGATTCCCTCTTTAGCCTGATTAATCAGAGCTCTATTTAAAATATAAGAACCTTTAACTTTTTCGTATTCTGCCAGGTTTTCGAAACGTTCTTTCTGTATTCTGGTAACATAGACTATATCGCTAACCAATAAGGCTTTTTTTAGATTATCGGTTTCTTCAATTTCTGCTCCTCGATTTCTAAGGTCAGCAGTTATTTCTTCAGGCATTCGTAGAGATTTTGGAGAAACAAAGATCATCTTGTTGCCATAGAGAGCCATAAAATAACCTAAAGAATGGACAGTTCTTCCATTTTTTAAGTCTCCCACAAAGGTCACTGTAAGCCCACCTAAGGCTCCTTTTTCTTTAAGAATTGTATATATATCTAAAAGAGCTTGGGTAGGATGCTGCCCAGCTCCATCACCAGCATTAATAAAAGGGTGTTCTGCATTATCAGCAGCAATTTTGGAAGAACCTTTCATTGGATGACGCATAACAATAACATCAACATAGCCATCAACTGTTCTGATAGTATCTGCCAAAGATTCCCCCTTGGCTGCAGAAGAACTGGCTGCGCTGGTTACCGTAATCACTCGGGCACCCAATCTGTTGGCTGCGGTTTCAAAAGAAAGGCGGGTTCTCGTGCTCGGTTCAAAAAATAAACTGGCTACTACTTGACCTTCCATGTTTCTAATAATTTCTCCGCACTTAACTCTTTTTTCAAAATTTGCTGCGGTATTCATGATCAAATTTAATTCTTGAAGCGAAAACTGAGTAGTATTTAAAATATCTTTTCCTTTTAACATTAAGTTAACCCCCCTAAACTGTTTTGATAAATTGTTTAAACCTTTTTTATATTTTGCTCCCTCAATCCTTTTATATATTTTTACATCACCAAAATAAACAAGTTTATGTGTATTTTTTCAAATACAATTATTATGATATAAATAATTATATATAAAGATGCTATCTAATATCAAACTTTTTATGGGGTAAAAATCAAAGTATTTTTAAAATGGGGAAAATTAATCGCCATCGGTAATGGTTTTTAATTTCCTCAGAGCCAGGATTAACCAGACTTCATCGCCGGTATTCAAACTCATGCTGGTAAATATCTCCTGAGGCAGCTTTACCCTCAAAGAATTTTCTCCGGTTACTACAGTACAGCAGACCGTAGAAGATGATTCCTCAATTTCAGCTAATCTTCCTTTGACCCTGTTTATATCAGGCCCGGGAGGTTTAGTATCAGAAAAATAGATATCTTCCGGTAAAATTGCTACCTTCTTTATTTTTTCTCTTTCACTGGAAACCACCAGAGAAATATCACCACATTTTACCTCTATCAACCCAAAACTTAACCTATTACAATAATCACAGGTTAAAATATTAGGTGTACCGATAAAATCATTAACCGCCTCTGTGGGATGAAAAAATATTTCCTCAGGAAGACCTATTTGTTCTACTCTACCTCTATCGAGAACAGCAATACGTTGAGCCATTTCTTCTGCCTCATAAAAATTATGAGTAACGTAAAGAGTAGTGATACCCAATTTTTTCTGTAGTATTTTAAATTCAGTCCTGAGATGTTTAGAAGTACAATAATCCAAACTGTTCATTGGTTCATCAAGAAGTAAAATATGAGGAGAATTAGCTAATGATCGGGCCAGGGCCACCCTCTGTTTCTCACCCCCGCTCAATTCCTTGGGATAACGAGACGATAAGTGTTTTATCTTCATTATTTGAAGGAGTTCCTCAACCTTTGCGTTTATTTCGTTTTGAGGTCTTTTTTGCACCTTCAAACCATAGGCGATATTGGCAACTACATCGAAATGAGGAAACAAAT
>Ga0209991_10001203_pt1 | contig 11708 bp, 12 predicted proteins | sample ChitaG_FD_183167 | JGI IMG/M metagenome (GOLD analysis project Ga0209991, IMG submission 183167) | Deep subsurface microbial communities from South Pacific Ocean to uncover new lineages of life (NeLLi) - Chile_00310 metaG (SPAdes)... | ecosystem: Environmental > Aquatic > Marine > Oceanic >...
GGTGAAAGCCACGGCAGATGTGTAGGAACCATCATCGATGGCTGCCCGGCAGGTCTACCAATCACTGCCGACGATATTCAGAGAGAGGTAGATAAAAGAAAACCAGGGGTAGCTATGGCAGCCACCGCCAGAGCGGAGGAGGATAAGGTTGAGATTCTTTCCGGTGTGTTTAATGGAGCCACTACTGGCGCCCCCATTTGTTTATTAATATGGAACGAGGATGTCGATTCCAGTGAGTATGAGAAAATGAGGTTCCTACCCAGACCAGGACATGCCGACTATACTGCCTTTATGAAGTATGGGGGGTTCAATGACTTCCGTGGCGGAGGCAGGTTCTCAGGAAGAATCACCGCTACCTTTGTGATGGCTGGAGCCATTGCCAAAAAGTTACTCAATTTAATAGGTATTGAGGTTCTGGCTCACACCGTCGAGATAGGTGGTATAAGAGCCGAGCCAAAACAGTTTGCTGAAATAAGAGAGAATGTTGACAAAAACTCGGCTAGGTGCGCTGACCGGAAAGCCGCTGGAGAAATGCTTAAACTGATTGAGAGGGTCAAACAAGAGGGTGATAGTGTTGGGGGAGTCGTAGAGTGCATAGCCCTCAATGTACCCGTTGGTTTGGGGGAGCCAGTCTTTGACACACTAGAAGGAGACTTAGCCAAAGCCCTTTTTGCCATCCCAGCGGTTAAGGGGGTTGAGTTTGGCTCAGGCTTCTCAGTCGCCAGAAAAAGAGGCTCAGAGAATAACGACCCCTTCACCATCAGAGACGGTAAGATAGTTACCACCACTAATAATGCTGGTGGTATCCTTGGAGGAATAAGTGATGGTATGCCGATAGTGGTCAGGGTCGCTATCAAGCCAACATCCTCCATAGCCAAAAGCCAGGAGACGGTTAACCTCAAAAACATGGAAAGCGCCAGCCTGACGGTTAAAGGAAGACATGATAGCTGCATCGTGCCTAGAGCGGTTCCTGTTGTCGAATCAATGATGGCAGTAACCCTCTGTGATTTTGTGATGAGGGCTGAATTGCTGCCGAGGGTAGTAAAATGAGATTAGAAGACTCAAGAAGCAAGATAGATGAGATCGATGCTAGGATAGTCAAACTTATCGCTGAGCGGATAAGGATTGCCGAGGAAATAGGCGAGCAAAAGAAAGAGGCGGGAAAACAAATTGAGGATAGAGAACGAGAGGAGACGGTCTTAGAGAATGTCAAGCGTATCGCCCGAGTGGAGAGGGTAAGTCAACGAGGTATAGAAAGCATCTATCGGCAAATAGTGACTGCCTGTAAAAGGATGCAGGGCATAGAAGTTGCCTTTCAGGGTGAAATTGGTGCCTATAGTGAGGAAGCAGCCTTTTGCTTTTTTGGCTCTCAAGTCCAGACTAGACCTTGTGACCACCTGGAGGATGTCTTTAAGGTTGTGCAGCAGGAAGAGGTGACCTTTGGCATTGTTCCCGTTGAAAATTCACTGCAGGGAAGTATAGGACAGGTGTATGACCTGCTACTGAACTCAAATGTTAAAGTGTGTGGCGAAATAGAGCTCAAGGTTACTCACTATCTAATTGCTAATCCGGGGGTCAGGCTGGATGCGATTAAAAGGGTCTACTCTCATCCCCAGGCTTTAGCCCAGTGCCAGGCTTTCCTGAAACATCTCGGCGGTGAGTTAATTCCAACCTATGATACGGCGGGAAGCGTCAAGATGATAAAGGAAAAGGGGATAACCGACGGTGGTGCTATCGCCAGTGCCAGGGCTGCCCAACTCTACGGCATGAAGGTCCTGGCCGAGGAGATAGAGGATAATCCGAACAATTTCACCAGGTTTTTTGTTTTATCTAAGCAGGATTCTCCACCGTCAGGGAGCGATAAAACATCTATAGTTTTTTCAGTAAGGCACAAACCCGGAGCCCTGTATGAATTCCTTAAAGAACTGGCGGCTAGAAATATCAACCTGACCAAGATTGAGTCCAGACCAACAAAGCAAACGCCCTGGGAATATAATTTCTACCTAGACTTTGAAGGTCATCGAAAGGATGTGGTAGTTCGGGAGGCTCTGGAGAACTTAGACAGGATTTCTCTCTTCGTCAAAGTTTTGGGTTCATTTCCTAAAGCAAAGTAGCCATTTTTAATAGCCTCATTTTTAGCCTAAAGTTTAACCCTCACCCCCTGTATCCCCCTCTCCCAGAGGGAGAGGGGGAAGATATATAAAAGAGGGCTACCGCCCTCTTAAACTCCCTTCAGTTCGAATCCAACTTGGGCTACCAATGCAAAATCAGCAAAGCGCAGCTTAGTTACGCTTTTTATTTTCCTCGCTTTAGATTAGAATGAGAAGTTGTCTTTTCTGTAAGAAAACAGGTATCTTGCAAACCAGAGAGCATATAGTACCGGAATCTCTCGGTAATGATACAGACATTCTCGAAGGTGTTATTTGCAATAGCTGTCAAAATTACTTTGGGAGGGATATTGAAAAACCAGCTCTTGAGCAAACTCCTATTGCTTTTTGGCGAAGCTACCTTGGTATTCGAACAAAGAAGAGGCATCTTCCTTCGGTGAATCTTGCCCCGCCAGCAGGAGGAGCTATACCAGCCTTCCATCCTGCGTCAGACGTTGGCGTAGGATTTAGTGCCCACGAAGATGGATCCACTTCAATTGATGTTGATAATTCCGTATTCATACAGAGGCTTCTTTTACAAGATAAAGATGAATACCGGATGGTGCTTTCACCCTGGCATTTAAGCATAATGGGGCGATTTCTGGGTAAAATGGGACTCGAGTACGTTGCATTAGCAGATCTTGATTGCGCATTCGGTGTCCAGTTCGATGATATACGGTCATTCATACGCTATGGATCAACGAAGCATCTATGGCCTATATATTGGGGACAGCAAGGTAAGTTAGAAGATTTGAAAGAACCCATCATTTGGGACGGCTCGGAAGGCCGTCAAGAAATTGTATGCTATCGCTATGCTTTGGGCAAGATGATAAGAAGCGAAATGATTTTCGCCTTCTCAATTGGCATTGATCTTATGGTCATTTGCTTAACCAAACGTTTTCCTATTCCAGATATCGAGAATTGTATTGCAGGCATTAAACTGTCTTGTGCCTTTTATCCCGATGGAAGCTGGAAAGAAGTCCAGAGTTAGAGAGCAAAAGCCAGCCTAAAAGTTCTGTCTATCGTACAACTTGCTCTACCAAGAAAATTGGGAAGAACCGCTAAAATATCTCAAAGTAAATAAGCGGGTGTTAAGAGGGGCGAAGCCCCTCTTTTTTAATTTCCTCCCCCTTCCCCTGAAGGGGAAGGGGGACACAGGGGGATGGGGTTACTGGAAAAAACTAGCGAATGGGGCTAAAATAGTCCCAAACTGACAAGGATGGACAAATGAAAATAGCAATAATTGGTGGTTCGGGGAAAATGGGGCGATGGTTTGCCCAGTTTTTACTAAAAGAGGGTAAGGAGGTGGTAATCACCGGCCGCAACCAGAGGAAGCTGCTGGAAGCCAAGCAGCAACTGGGGGTTGAGGTGGCTACTAATATCAAAGCGGTTAAGAACGCCAATGTGGTTCTGCTGTCAGTCCCGATAGACAATTTTGAAGAGGTTGTTGAACAGGTCTGTCCCTATATACATCCTGAGCAGGTCATTATAGACATTAGCTCCGTCAAAGCATTGCCGGTGGAAATCATGCATAAGCACATAAAGACAGGCTCAGTGCTGGGAGTGCACCCCATGTTTGGTCCCGGTACCACGGGAATTGCCAATCACAACTTTATTCTGACACCGACTAATGACGCCGAGACAGCCCTCGCCCGAAAAGTGAAGGAGTATTTGGAAGCTAGAGGCGCCAGAACTATGCTGATGGCTCCCAACGAACATGACGAAATAATGAGTGTCGTTCTCGGACTCTGCCACTTCATTGCTCTGGTTTCAGCTGACACCCTGCTCAGCTTCGGTAGAGTAGACCAGATGGCAGCAATCGGTGGGGTTACTTACAAGGTGTTACTAGCGCTGGCGGAGAGTGTTATTGCCGAAGACCCTGAGTTCTATGCCTCTTTGCAAATGAGCTTGCCCAATATGACGGGAATTCAAGCCCTATTCCAAGGAAAAACAAAAACATGGGCAGACCTGGTAAAAAACAGGGACAGGCAGAAATTCATACACAGAATGAATAGCCTCAAAAATAGATTCAGAGAACAAGACCCCCATTTTGAGAAGGCCTATGCAGACATATACAAGCTCGTGGAGGGGCTACGGAAATTACCCGATACGTGGCAGAGTGTGGAGCACAACGGGGCTATCGGGCGGTAAACCTCAGATATGTGTTTCTAGGTTGAGGGAGGAACCATGGCCTCGTTGGATAAGACCGCCTCACAAGGCTTTGGCAAAAAAGGAACAGCCGGCAGGTACCGATGCCTAATATTTTTTGCCATCTGGGTTGTCACTCAAACGAAACGCCGTTTCGTGACCTGTAAACCACACGCAATTTAAATTTAACGGAAAGCAAGCATCTCCGTGGATTCGGGTCAGTGGCACGGGAGAAGTAACTGTCACCCCTGACATCGCTACTTTGAGGTTAAGTATTATGTCGCCGGAGGCAAGCGTAGCCGAGGCTCAAACCAAGGCATCTGAAGCTATGAACAAGGTCAGGACAGCGCTGACCGAGAACGGGGTGGCGGAAATAGGCATCCAGACCTAGTATTTCAACATTCACCAGAGAACTAAGTGGGACCGATGGAGTTTCGGATATCTTTGCAGTGATTGAACACGGAGGGGCTAGCCATGGAAACTGCCGAACTGAATGTGGTGACAGGAGCTTTCAGCTACACCGGCAACTACATAACACGGCGTCTTCTTTCTATGGGGAAAAGAGTCAGAACTCTCACCGGGCGCCCAAACCGTGAAAGCCCGTTCGGCTACCAGGTGAGCGCTTCCCCATTCAACTTTGATAATCCGAGCCAATTGATGAAAAGTTTGCAAGGAGCAACAACTCTGTACAATACCTACTGGGTTCGCTTCCCTCGTGGAGAGGTCACATTTGATAAGGCTGTCGAGAATACGAAAACGCTTATCAAAGCTGCCGAAGCCATCGGTGTCCGCAGAATTATACACATCAGTATCACCAACCCTTCTGAAGAATCACCCCTTCCTTACTTCAGGGGGAAGGCGCTGGTGGAGAAGGCTATCACCAATTCAAAGCTGTCTTATGCTGTAGTCCGGCCAACCGTAATCTTTGGGACGGAGGGTATTCTCATCAATAACATTGCCTGGCTCCTCAGGAGGTTCCCGATATTTGCCGTCCCTGGCTCAGGAGAATACCGAGTCCAGCCTGTCTTCGTGGAGGATGTGGCTGAAATAGCCGTCAGCGCTGGCGATAAAGATGACAATATGGTTATGGATGCCGTCGGCCCGGAGATTTACACGTTTGACGAGCTGGTTCGACTCATTGTCAACAAGATACATAGCAGAGCCAGGATAGTTCATGTCAGACCTGGGCTGGTACTTTTCCTCGCCAGATTGATTGGCTACGCGGTCAAAGATGTGGTGATAACCAAAGACGAAATAAACGGATTAATGTCGAATCTCCTCATCTCTGAAGGCGAGCCAACGGCGCCAACGCGCTTCAGCAAGTGGTTGGACCAGAATGCCGACAATGTGGGGGTAAAATATATCCACGGGTTAGGGCGACACTACCGCAATGGGGGCAAATTATGATTATGCTTCTCATTCTTCTACTGATATATGGTATCTTTATTTTTGGTTTTGCGGTTGCTCTCCGCAAGATAGGCATCCCAAGGCATAGTATGTTGTTTGCCGGTTTTGCATTGTTCGGAATCCTGTCAGGGCTGGTGGCTGCTCTCTATGGGCACCATGAGGGGCAGTATATTTACAATATTCCGGGCGTGCTTGTCGGCGAAGAAATTTATACTTATGCAATTGACCACTTTGGTGACCCCCATTCGGCTTTTGCCCACTATACTATCCCCTGGGTTCTACGAATTCCACAAGTGGTTCTCCTTACCTCGGCTATAGTTTGGGGCTTAATAGGCCTGATAGCGCAGCTGATATACAACACGGTGAAGAAAACGCCCCCGCTTGCCAAAGGCATTACTACGCTGCTTATAGTGGCTTCACTCATCGCCTGCCTGGGGGTAGCCGGAGGTGTTGTCTATGCAACTCAAGACGAAAGTGAAAGATCCGGGCCAACCCAACCAACCGCATATCCATTAATAGAGATTGGCACACTGCCGACTCCAGAGTGGGAAACCATAGCCACATATGAGCTAGAGAGCTTGTCCCTGTCTAGTAAGATTATTAGAATTGGAGAGCACCTTGATGTTACTGGTGTGGTGAAAAATACCGGCCCAAAGAGGGGGATAGCACAAGTAGAGCTAAAAGTAGATGGCAAGGTATTAAGCTCTCAGGAAGTGGCCTTACTTCCTGAAGAGAGCAAGCCGGTGAAGTTTGTTATTTTTGTCCCTAGACAAGGAAGCTATACCGTGAGAATGGGTAACCTGATAGACAGCTTTGAGGTTAGAAACCAATAGGGTATGGAGTGGGCGGCTATTTGAACCAACAAGGGCTTGAATAGTTACCTAAGAGGTAAAACAATGCTGGAGGTTGATGCTCATCAGGCAAGTATGGTGGGCGATACTGGACTTGAACCAGTGACCTCTTGCGTGTGAAGCAAGCGCTCTAACCACTGAGCTAACCGCCCCAAATTATATTTATTTTAGCCCAAAAACCCATATTTGTAAACATAGACCTCTTGCTTCAAAGTATAAGGGCATCCTCCACCCCGTTAGATTTCCTAACGGGGTCCACCTTAAGTTGGGAACAAGCCCTAGCAGTTCCTTGTGTCATTGTGAGAGATTGCCACGGTCGCCCAGGCGACTTCACAATGACAAGGAAGGAGATGATATGTCACTAATCATATGGACGAGTACAAAGTATTGACGAACCTTCACCAGAGGTGTATATAGCAGAACTAAAAACTACATGCCGTAGAAATAGCCGATTGAGCTCCCTGTGATTAGGGATTGATAGGTTAAATGATACTTTTCCTAAAAAGATAAAAATAAAAAAGGGGAGGAGACGGGTTTTAGTCCTTCCTTTGGAAGGATTATCTTAAATCTTTAATCTTTTAGCCTGCCCAAAATATTTTGCCTTCTTTAATGGGCTGTTGTTTAATCGGCTGGCGGCTTCGGATGCACCCCGGAGGGAACTTAACCTTCTCCGCCTTGGGTATTACCGGTTCTGTCGGCGGCGTTACCTCTTCCCTCGCCAGCCTTTTCTGTTCTATTGCTTCTAATAGATGGGCTAGCACCTTATTCTGCTCGACAGCGCCCTTCTTAAGCTCTTGAGACGCCTCACTGAGACCCTGGATGGCGGTGGTATGGCTCTGGAGGTGCTGGGCATAGACCTCTATGGCTGAGGCAAAGCTGTTTAATGCCTGCTGGGTGCCTGCCATCCCCTTTTCCATGCCCTCTATCCTCTGCTCCACCACCCGGCTGGTGCGCCGGCTTTCCTCAATTACCGGGGCGAATATACCTCTATGCACCTTCTGCTTGCCCCGGTTAAGCTCTTCATCGTAGAGATAGAGGGCGAAGAGGCTCAAGGCGATAATTATAAAGATTAGTCCCTGGGGGCTCTGGAAGAACAGGAGGGGGAAGCCGGCATAGGGGATTTGCTGGCTGACCTGACCCTTGATGTCTTGAGGTCGCACCGTGAACGGGTCCTCACCGGTATTATCACCTTTAGTGCGGAAGGTTACCCCAGCTGGTGAGGTGCGAACCTTAATCACCCGGTGAGTTATCACCGGTGGGTAGTTATAGGCCTCCCTGACCATTTTGGGGATAGTAAAGACAATAACATCGCCCTCTTTGACCTCAGAGGGTGATATTTCTTCAATCAGGATTAGGTTGCCGGCTTTTAGCTCTGGCTCCATACTGGTGCCGAAAACAGGCATAAACGGCATCGTTCCCCTGATGGAGAGGAAGCCAACCACACATGCCGCTATTATTAAGATAAGTCCCAGCGCTTTCTTCATATTAGTCCCTTATTCACCCTATTCCCTGTTTCCTCTGAAAATCAAAACTCAAAGATAAAAGATAGAAGATAAAAGATTTAAGATTCAATATAAAAATCAAAAAACCCGCCTTTTTTATGTTTTATTTTTTATTTTTACTCTTTGCCCTTCTCACCTCTGGGTAACCTCACAGTAAAATTCTGGGGTTACACTCCACCCCGCCTCCCATCCCGAGGGGTCGTTTGGATTTAGACTGAAGCTGCCGCCGATAACTGTGAGGGTATAACTGCCAGCAGCATAATAACCTACCAAGTTGAAGGTAACCACTCCATTATCCAGGGTGAGGAGCTGGTAGTCGGGCGTTTCACCAGCCTCTACCGAGCCCTCAAGGTATAGCTTCATATTGAGATGCTGATACGCCTTAACTAAGGCAGCGGTGTTGGTCAGGTAGACCTTCACCACTAGGTCATCAGTATAGGCAGGGTGCGGGGTTACTACAAACAGGTTACCGGTTGGCACCTCGCCCTGGAGTCCTGCCCGCCCCGGTCCTGCTATGATACTCAGGTTGTATGTTTCTCCCTGTTCCTCTATGTCATACCCCTGCTCTGCCCAGATAGTAATGTGATGACTGGTGTCTATTTTTATTTCTTCGACATATTCCTGTAGGACTATGTTCAGATACTCAGACTGCTCGATTCTCAGTGTTGCCACGGCTTGGGGTATGACGATAGCCCTATTATTAAGCTGAGACAGCGTTACAGTATCACCATCGGGCCAGAATTCCCAATCAACCAGGAGAGCCAGGACAGATGCCCAGTCAGGCTGACCAGGAGCCGGCGCAACGGTGTCTATGTCTCCTGTTGGCTCAGTAATACCAATCGTTCCGGTGGCGGTGGTGTAGGTATAGGCATATGCCCCGCCGCTGAGGGTCAGGGCGAGCACTAAAGCTATAATTAAGTAAAATTTTGTCTTCATTTTTGCTTTATTACCTCTGGGTAATCTCACAGTAGAACTCCGGAGTTATACTCGCCGGAGGGTCAGCTGAAATCAGACTATAGCCACCACCGATAACGGAAAGGGTATGAGTGGGGTCATGTGGAGCTTCTAAGTTGAAGGCGACCTTCCCATTTTGCAGGGTGAGCAGCCGGTAGTTAGGCGTTTCGGTCGCCTCTACCGAGCCCTCAAGGTATAGCTTCATATTGAGATACTGGTAAGCCTTAACTAAGGCAGCGGTATTGACGATGTGGACCTTTACCACCAGGTCACCGGTATAGGCAGGAAGCACAGTTACTATAAACAGGTCACCGGTTGGGACATCACCCCGACTTGGGGGAGGCAGGATAGAATTCCAGTCAGGCTGACCAGGAGCTTCCTCCCAGGTGGCTATATCTCCGGTTGGCTCAGTAATACCAATCGTTCCGGTGGCGATGGTGTAGGTGTAGACATATGCCCCGCCGCTGAGTGTCAGGGCGAGCACCAAAGCTATTACCCAAAATAATTTCTTTTTCACCTCTTCATTACCTCTGGGTAACCTCGGCCCATATTACTGGCTGCACACTGCCATCAGTTATCACCTTCCAGGGGTGCAACCGAAAGCCGCCGCCGGTGAGTTGAACATTATAAGGGCTGGTGCCGGTGGCATAAGTGTGGTAGAACTGAACCTCGGCATTTTGCAGGTTGAGCACCTGGGTGATTGCCTGCTCATCGACCTTAGTGGCGGTGCTGTCCAGAAACTCCAGCGCCATGTTGATGTGCTGATAGTAGGGAATCAGCGCCCCAGTATTGACCAGGTAGACCTTTATCACCAAGTCACCGGTGTAGTCGGAGTGTGGGGTCACCGTGAATAGAGTGCTTGATGGCCAGGTGCCGGTGAATTTTCCAAAGACGGTCGGCGCAGTAATTGCTTGTGCTTCTATCTCGGCGAAGTCCGATTCTATCACGGTAACACCGATTGTTGCCGTGGCCGTGGTCCAGGTATAGGCAAAGACGCCGCTAGTGGTGAGCATTGCTGCCACTAAAGCTATGATTAAGAATCTTTTCACTTTTTCTCCTTAAATTCCTACCACCTTTTTATTTTCAGCCCTTTTTAGCTAGCCTTCAGACTTTACAAACCGGCCTGGGTAACCTCAATCCACAGCTCTGGGTCTTCATTACCTGCGGTGAACCATGCACTTGGATGTGCCATGAAGTTGCCACCAACCAACTTAACAGTGTAAGGACTGCCAGCTAGTGATATGTGTTCCACAAAGAAGGTAACCTCGGCGTTGCGTAGGTTGAGAACCTGGTATGTATCATCACCTATGGTTTCTAACCCCTGCTTATCCGCCACAGCGCCATCCCTGTCGACAAGCTCCAGCTTCATGTTGAGGTAGCGGTAGCCATTAACCAGCTCGTCGGTATTGGTGAGGTAAACCCTAGCCTCAAAGAAGGCGCTCCAGGCAGGATCCGTAGTGATATCGAACAAGTCACTATCCGTGGGTAGCGTGCCGATGTATCTGCCGAATACATCCCAGGTAATGCTGGTGGCAGTAGTGCTCTGGGAGACTGTTACCCAGTCTGGCGCGGCAATAACGCCAAGGGTTACACTAGCCATAGCATAGCCATAGGCAAATACGCCGCCGGTGACCGCCAGGGCGAGTAGGAAAGTACCTAATAGAACCAGCCCCTTCCTGCTTTTTTCCTCAAAGGACAGTTCGTCACCCTCATTGAGCAGGGTCTCAGCCTCCAGCTTTTTCTTAACCGGTTTGCCATTCAGGATAGCTTGAGCCCGGTCAGGTATGTTGAACACCGGTTTATACTGGTGACGCGCTTCAGTTACCCTCCGACCGGCTAGGTCAGCCTGCTCGCTATGCTCACCGTAAATAATTTCAACCATTTTTCATTTCCTTCCTTATTATTAGTTTTGATAATTACCTGTCAATTGTGATAGACTTTGACTAAATCCCGGTTAGGGTAGCAGGTTATTCTTCTTTAGTAACCCTATCCCCTTTTTGGCTTAACTCGCCGTAAACGATTTAAGGCGTTCTCCGACACTTTCTTTGAAGGCAGTGAATTCATCCTTGGTTACATACTCCGGCTTACCTGCCTGCCTGGTTCCAAAGCCCTGCCTAATTATGGTTAATACCATATTACTTTGGGCGGCCTCAATCACCTCCCGGTTGTGGTCATTAGCCACCAGTTTGGACAATATCAGGTCAAGTTGATGCCTGATAGTCGGTTCACTAATGCCTACAGCCTGGGAGACCTGCTCAATTGAATTCCTGTCAGCGATGCGCCGTAGAATCTCAGCCTCGCCGGGGGTAAGCCGAGCCAGCAGGTTATTCAGTTGCTCACTTATTATGGAGAAGGCTTCAAATTCCTCAAGTACTAGTGATGCCAGCCTTGGTCTGAGCAAGGCTTCACTTATCGGGTAATCGCCTTGAGCTACCTTCCTGATGATGTTGACCATTTCCTCGGGGCCAATGTCTTTGGTCAGGCAGGCACTTGCCCCGCTCTTCATTGCTGAAAAGAGCTGCTCCTCATTGTCACTATCCATGACCAAAGTCACCGATACCGAGGAGAGGTTCTGCTTGAGGCGGCGGGTTACCTCAATACCACTGGGCTGGCTATGGTCTACATTCAAAATAGCTACATTTGGCGGATTGGTTTCAATAAAAGCCAGCGCCTCTTCATTATTAGTCGCCTCACCTATA
>Ga0209991_10001204_pt1 | contig 11707 bp, 10 predicted proteins | sample ChitaG_FD_183167 | JGI IMG/M metagenome (GOLD analysis project Ga0209991, IMG submission 183167) | Deep subsurface microbial communities from South Pacific Ocean to uncover new lineages of life (NeLLi) - Chile_00310 metaG (SPAdes)... | ecosystem: Environmental > Aquatic > Marine > Oceanic >...
TGCCATTGATAAAAGTAGAAAGTTTAGTAAAACGTTATCCTATGGGAAAGAGTCAATTTACCGCGCTAAGAGATATTAATCTTCAATTTGAAAAAGGAGAATTCTGCGGTATTATTGGTCCCAGTGGCTCGGGGAAAACAACTCTCCTGAATATTATTGGTTCGCTCGATATCCCCTCCGAGGGAAGCGCTACTGTATTGGGTAAAAAGATAGAGAAATTGTCTCATAAAGAAGCTGCCCGTCTGCGATGCAGGCACATGGGCTTCATTTTTCAAACGTTTAATTTGTTGCCGGTATATACAGTCTTTGAAAATGTCGAATTTCCACTGCTCATCATGAAGATGTCTGAAAAAGAAAGAAAGAAGAAAGTGCTGGACGCGCTGGAATGGTTGGGCATGACCGATAAGGTTGACTCCAGACCGGCACAGCTTTCCGGAGGGGAGTCTCAGCGCGTAGCAGTTGCCCGTGCTATTGTGAAACAACCGGAGCTGGTTCTTGCTGATGAACCTACTGCTAATCTGGATGCTGAAAATTCATACAATATATTAGAAAGAATGGTTAAATTGAATAAGGAATTGAAGACTACTTTTATTTTTGCCACGCATGATGAGAAGGTAATCCGTTATTTAAAAAGAAAAATTTATTTAGTTGATGGCCAGGTTGCCAAAGATGAAGTTATACATTAGGTAAATCCCCTCACCCTAACCCTCTCCCACAGGGGGAGAGGGAACAAAAGGGAGGCAAAAGTGTTAGCGCTAAAATTAGCATATCGAAATATCAAGGGAGCTGGTCTTAGAACCTGGCTCAATGTTGCAGTCCTTTCGCTTGCCTATGTTCTTATTATCTGGCATCAGGGTATTTTTACGGGAATGCTGAAACATGGCTCTCAGGCAGTGATTGAAGATGAGATCGCCGGCGGTCAATACTGGCGCAAGAATTACGACCCTTTTGATCCTCTCTCTTATGATGAGAGCCACGGCCCGATACCGGCAAAGATTGCCGGTTTGATAAAAGATAAAAAAGCTACGCCAATTTTAATCAGGCAGGCAGCAATCTATCCTGAAGGAAGGATTCAAACAGTGCTTCTGAAGGGGATTGAGCCGGGACAGACAATTCTGGGAATACCTTCAGCGGGTCTGGATAAAGAAGAAGACGCATTACCGGTCTTAATCGGAAGACGCATGGCAAAAAGTACAGCTCTTAATATCGGTGATTATTTAACGATACGCTGGAGAGATGTCCAGGGAACTTTTGATGCTGTGGAAGGCAAGATAGTTGAGATTATGAATACAAAGGTACCGACTATGGATAAAGGGCAGTTATGGGTTCCCCTTAAAGAGTTGCAGAAAATGACTGGCATAAAAGATGAAGCAACCATAATTGTAGTAGGTCAAAATGTTCAAGGTCAACAAGATGTATCTGATTGGAAATTCAAGGACCAAAATTTTTTACTGACTGATATTAATGAAATGGTAAGGTCAAAAAGAATTAGCGCAGGTATCCTGTATGTTATATTGCTCTTCTTAGCAATGCTGGCAATTTTTGATACGCAGGTTCTATCTATTTTCAAGCGCAGAAAAGAGATAGGCACTCTCATTGCTCTGGGTATGACCCGGCGTCAAGTGATATCTCTATTTACTCTTGAGGGAGCGATGCATGGAATTCTTGCCATTGGTGTAGCAGCAATTTATGGAATCCCCTGGATAATCTTTTATAGTAAAACAGGGATGAAAGTACCTCAAGCTACAGAAGAGTATGGCTTTGCCCTGGCAGGCAGGTTGTATCCATCATATTCTGTGGGCCTTGTTTTAGGTACGGTACTTATTGTTATGGCAACTGTAACAATCGTAAGTTACTTGCCCACGAGAAGAATTTCAAAAATGAAGCCAACAGAAGCTTTGAAAGGGAAAATATCATGATTAGATTTTTAATAAAGGGTTTATTGAGAGACCGTTCCCGGAGTCTGTTTCCTGTATTGATGGTGAGCGCAGGTGCTTTTTTGACTGTATTTCTTTATAGCTTTATGAAAGGTATGATGGACGACCTGGTTAATTCCAATGCTAAATTTGATACAGGTCATGTAAAAATCACGACCCGGGCTTATGAAGAAATGGCTGACCAGACGCCTAATGATTTGGCTCTTTTAGGGGTTAATAGTCTACTGGAACGATTACGAAGTAGTGAAAAAAATATGGTATGGACACCGCGGACCCGTTTTGGAGGGTTGCTGGATATCCCGGATGAGCGGGGCGAGACGCGCGCGCAAGGTCCGGTAATGGGATTAGGGGTAGATTTGTTCAGCCCGGAATCTCAGGAGAAAGATATATTGAATCTAAAGAATGCGGTGGTGCGGGGAAGACTGCCCCAAAAGAAAAATGAAATATTAATCAGTGAAGAATTTGCCCAAAAACTGGGTGTTAAAATAGGTGAGGTAGCTACTTTAATTGGTTCCACTATGAACGGCGCTATGGCTATATATAATTTCAAAGTTTCCGGGACTGTGCGTTTTGGTATAACAGCAATGGATAGAGGCACTATTATCGCCGATATCAAAGATGTTCAGTATGCCCTTGATATGGAGGATGGTGCAGGTGAGATTGTGGGTTATTCTGAAAATATGGTGTATAATGATGACGCTATGTTGGCATTAACACAGAGATTTAATGATAAATTTTTAAGAGATGATGATGAATTTTCTCCTATAATGTTTAGTTTGAGTCAACAAAGTGGGCTCAGAGAGTATCTGGATTTGGTGGATGTTTTTGGAGGGTTAATAGTTCTCATTTTCGTAGTGGTGATGTCAATCGTTCTGTGGAATTCCGGTTTGATAAATGGTCTTCGTCGTTATGGTGAAATAGGTGTTCGTCTGGCTATGGGAGAACCTAAGGGGAGTCTGTACCGCTGGATGATTTATGAATCAATCATCATTGGTTTTATCGGTTCTATCCTGGGAACAGTGCTCGGTTTAGCCATTTCCTATTACCTGCAGTATACAGGAATCGATTTTGGAGCTATGATGCAAAAATCTACTATGCTTATATCTAATGTTATGCGGGCGCGGGTAACGGGATGGAGTTATGTTATTGGATTTGTGCCTGGTCTTGTTGCCTCGGTGGTGGGCACGATGTTTGCAGGAATTGGAATTTATAAAAGACAAACTTCACAATTATTTAAGGAGTTAGAAGTATGAAAAAATTGATTCTTTTTATTTTGTTAATAAGCTACAGTTTTCTTTATGGACAGGAGCCATCGGGCAGAACCATCCTGGAAAAAGTTGACGCTAATTATATCGCTGAAAACCGAAAGGTTATCTCTACTATGATTATAAAGGGGCGGAGGAGTACGCGTACTTTACAGGCACAATCCTGGATAAGGGGTGTGAACAAAGCTTTTACCGAGTACCTGTCGCCACCTCGCGAGAAGGGAGTAAAAATGCTTAAACTTGGTGATAAATTATGGATTTACTCACCTTCAACGGATCGTATAATTAAAATAGCAGGTCATATGTTGAAACGTTCTGTGATGGGTTCTGACTTATCCTATGAAGATTACATGGAAGACCCGAAACTGAGTAATATGTATAATGCGGAGTTGGCAAGGGAAGAGAATATAAATGGCCGCGATTGCTACGTTCTTGAGCTTTCGGCGAAGAAGGAAGGTATAGCTTACTACCGGCGGAAAATGTGGGTTGATAAGGAAAGATTTCTGCCCCTGAAAGAAGAGCTTTTTGCAAAGAGTGGCAAACTTTTGAAAAGACTTGTTATTAATGAAGTATTTAAGGTAGGGAAGCGGTGGTATCCCAAGAAAATGGTATTTAAAGATGTATTAAAAAAAGGAGCAGGAACAGAATTCATCATCGATTATATTGAATTCGATGTTAAAATACCTGAATATATTTTTTCTAAAGCGTCTTTGCGCAGATAAAACATAAGATAAATAAAACAAAACTTAATTTCTCAACGGATAAAAAATTCTTCTGCTAAAATCAAATAAATCTGTTCTGGTAGGCGAAACCACTTATCCCGCTAAAGCAGCGTCGCCTGCTATACAATCCCGGGTTCTTTCTTTAAAACCTCCAGGAAGGCCTTTACTATTTGGGGGTCAAATTGAGTACCGCTGGTCTCCTTAAGTTTGGAAATAGTGTATTCCTTAGAATAGGCCTTACGGTATGGCCTTTCAGATGTCATGGCATCGAAGGCGTCAGCCACAGCTATTATCCGGGCACCTAATTTTATTTCTTCTCCTTTCAGTCGATTCGGATAACCTGTTCCGTCATATCTCTCATGATGCTGTCTTATCAATATAATCACCTTATCCAAGAAAGTCAAAGGTTCTAAGATTTCTGCTCCTCGCAAGGAATGTGACCTTATCTTCTCCCACTCCTCTTGGGTAAGTTTCTCGGATTTATTTAAGATATAGTCATGAATGCCTATCTTCCCTAAATCGTGCAACTGGCAGGCTTCTCTAAGAGTGTGTACTTCCCGTTGAGAAAATCCCATTTCTTTAGCAATGGCTACCGCATATTTAGTTACATTTTGTGAATGACTATGGGTGTAATGGTCCTTGGCGTCAATCGTCTGAGCCAGGGCTTTAACTGTAGCCATATATGCAGATTGCATATTGTGATAAAGTTTTTTTAAATCCCCGGTCCTTTCCTCGACCTTTTTCTCTAAGATAATATTCTCTTCCTCCAAATCTTTCATTAATTTCTTATTGGCTAACTGGAGGCGACGAAATTCTACCGCTCTTTTTACTATAAAGGATATCTCTTCTAAGTTAAACGGCTTAGTGATATAATCATAAGCACCCAATCTGAGTGCTTCCCGAACGGTTTCGAAAGAAGGGTAGCCGGTAATGACGATTACCATATTATCTGTGTCAAATTCCTTAATTCGCCTTATTATTCCTATGCCATCGATCTTGGGCATCTTTAAATCCGTAATTACCAGGTCAAATAAACTATTTCGTGCATGCTGTAAACCATCTTTTGCCTTTTGGGTAGTAGTAACGTTGTAACCTTGCTCAGACAAACTATCTTTTAAGAGATTACACATCGTCTTTTCGTCATCAATGACTAAGATATTACCTTCACTCATATCCTCTCCTTTTGTTCCACAATCTCTTCCATTATATCTGTTACTTCATTTATCTCAAATGGCTTGTGAATGCAGGTTATCGCCCCTTCTCTCCTCGCCTCTTCTATTAAGGCATTGGGAAAGCTATCCATCATCACAATTCTCGTTTGAGGTTTGATTTTCTTAATTGTCATTAGAGTTTCAACTCCATTCATCAGCGGCATATGGACATCAATGAAGGCGATGGCAAAATTTATCTCTTTGACTTTTTCTACTGCCTCCAGACCATTCTTAACGGCGATGACCTCATATCCTCGTTCAGTGAGCAGGTCAGTGAATAGATTACGCATCACATCTTCATCATCAACAACGAGCACACATATTTTCTTACTTTTATTTTTCATCCTTGAGGCCCCTTTTTAATTTACTAACTGGAACTGACCGGCAAGGTAATCGTAAACGTCGTTTCCTTACCCACCTTGCTCTGTGCAGTTATTATGCCCTTAAGCTCCTTAATAATTTGGTAAGTTATAGATAGTCCTAACCCTATTGATTGCCAATCTTCCTTAGTGGTAAAGAATGGCTCGAACACCTTTTCTAAGTTCTTCTTAGGGATTCCACAGCCAGTGTCTTTGAAGCTAATCTCTAGATGTTTCTTTCCGTCCTTCATCTTGGTGCTTACCCGAATATTCAATTTTCCACCTTTGGGCATGGCATGTTGGGCATTAATGATAATGTTGGTAAAGACCTGCTGCAATTGGTTGACATTGCCAGATATAGAAGGTAACTTTGGTTCATAATTAGTAGTAAGTTTGATATTCTGTAACTCCAGCTGGTGTCTTATAATTGAAAGGGTGTTTTCGATTAACTGTTTTATGTCTACAGACTCAAGAGCTATCAAGGGCTTGCGGGAAAATGAAAGTAAATTCTCCACAATCGACTTGCAACGCTTCGCTTCTTCTTCGATGTATGCAATATATTGCTTACAGGTCTTAAAATCCTTAGGAACAACATCAGGCTTTGATAACTTCTGGAGGATAAATTGTGCGTACCCCAGGATGCCACCGATGGGGTTGTTTAACTCGTGAGCAACGGCAGAGCCGAGCTGACCGATGGTGGACATCTTTGCTGATTGCACTAACTGGGACTGGGTCTCTTTTAATTGTTTTGTCCTCTCTTCAACCTTCTGCTCTAATCTCTTACTATAATCCTCGAGTTCCTTTTTTGACTGGATTAATTCATGCTGTGCTACGTTTAACTCCTCGTTCATCTTCTCTAACATCTCCAGATGCTCCTTTTTCTCTTCCTCTAACCTATACATCTTTATATTTCGCTCTACGCTATGCAAGAACACCTCCATCTTAAATGGTTTGTAGAGGTAATCATCTACCCCCATCCTTAGAGCCCTTACGGGAGCGTTCTCATCCGTATAGCCGGTTATTATGATTACTATAACCTTTATTTCAGGTCTAATCCCTTTTATTATACTTACTGCTTCTATACCGTCCATACCCTTAGGTAGTCTCACATCTGCAATGATGAGCTCAAAAAGACTCTTTTTTGCTAACTCAATTGCCTGAAAACCATCGCTAACACCTGTGACAGAATAGCCTTCTTTTTTTAAGAGGTTAGTTAACGTTTTGCGGAAAGCCTCATCATCTTCTATGATTAAGATTTGTTCTTTCATTTTGTTCTCCTTTTTCCTTTAATCTTCCTTTATTGGTAACTCTATTCTGACTGTAGTTCCCTGTCCAGGCTCTGATTCTACTTTTATCTTCCCATTATGTCGTTCGATGATTCTCTGGCTTACCGATAATCCCAATCCTGTCCCTTTCCCTATGTCCTTGGTAGTAAAGAATGGGTCGAATATTTTGTCTATATCTTTCTGGGGAATTCCGCAACCGTCATCCTGGCTCTCTATGAATAAGGAATTCTCCTTTTGATAGGCCCTGATTTGGATATTTCCTTCACCTTTTTTCTCATTATAGGTCTTGATAATGGCATCTTTAGAATTCAAGATTACATTGGTTATGACTTGTTCCAGTTCGTTCACATTTCCTTCTATTTTAGGCAGCACGCCATATTTTTTATTTATGGTTATGCCGTCGTTTGAAAGCTGATATTCTAACAGAAAGCAGACATCGTCAATTACTTTATTTAGCTCCACTGGCTGGAATTCTACAGGTGCCTGTCGAGAATATTTTAACAGGAACTGGACTATGTCTCGGCAGCGATTGGTTGCTTCCTCAATGAGTTTCAGACTCGCCCCTTGCTCTTTATTTTTGACTTCCCTGAGTAACATCTCGGTATTGGTGAGTATTGTCCCTAAAGGGGTATTTATTTCATGAGCCATTCCTCCTGCTAACGTACCCACAGTGGCCATCTTTTCAGATTGGATGAGTTGGCGCTGGGCAGATTTCAGTTCTTGATAAGCTGTTTCTAATTGTTGATTCTTCTCTTCAAGGATAGTTGCATACCTTGCCCTTTCCTCTGCTACAGCAATCTTTTTAGCCATTTCCTTTTCTTCCTGGTGGAGGTTATACAAATCTTCGGTCATCTGATTAAAGGAATTTGCCATTTCTTCCAACTCATCACCACTTTTTATCTCTACCTTAGCAGTTAAATCACCTTTACCAACTTTTCTGGTTACATTAATTAATTTCAGGATAGGTTTAACTAACAATTGAGCAATCTTTAAAGCAAAAATTATACCTAAAAGAACCAAAATTCCACTTATTACCATGGAAGCCACAAGGGTACTTTTTATATTCTTTTCTGTTATATAACCTATTGCTTTTTTCTGTCTTAAAATATCAGCCTTTATTTTTTCAAGAGAAAATCCTATCCTTATTCCTCCTAACTTTTCATCTTCTATATAGATGGGCATAGATGCGTCGAGAATATCTTCCTTTCTCTGTAAAAGAAATTTTTCACTGGCCACTGCCTTTTTACTTACCTCGTCAGTTAAAACTTCATGCAGTAGAGTGGTTTTTTCTGTTCCATCACTAATAATTTTGCCATCCACATCGTATAGATAGACATATATTGTATCCTTTTGATCTCTGATAGTAGTAAATAAGTCAGTAATAGTCTCTATATCCAAATAGTAAACAGGGTCTATTAAATCTCTAGCCAGCGTTGTAATTACTACCTCTGCCTTTGTCTCCATCTGTTCGTAAAGCGCTTCATCCGTAAGTTGTTCCACAGAAACTGATACCATTTTCATTCCCTTGCGAAATCGGATTAAACTAAAAAGAGTAAGTAAAATAGTGACCAAAAAAATTATAAAAAGAATCTGTAGACTATACTTAGTGCGTATATGTTTAATTTTGAACAGGTCTTTCATATTTAATTTTTTTCTAAGTTCCATTTAATAACAGAATCTTAATTAAAAAATCATTTAATCTCAGATTTCTCTAATTCCTCTATAATTAAAGTATATTTTTCTTTAAATTTTTTCATTGTTTCTTCAGGACCCTCTGGAAATTCATCGAAATTTACTGTCTTGGACATCTTCCACATAACTTTTCTGCCTTCTTTGGAAAATTTCATGTTAACAAGGATTTTCTTTATCTCTCTTTGTAACTGGGGATCGATATTTCCACGAATTAATATTAATGCACGGGGCACCTCATCAGTGGCATAAATAATCTTAAAATCTGGCATAAACTTTACTGGAACTTTTTCTGGATGTTGGTATTCTAAATTATCCAATACACCGGCAGCCACAACCCCTTTATGAACCCAATGTCCTATATTTACTTCACCATTTGCAAAGCAATATCCTATTTTGTCAGAGGGTGGCTTTTCCCTGTAATTATTAAGTTCAACCAATTGGAATCCTTCTTTCATAATCTCTGCTTTTGGTAAGAAGTATCCCGTAGTAGAACCTGGGTCCTCAAAAGCAATAACCTTTCCTTTAAGGTTTTTCAATGACTTGATATTACTATCCCTTCTCACAAATATAACGGAATGGTAATTAGCAACTCCCTTTTTCCAGCTCCTCAGGAGAACTTTCATTCCTGCTTTCTTAATAAAAAGCATTGAAGAAAACGGTGTTTCTGTAACTATATCAACTTTGCCTTCTTTAACCAACTTAATCAACTCTTGATTATTTCTGGCTAAAAGGACTTTACCCTTTTTTATTCCCATATGTTTGAGTTGCTTAGCTACATACTTAATTAAAGGTTTGAGTTGTTGATATTGTTTGCGAAAATGGGAAGTCACTTTACTTATAGTGATAGTATTCTGACCTGCTTGTAAATTAATGCAGAATAGAAAAATAAATAATAGAATTAAGATAGGAATTTTTTTGTGAAACATTTTCTTCTCCTTAAGTTATAAATTTACTGCCATTTTGGCTGGTTGTCTTTTATTGCTACCCGTTGATTTTCTATATTTAGTCTGGATACTCTCTTTCTATTTCTTCTTTAATTAGCGCATATTTTTCTTTAAATTTTTCAATAATCTCTTCCACGCCTTCTGGAAATTCATCAAAGTGAAGAGTCTTTGATAATTTCTCCCACATAATCTTTCTGCCTTCTTTATTGAATCTCATATTAATAAGAATATTTTTTACGGCTGTCTGCATTTCTGGATTCATATCACCACGAACTAAAATTAAATTGCGTGGAACCGGCTCAGTTTCATAAATAACTTTAAAATCTGGAAGAAAACGCGGAGGAACTTCATCTGCCTCCCGGTATTCTATATTACTCAAAGCACCAGCAGCTACTAAACCTTTATGAACCCAATGGGCAATATTTGGTTCCCCATGAGCAAAGCAATATCCTACCTTGTCCGAAGGTGGTTTTTGTTTATAATTTTTTAACTCTACCATTTCTAATCCTTCTTTTATAATTGTTACCTTTGGTAGAAAATAGCCAGTGGTTGAACCCGGGTCCTCAAAAGCAATGACTTTTCCTTTAAGGTCCTTTAAAGAATTTATCCCACTATCTTTTCTAACAAATATATATGAGTTATATATGGGAACACTTTTTTTCCACCTTCTTAAAAGAGGTTTTGCTCCAGCTTTTTCCATATAGATTATTGAAGAAAAAGGTGTTTCAGTTACTATGTCTACTTTGCCTTCTCTCAGATATTTAATTAATCGATGATTATCTTTTGCTAAAAGAACTCTTCCTTTTATTATGCCCATATGTTCAAGGTTTTCTGCTATGTAATCAATAAATGGCTTAAGCTTCTTGTAGTGTTTTTTAGGATGGTCTGAAACCCGACCAATAGTTATCGTATTTTGTTCAGCTTGTAAATTCATACAAACCAAAAAAAATAGAAACAGCGATAAAATAACGATGGTTTTTTTTCTCGACTTCATTTTTTCTCGCCTCCTTTATTGTTAAATAAATCTTTTACATCGAAAATCTGTATACGACTATTCCAAGTATCTGCTACTGCCAATCTTTTATCTGTTTTGTCAAAATCAATTCCCTTGGGAGATAAAAACTCTCCCGGACCATAACCCAACCCTTTGCCCAGAGAAAATAAATATTTTCCTGTTTCATCATATACTTCAATCTTCCCTTCGTCCTCATCTACAACAAATATATGGCCTTCTTGGTCAGCAACAATCCCTTCGGCATCATCTTCTATATCTCCAGGATTTTCGCCCTGCCTGGCAAAGCTTAAAATAAAATCTCCTGTTGGTTCATACACATTAACACAAAAGGAACTACGATGAGTAACATAGATGTTCCCTGTTTTCCCAATGGTAATCCATTCAGGTTTGTTGAGTTCTCCATTTTCTCCTAAAACATCAAGGAACTGTCCTTTATTGTCAAAAGTTTTTATACTATTTTGTACTATATCAGCAATATATATTTTACCATCAGTATCAACAACAATTCCTTCAGGCTCAGAAAATTTCTCTTTTTCAGAACCGAACTCACCAAACTGAAATAAAAAATTACCCTCCTTATCAAAAACTTGAATTCGATAATTGTAAGTATCTACAACAAAAATTCTATTTTCAGAATCAATAGCTATTCCTCCCAGATGTCCCAAAAATTCTCCTTTTTCCTTCCCTTCTTTTCCAAAAAACTTTATAAAATCTCCTTCCTTATCAAAAATCAATATTTCTTTTTTTCCCATATCATTTACAATAATCCTTCCCAGATGATCAAATCTGACTGCTCGTGGTCGATAAGGCACTCCTGTCTCATCAGACCAGATTTCCTTTATATCAATTATTAAAATTGGTTCATTTAAAAATGTAGTTTGTTTCTTCTTTTCTTCTACAGGAGAACCCTTGCTTTTCTTTTCTTTTGCTAAAAGGTTGAATAAGAAGAAAAGAATAAGACAAAAAAGGAGAAAAAGAAAAACAAAAATCTTAGCTTTACTTGTATTCATATTTGGTTGAACATAATTAACCCCCTGACTAAGATAGAGAAAAATCTCTTTTAATCCCTACAGATTTTTTTCTCTACCTATATAGAGGTTAAATAATTAAAATAAAATTTCTTCTGAATTAAAACTTGTATTCCAGTTGAGCTAAGAATTCGTCGTTTTTAGGTTTATCTCCACCCGTTATTTCATCATTAATGGCATACTCAAGTTTTAGAATTACCCGTTCCTCAATATGGTTGAGTAAAGCAATAGTAGTTCTCTTCCTATCC
>Ga0209991_10001205_pt1 | contig 11705 bp, 7 predicted proteins | sample ChitaG_FD_183167 | JGI IMG/M metagenome (GOLD analysis project Ga0209991, IMG submission 183167) | Deep subsurface microbial communities from South Pacific Ocean to uncover new lineages of life (NeLLi) - Chile_00310 metaG (SPAdes)... | ecosystem: Environmental > Aquatic > Marine > Oceanic >...
CTGACGGGGGTACTGATATTGTCTTAAGCTACAGTGAGGGAACTCGCTTTATCCTGCGTGGCATCACCGAGCTGGAGGAGGGATAATTAATACGCGCTGTCTATGATGAGGATATGATAGCTAAGGTGGTGTTTGTGCCAGTAGAGGTGCCGTGAGTAGCTGAATAACTCACCTTATAGAGAGGGCAAATAACTCAGTAGAGGGAATCTCGGCGGGAGATTCCCTCTAATTCTGCCCATATCCCCCGGCCAGCCTGTCTGGCTTCGGTCTCTAAATCCTCTAGGTAATTCTGGTATTTGGTGTCAGGGGGATAGGCGTTAGCCTTGGCTAATCCCTGCCTTACCAGCTCAGCATTGACCAATATATCATCAACATAAACATAGCGCAGCAGTCGGCCGTATTTATCAGTTTCAGAAACGTCTCCCTCTAAACGAACCTCTTTACCTTCTACCAACCTGCGATTAGCCTGCCATGCCTCCATACCGAAGGCTTCCACTTCAGGGTGAATCTCAGGGGTATCAATGCCAATGTACCTTACCCGATAGTCACCTTCTATAATGATAGTGTCGCCATCAACTACTTGGGTAACCATTGCCCTCTCTGGTGGTGAGCTACAACCACACAGGGGCAGGAAAAGAAGGATAATAGCTAGAAACCAACAAGCTCTACTCATTTTACCACAGGGTTGGCTGAGGGGGTTTCCCCTTATTATAGGGTAGGCCGAGGTGTTGATAAGCCAGCGGGGTGGCTAATCGGCCACGAGGGGTTCGCTCTAGAAAGCCTAATTGCAAAAGATAGGGCTCGTAGACATCCATAATAGTATCTGCTTCCTCACTGATTGAGGCGGCAATGGTATCCAGTCCCACCGGACCACCATTAAACTTGTCAATGATGGTGTGTAGCACCTTGTGGTCTATCTCATCCAAGCCTATGTGGTCGACTTCAAGCTTATTTAGGGCGTCAACTGCCACTGATTGGGTGGCTATGCCATCTGCCATCACTTGGGCGTAGTCTCTGACTCGTTTGAGCAGCCGGTTAGCCACGCGGGGTGTGCCTCTAGCCCGGCAGGCTATCTCCTGCAACCCCTTAGCTTCAGCTTTTACCTGAAGAATGCGAGCTGAGCGTTTGAGGATTGATTCAATAGATGTCTGGTCATAGAAATCGAGTCGGTAGACAGCGCCAAATCGGTCTCGGAGGGGTGGGCTAAGCAGGGCAAAGCGGGTAGTGGCACCAATGAGGGTAAATTGGGGTAGATTTAATCGTAGGCTCTTGGCACCGGGGCCCTTGCCTATAATAATGTTTAGAGCAAAGTCTTCCATAGCCGGGTATAGTATCTCTTCTATTGCCCGATTGAGGCGGTGGATTTCATCAATAAAGAGTACATCCTGACTCCGGAGGTTGGTTAAGATAGCCGCTAGGTCTCCGGTGCGTTCTATTGCCGGACCTGAGGTATTCTTGATGTTAGCCCCCATCTCAACAGCTATGATATAAGCCAGGGTAGTTTTGCCCAGACCAGGCGGACCATAGAGTAGGATGTGGTCCAATGCCTCGCCCCTGCCTTTGGCAGCGGTGATAGCTATATTCAAATTGTCCTTGATCCTGACTTGCCCAACGAAGTCATTAAGGCGCCGGGGTCGAAGGCTGGTATCAAGTGATATGTCCTCAGTGCTGAGTTTACCTGATACAATGCGATTTATTTTAGCCTCACCTCCTACCCTTGATAAACGTCCTTATTATATCACATCTTTGCCCAAGTCAGCTCCTTTGCTGGGGTAGGGGGGTAATAAACAATCTCGGCAATAGAATAGAGCCGCCCTGATTAAAATAGAGCGGCTCGCCATTATTAAAGTAATCAAACTGTGATGCAGGAAGACCTAAATTGTTACCTCCTCTTTATCTTCTTCACCAGCTGCCAACTCTGGCACCTCCTCTTCATTTTCTTCACCAACTGCTAACTCTGGCACCTCCTGAGAAGCCGGGTAGCGAGCTGGAATCAACTTACCAATAATTACATTTTCCTTAAGCCCAATCAGTCTATCTATCTTGCCACAGACAGCGGCTTCAGTAAGTATTCTGGTAGTCTCTTGGAAGGAAGCCGCTGATAGCCAGCTATCAGTGTTCAGCGAGGCTCGGGTTATACCCAGTAATACAATATGGGCGGTAGCTGGCTCACCCCCTTCAGCTAGTACCTTAGCATTAATGTCCTCATAACGGAACCTGTCTATCAGCTCCCCAGGTACTAGCTCGGTATCGCCTGAGGAATCAATACAGACCTTGGTCAGCATTTGATGGGCGATAGTTTCAAGATGCTTATTGTTTATGTTCACCCCCTGGGAACGGTATACCTTTTGTACCTCGTCTACCAGGTATCGCTGGACTGCCTCCTTACCCAAGATATGCAGTATATCCTGCGGGTTGATAGAGCCCTCGGTAAGTTGTTGCCCTGCCTTTATTATGTCTCCAGTTTGAACACGAATATGGGTGGCAGCTGGAATAACATACTCCCGCACCTCTTCCTCCTCATACTTGATAGACAACTGCCCATCTTCAATAACTACTTCACCGGTGACACGAGCTAGGATAGGTTGAACTTCGGTAGTTAGGGCTAATGACTGTGGTGTAGCTTCAGCTTCCTGAGGCTGACAGGCTAATATTGTTCCTATATCTACCCATTGACCGTTGTCCACTATAACTTGCCAGCCAGGGGGCAGTGAATATTCATCACGGAATACCTCAGAACTAGTAACTTTAATCCTTTTCCCTTCCTCATTGTCAATCACCTCAGCCACCCCATCTATTTCTGAGATAATGGCTTGAGCCTTAGGTAGTCTTGCCTCAAAGAGTTCTTCTACCCTGGGTAGGCCGCTGGTAATATCAAGTCCGGCCACGCCGCCGGTGTGGAAGGTGCGTAGAGTTAGCTGGGTACCTGGCTCACCAATACTCTGGGCAGCAATTATGCCTACTGCTGTGTTGAGGTCGACCAGATGCCCGCGAGCCAGGTCTCTGCCGTAGCACAGCTGGCAGGCACCCTGCCTAGATTGGCAGCTAAGGGGAGACCTGATATGCACCTTAGCTAACCCGGCAGCAATAATTTTATTTACCTTCTGCTCATCAATTTCCTCATTACGGTTAACAATGGTTTCTCCAGTATTGGGGTCAACCACTTTACTGGCTGCCAATCGACCGGTTATTCGCTCAGTAAGTGATGGTAGCAACTCCCCTGCTTGCGGTTCAGATATCCATATACCTTCTGTAGTACCACAGTCTTCCTGGCGGATAATAACATCTTGGGCAACATCAATGAGCCGTCTGGTGAGGTAACCACTCTCCGATGTCCTCAGAGCGGTATCGGCTAATCCTTTGCGGGCGCCATGGGTGGAAATAAAGTATTCCAGTACACTGAGCCCCTCACGAAAGCTTGACTTGATAGGGAAGTCAATTATCTTCCCTGAAGGATTGGTCATTAAGCCCCGCATCCCCGACAGCTGTCTAATCTGAGAAATGTTCCCCTTTGCCCCTGAGGTTGCCATCATGTAAATATCGCCATAGCGGTCAAGGGTCTCAGAAATGGTGTCAGTAATCCTGTCGGTAGTCTCTGTCCATACGCCTACGATACCATTATACCTTTCGTCCTCAGTGATTAAGCCGCGATGATATTGGTTTTCGATAATGGCAGCCCTTTCCTCTGCCTCTTCTATTAGCTTGGGTTTACTCTGAGGAACCTCAATGTCGCTCATAGCAATGGTAGCCCCTGATTTGGTGGCATAATGAAAGCCCAGTTGTTTGAGGTTGTCCAGTAACATCGCCATATCTTCATTACTTAGTAGCTGATAGCAATCGGTTACTATCTGCTTTACGCTTGACTTATTAATTACTTTGTTGTAGAAGCCTAGCTCCGGGGGCAAAACCTCATTGAAGATGATGCGACCAGCACTAGTTTTAACCCTCTGCCCGCCTTTTTCTTGGTCCCTGACCTCAATCTCAGCTCTGAGGTCAATAGCGCCAACCTCGTAGGCGAGCCTTGCCTTTTCGAAACTGCCAAAGATTGTGCCTTTCCCCCTGGCTTCAGGTCTAATGGTAGTCAAGTAGTAGCAACCGAGAACCATATCTAGGGTGGGGGTTACTATTGGCTCACCGCAGCTGGGTAGCAGCATATTGTGGGTGCTGAGCATCATCTCTCTAGCCTCTTTGACGGCGGCTTTAGACAGGGGGATATGAATTGCCATCTGGTCACCATCAAAATCGGCATTAAAAGCAGCACATACCAGGGGGTGGAGCTGGATAGCACTACCATCAATGAGCACTGGCTCGAAAGCCTGGATGCTAAGTCGGTGCAGGGTAGGGGCTCGGTTAAGTAACACCGGTCGTTCCTTAACCACTTCCTCTAGTATATCGTAGACCTCTGGCTTAGCTCTCGCCACCAGCCGTCGGGCACTCTTATCACTGTAGGCAAGGCCTTGCTCCATTAATCGGCGCACAATAAAGGGTTTAAATAACTCCAGAGCCATCCGTCTGGGTAAACCACATTGGTTAAGCTTGAGCTCTGGGCCGACAACGATAACCGAGCGTCCACTATAGTCAACTCGTTTGCCTAGTAGATTCTGGCGGAAGCGTCCTTGCTTACCCCGGAGCATATCTGAGAGTGACTTCAATTTGTGATTACCACTGGTGGCGACGGCTCGTCCTCTTTTTTCATTATCGATAAGGGAATCGACTGCTTCCTGAAGCATCCGCTTCTCGTTGCGGATAATAACTTGTGGTGCCCCTATTTCCAGTAGGTGGCGCAGTCGGTTATTACGGTTAATGACTCGTCGATATAGGTCATTAAGGTCACTGGTAGCAAATCTACCTCCATCTAGCTGAACCATAGGTCGAAGGTCAGGGGGTAAAACGGGCAACACAGTTACAATCATCCACTCCGGTTTATTGCCACTGCGGTGAAAGACCTCGGCTATCTGTAGCTGCTTGCTTGCCTTCTTGCGGCGTTGACCTGAAGTGAGACGGATTTCCTGGAGTAAGGCATTACGTATTTCATCAAGGTTAATACCCTTAAGAATCTGGAGAATAGCCTCAGCTCCCATTCCAGCCTCAAAAACTTGGCCGAATTTCTGTTTAAGCTCGTGATAGCGATTCTCGGTGAGCAGTCCACACTGGCGGAGGTCTTTCAACTCTTCTATATCGTTTGGCAGTTGCTCCTCAAGCTGTGCCTTTTCCTCAGCCCAGTTTTTCCGGAGCTGGTTTATTTCCTCTACCGTTGCCTGTTTCTGCTCCATCTCGGCGATTTTGGCTTCCAGCATGCTTTGGCGCTCAGCTATTTCTTGCGAGTTATTCTCATTGAGTAGTTTAATTGCTTCCTGGCGTGCCTTCTCGTCTATAGAGGTGATGATATAGTGGGAGAAATATAGGACACGTTCCAGGCTCCGTGGTGACAAGTCAAGTAATAATCCCAGTCGGCTGGGTATTCCCCTGGCAAACCAGATATGACTTACCGGGCATGCCAGTTCAATATGCCCCATCCGTTCTCGTCGAACTTTAGCCCGAGCTACCTCGACGCCACACTTATCGCAAATAACTCCCTTGTAGCGTATCTTTTTATACTTACCACAAAAGCATTCGAAGTCTTTAGTTGGGCCAAAGATTCTCTCACAGAAAAGTCCATCCCTTTCTGGCTTCAGGGTGCGGTAATTAATAGTCTCCGGTTTAGTTACCTCCCCATAGGACCAGCTCCTAATCTGCTCCGGTGAAGCTAGGGAGATACGGACAGCATCAAAATCATTAACTTCAAGCATTATCTTCTTCTACCCCTCTCAAAATTGAGTCTTCAACAACCTTAAGCTCTGTCTCCGGTTTAGGAGCTTCCCTAGTTTCCTCGGCAAGGGTTGCCCTTTCTTCTTCACTAATTACTTCAACGGCAAGCCCTAAACTTCGTAGCTCCATAATCAGGACCTTAAACGATTCAGGTACGCCAGGTTGGAGAATATCTTCACTTTTAACTATAGCCTCATAGGTTTTGGCTCGACCGATCACATCATCTGACTTGATAGTCAGCACTTCTTGAAGGTTGTGGGCAGCGCCATAGGCTTCTAATGCCCATACCTCCATTTCGCCAAAGCGTTGGCCCCCGAATTGCGCCTTGCCACCTAGGGGTTGTTGGCTAATCAAGGAGTAGGGGCCGGTAGAGCGGGCGTGAACCTTATCCTCAACCAGGTGGTTTAGCTTCATTATATAGATGTTCCCCACTGTTACTGGCTGGTCAAATGGCTCGCCACTGCGCCCGTCGCGGAGTATAACCTTGCCCACAATAGGTGGAGGGAGGTTCCTCTCAGTACTTACCTTGTCCACAGCTTGCTCTAGCTCCTGTTGGTTAAGGTCTCGGCTGGCTATGCCCAGGTCTTCAATCCATAGGCGCAGGCAAACCTCCTTGGCTTCACCAGGGTAGGCATCACTGAACACCCTGTCTCCATCGTAGCCCTGGCTAGTAACCCACACCTTAACCACCTCCAATGGCACGGTGCGGTTCTCATTACTGGGGTCAAGGCTAACCGCTCCAGCTTTTTGAGCTAGCCAAGCCCTAGCTAGAGCATCCTCAATAGCAGTATCATCGGCACCGTCAAAGACCGGAGTGAGTATCTTGATGCCCAGTGTCTGGGCAGCCCAACCTAGATGGGTTTCCAGAACTTGGCCAATATTCATCCGTGATGGGACACCTATGGGATTTAGGATAATATCTACCGGTGTGCCATCAGGTAGGTAGGGCATATCCTCAGCCGGGGCGATAAGGGAAATGACCCCTTTATTGCCATGCCGCCCAGCTAGCTTGTCCCCTACGGAAATCTTCCGTCTCTGGGCAACCCAGACCTGCACCCATTGATTAACCCCAGCCGGTAGCTCATCACCTTTATCAGTAGCGAAGACCTTCACATTAATTACCTTACCCCACTCACCGTGAGGCATTCGCAGAGAGGTATCCTTCACCTCTCGAGCTTTCTCGCCAAAGATAGCCCGCAAAAGCTTCTCCTCAGCCGATAGCTCAGTTTCGCCCTTCGGGGTGATTTTACCGACTAAAATATCACTTGGGCTCACCTCAGCACCAATTCGGACAATGCCGGTTTCATCAAGCTCGCGTAGACTTTCCTCACCCACATTAGGTATGTCTCTAGTGATTTCTTCAGGTCCTAATTTGGTATCCCGGGCTTCTAACTCATGCTTTGAAATGTGAATGGAGGTAAACTTATCCCTCTCAACTAGGCGATTACTAATGATGATAGCATCCTCAAAGTTATACCCTTCCCAGCTCATAAAAGCGCACAGCACATTCTGGCCTAGAGCCAGCTCCCCCTGTTCCGTAGCCGAACTATCAACTATAACCTGCCCCGGCTCTACTCGGTCGCCTTTATCTATTACTGGGCGCTGGTTAATGCAAGTCCCCTGGTTAGTGCGAACAAATTTCGCCAATGGATATATGTCCTTATCGCCATTGTCTTTAGTAACCACAACCTGTGAGTTGGTAGCTGAGGTTACCACTCCAGCATTTTGGGCCAAGAGCACCTGCCCACTGTACTTGGTGGCCTCTATCTCCATACCTGTAGCTATCAAAGGTGCCTCAGGGCAAATCAGGGGCACTGCTTGTCGCTGCATATTAGAGCCCATCAGGGCACGATTAGCATCGTTATGTTCTAGGAAGGGTATTAGTGCTGTGGCAACACTGACTATCTGCTTGGGTGAGACATCCATAAATTCAATCTCTTCAGGTGCTACCACTAGGTAACGGTCAGCTAACCTTGCCTCAACCCTCTCACTGAGAAATTGGTTATTGTTATCAAGTGGGGCGTTGGCTTGAGCAATGGTATATTCATCCTCTTGGTCAGCAGCTAGGTAGACGATGTCATCAGAGACGAAGGGCGCCACCTTTATGTTTCTAGGTGATAGACTAGATAGCTTGGTGGCAAGGCGAGGGGTAATAGTAGCCCCAGCTTTCACTATGGTGTTACCCTTGTCATCAAACACTGCCTCTCGGGTTGTCTTACCCGGTAGCCTATCGTAGCTATTATTTACCTCGGCAATGACCCTACGGTACGGTGTCTCAATAAAACCATACTGGTTAATCCGGCTATAGGTGGCTAGAGAGCCGATGAGACCGATATTAGGTCCCTCTGGGGTCTCAATAGGGCAGATTCTACCATAGTGGGAAAAGTGGACATCGCGAACCTCAAAGCCAGCACGTTCTCGAGATAGACCCCCAGGTCCCATTGCTGATAAGCGTCGCTTATGAGTTAGCTCAGCCAATGGGTTGGTTTGATCCATAAATTGTGATAGCTGTGAGCTACCGAAGAACTCTCTGATAGCCGCCACTATGGGGCGAATGTTGACTAGAGCGCTGGGAGTAACCGCCTCGGTGCTGATAATGCTCATACGCTCCCTAACTACTCGCTCCAAGCGCAATAAACCGATACGAAACTGGTTTTGAATCAGCTCACCAACAGTGCACACTCGCCGATTCCCCAGATGGTCAATATCGTCAGGGGTGTCAGTACCATTATTAACCATAATAATGTGCCTGACTATCTCCATAATATCTTCCTCATCTAGAGCTCGCTTTTCCTTTGAACTGTCAAGCCCTAGTCGCTTATTAAGCTTGTGGCGACCTACGTCTCCCAGGTCATAACGTTGAGGGTCAAAAAATAGGTTTTTTAATAGTTTTCCGGCATTTTCAATAGTGAGGGGGTCCCCAGGGCGCAGTCTTTTATAGATATCGAGCAGAGCCTCGGTCTTGTTCCTAACTAAAGGGTCACGCTCCATAGTTGACCTGATAAATTGGTGTTCCGGAGAGCTGTCCTCTTTGGGGAATAGATTGAGTAATTCCTCATCACTACTATAGCCGATAGCACGCAAAAGTGTAGTAATAGGAATCTTCCGTTTACCGTTTATCTTAGCTGAGATTATGTACCGGTTGCTGGTCTCAAACTCCAGCCAAGCCCCGCGGGCAGGAATTAGCTTAGCGTGGCACAATGTACGACCACTAGTAGCATCTTCTTCAGTAGTGAAATAGACACTGGGGGAACGGAGTAACTGGCTTACTACTACCCGCTCAGCCCCGCTGGTAATAAAGGTGCCTTTAGCTGTCATCAGGGGGATGTTGCCGAAAAATAGGTCTTGTTCCTTAATTTCCCCGGTTCCTTTAACCAGCAGCTTGGCTTTGACATAAATGGGCACTGAGTAGGTCAAGTCCCGGTGGTGGCACTCTTGCTCAGAGTGACGAGGGGCACGGAACTCGTAGTTGACAAAGCTAAGCTCCAGCCTGTTGCCAGTGAAGTCATTGATAGGGGATACCGCTTCCAGCAGTTGGTTTAGCCCCTTTTCTTGAAACCAGCGGAATGATTCTAATTGAACCCCAATCAGATTAGGGACATCTAGTATCTGGGGTAACTTGGCATAAGATTTTCTGGGAACAAGAGGCATTCTTTTTTCAGTGTGTGGTAACGTAAAAACCATCTCTAGCTCTAATCCTTAAATAAACGCAGATACTCTTTGCATTACTGTAGTACTAATCTCACGTAAGACCTGTGGCTAATGAAGGGAATATAATAAGGTGAGAGTTAAAAGGCATAATTACAACCTTTTATAATACCACTATTTAAAATATTTGTCAATAGTTTTTTATTATATTTTTTATTATAAATTGTAAAACGATCCTCCACCTGAGAAAACCTCAACGGCGGAGTTGCCCAAGTAGATTAGTTGTCGCTTGACACTAGGTATATGGCTCTGCGTATAATAACCTAACTTTAGTTGGGGCAAGGTAGGATATTATAATGCGGATAAATGTATCTCAGCAACTTAAGTCATCTATAGGGTCAATACGAAATTATGAGGTGAGTGAGGTTGTTAGTATTGCCGGTGGCGATAGCATGGTCGAGGGTAAGGTTACGCTGGTGCGTACCGACCGGGGTATCTTGACTGAGGCTACACTACACACTGAGGTTGAAGTTACTTGCAGCCGTTGCTTGAGTTTGTTTGATTACCCTCTAACGCTGAGTATTGAAGAAGAGTATTTTCCTATTACAGATGTAGTTAGCGGCACTTCGCTGTCCTTACCTGAGGAGCCGGGATGTTTCACTATTGATGAGCATCATGTTCTTGATTTAACCGAGGCAATACGTCAATATGCGCTGCTGGTTATCCCCATGAAGCCACTTTGTCGTCAGGATTGTGCTGGGCTATGTCCTACTTGCGGTCATAACCTTAACCAGGGACCTTGTGATTGTTTACCTCAACAGGCGGACCCTCGCCGGTCTAAGCTAAGTAAATTGGCTTTACAGAGAGGAGCGGAGTAGCATGGGAGCTTTACCCAAACGGAAATATGCCAAGGCGCGCCAGGGTAAGAGGCGCAGTCACCTCGGACTTTCTCCTCCTTCTCTAGATTATTGTCCCCAATGTCATAGCCCTAAACTGCCTCACCATGTTTGTCCTACTTGTGGAACCTATGCCGGTAGGGAAGTCATCGCCATTAAAAGCCCGAAAAAGAAAGCTAGCTAAAGGAGGGCCAATTCTATGCTCAAAACTGCTATTTGTGACCTTTTTGACATTAAGTATCCGATTATTCAGGGGGGAATGGCTCATGTGGCTACGGCTGAGCTTGTCTCAGCCGTAGCTAATGCCGGTGGATTGGGTATTATTGGGGCTGGTGCCGCTGAACCAGATTGGGTGAGAGAGCAGATACACCTGACCCGGCAGCAAACGGATAAACCATTTGGGGTAAATATTCTACTAATATCCCCCTTTGCTGAACAGGTTATAGATGTAGTTCTGGAAGAGAAGGTGGCTGTGGTTACTACTGGCGCTGGTAATCCTGGGCCTTACATCCCTAGATTTAAGCAGGCGGGGATAAAGGTAATGCCAGTGATAGCCAGTGTTGCCTTAGCCAGGCGTCTAGAACGAGCTGGTGCGGATGCCTTGGTGGCTGAGGGTATGGAGTCGGGAGGGGAGATAGGGCAAATAACGACCATGGCTTTAGTGCCCCAGGTGGTTGACCGTGTCCAGCTACCGGTGGTGGCGGCTGGGGGTATTGCTGATGGGCGGGGCTTAGCCGCTGCCCTGGCGCTTGGGGCTCAGGGGGTTCAGATGGGGACATGTTTTGTTTGTAGCCAGGAATGTATTGCTCACCCTAATTACAAGCAGGCGATTCTAGACGCCAGCGACCGCTCCACAATAATTTCCGGTCAGAGCACCGGTTACCCTATGCGCTCTCTGGAGAACAAGTTAACCCGGGAGTTTCTGGAGAGGGAGAAGTCTGGTATCTCTATGGAAGAGCTTATGGAGTTTGGTGTAGGCAAGGTGCGTTTGGGCTTGATTGAGGGTGACCTTGAGGGTGGCACCCTCCTGGCCGGGCAGATTGCGGGAATGATAAAAGAGATTAAACCGGTCAAGGTTATTATAGAGGAGATGGTAGCTGAGGCTGAGGCAATAATTGCCCAGCTTAAAAATTCTACAGGGGTCAGTTGAGCTGATGAAGGTAGCCTATGTCTTCCCGGCACAAGGTTCTCAGAAGGTGGGTATGGGTCGCGACCTCTATGATAACTTTGCTTCAGCTAAAGCCACCTTTGAACAGGCTGACGAGGCTCTGGGATTCCCCCTCTCCCGGTTATGCTTTGAAGGTCCGGAGGCTGAGCTTCGCCAGACTATCAATGCTCAACCAGCCCTGGTAA
>Ga0209991_10001206_pt1 | contig 11702 bp, 3 predicted proteins | sample ChitaG_FD_183167 | JGI IMG/M metagenome (GOLD analysis project Ga0209991, IMG submission 183167) | Deep subsurface microbial communities from South Pacific Ocean to uncover new lineages of life (NeLLi) - Chile_00310 metaG (SPAdes)... | ecosystem: Environmental > Aquatic > Marine > Oceanic >...
TTGCAGATGCTCGATTATCCATGTCATTGCGAGCGCAAGCGAAGCAATCTCAATGAAACCACCCAAGAGATTGAAAGATCTGAATAAAGAGACCTACCAGAGAATTTTAAGAAGAGCAGCTGTAAAAACAGAGAGTATCCTTTCTGCCATTATTCCTATAGTAAAGGAAGTGGAAAAGAGAGGCGATGCAGCAGTAACCAAATTCACCGCTCAATTTGATGGAATTGATTTAACTCCCAAAGATTTCCAGGTTAGCCAGAAAAGAGTGAAGGCTGCTTATGAGAAAATTAGTCCTGAGCTGATTGCATCCCTAAAAAAAATGCACCAGCAGGTGTGGGACTTTCACCAGCGTCAGAGAAGAGAGGACTGGTCTATTGATAAATTCTTTTTCAATAAGAAAGAAACCCACTATAAATTAGGGCAGAGGTTTATCCCTGTTCAAAGAGCGGGGATGTATGTTCCGGGAGGCAGAGCCAGCTACCCTTCTACCGCTATAATGGCCATAGTCCCGGCAAAAATAGCCGCAGTAAAAAATATAATTGTAGTCAGTCCTCCTTCTTTAAAAAGAGAGATGGCTGATGCTATTATGGTAGCGGCTGATATAGCCGGAGCTGATTTGATGTTCAATATAGGGGGAGTGCAGGCCATCGCCGCTTTGGCTTACGGGACATCCACTATTCCTCAAGTTGACATGGTAGTGGGACCAGGTAATGCTTATGTTCAGGCGGCTAAGGCTTATCTTTTTAGTCTAGGTAAGATAGCTATAGATTCTTCGGCTGGACCCAGCGAAATTCTCATTATTGCTGATGATTCAGCTAATTATGAGTATATTGCCAGGGATATCCTCTCTCAGACTGAACATGCTGAGGACAACTGTGCTATCCTCATAACCACTTCAGAACAATTAGCCAAAAGAGTTTATAAATATTTAAAAGGTGAAGTTAGCCATTGTTTGAGAAAGACTTTTGTTGAAAAGTCTTTAGCTGATTATGGGGCTATTCTGATCGCTGATAGTCTAAATGAGGCTATTCAGTTTGCCAATGACTTTGCGCCGGAACACCTGGAAATAATGACCAAAAGTCCTGATGATGTTCTTAGAAAAATAGAAAATGCTGGCTCGGTCTTCCTGGGCGATTACTCACCGGTGGCTGCCGCCGATTATTTAAGCGGAACCAACCACATTTTGCCCACCGGAGGTTCAGCAAAGAGATTCTCCGGGCTTTCTGTAGAGACATTTCTTAAAAGTATGACCTACCAATCTATTTCTAAAGAAGCATTGAAGTTAATGAGTTCTGATATCACCAACCTTGCTTCAAGCGAGGGACCCTATACTGAACATATCCGTTCAGTTAAGATAAGAGAAGAGTGACTCTAGATACCTTCTAACCAGTATTTCTTTGAGCCTTCCTTCTTCTAATTGGTTTTTGACATTACTCCTTCGTGTTATAGAATATGCACAGGCTATTTCAAAAGGAATCTGTGTTTTTGGAGGTCGAAAAAGAAAAAGGCTTTCGTAAACCACAATAGATATCTTAAAATGGTCATTCTGGAGCAAAGGAAAAAGGCAAGATTCATCTTATTGGCAATAGCTTTACTTACTCTATCATTTCTATCCTATAGCGGGGAATCGTTACGAGCCGAAGAAGTATCTATTTTTTACACTGCTGATATTTTAGGACAGATTGAGCCGATACAGGATGAGGATGGAAATACTGTTGGCGGTGCAGTGCGTCTGGGTTACATAATATCCTCACAAGGAAAGGAATTGGATAGTTTTCTGCTTCTTGATGCAGGCAATGCCATAGGTCCAGATCCTTTTGTTCGTTTTAGTAATGGCCTGGACCAGATTAAGATTATGAATCAAATCGGTTACACTGCAATGGCTCTGGGTGAGATGGAATTTATGTACGGGCCCGAAGCACTAAAGAAGTGTATAGAAGAATCTAATTTCCCGCTGCTGTCAGCAAATGTAGTTTACCAGGATACAGGAAAATATTTTAGCAAGCCTTATTCTATCTATAATACCTCTGATGGTTTGAAGGTTGGTATCACTGCTGTTACCGATGCGGATATTCCACTTTCCGCCTACGGGTTTAGCAATATTGAGATTGATTATCCATCTAGTTGCTTATCAGAAATAATAGATACACTGAAAACAGAAAAGGGCTGTGACCTGGTAGTAGTACTCAGTAATCTGGGAGAGGAAGAAGACAAAAAGCTAGTGGAGTCCATTCAGGACATAGACATAATTATCGGTAGCAGTGCACGGGCTCTATCGCCCTCCAGAGTCTATCAGTCAATACCACAGGACATTGATAAAGGTGTGTCTATGTTCTATTGTACACCCCTTGCTACCACTGTAGGAAAGATTAGTCTTGAGGTAGAAAAAGATAATAGCCTGGTTAAGATGAGCAATATAGAGTTTAAATCTTTTTATCTGGATAAAGAATCCTGTCCGCCAGACTTTGTAGAAAAAGAGGTGCCCGAACTCAAGGAGTTTGTTGAAAAAGATATAATTGAACCCTATAAGTCTAGAGAAGAGGTGATAATCGGTGCAGTAAAAGAAGGTGAGACTATTAAGCTTACTGATTTAGTTCTGCTTTTAATGCAGAAAAAAACTGATGCTGAATTTGCCCTTTGTGACCGTGGTCTATTTGGATGGTTTCTAAAAGATGTTATGCTGCAAGGTAAGATTAAGGAATATGATATTGATGAGGGAATACCTTATAGTGATGACTTAATCCTGGTAAAGATGACCGGCTCGGATATTTTAGACTTGATTGACTATCATGAGGAACAGATAGGGACGACCAAAGAGTTACTGTTTTCATCTGGTTTTGACCCTGCCTCCCAGAAAATCAACGGAAGAGATATTGATGATTATGAAGAATACATTTTTGCTGTAAATAATTATCTAGCTAGCCAGGGCGCAGGCTATACTATGTTTGGAGATGAAGATGTAGAGCTTATTAAGGATACCGATATAAAGATACGAGACCTCGCCCTCAATTACATAAAGGAAAAAAGTACTAAAGGGCAAAAGCTCAGTCTATCTGAGCTAAAACACTGGGCAGAGAAAACCCGTTGGAAATACAGAGTCTATCTTTCAGGTGGGCTGGACGTTTTTTCTAAAGGCAAAAATGCGGACTTATATAGTGATATAGATGAATTCAGTTCACCTCGATATTATGAATGGGAAATTGGACCTGCTTTTGAACTGAAAGGTTGGTCCAAACAGCAGAGTCTTGACTTTACTCTAACTGTGGAATATAGCAGGTGTAAATATTTTCCTGAAGATGACGATCCTTATGAGGAGGAAGTTGAAGATTCAATAGATGCTGATTTAGATTATCGCAGATTTGTAGGAGAAGATTTTTATGGGACTTTATTCTTAGAGCTGGACGATTTACAAATTACTCCAGAAGAGGATGACAGGAAAGGTTATCTCTCAACTGGTTTAGGTATTGGCTATGAGTTCTCTTCTGATTTTGATGTATCCTTTGGAGTGAGTGCTCATAACAAACTATTTGTATCTGGCGAAGACTATGGTCTTTATTTAAAATCTCAATATCAAGAAGACTTCAATAATTTTAGCCTGGACATTAAGGGTTATGTATTCCATATTCTGAAGCTAGGGCAGCTTAGCAGCTATAGCGGGATAACTCCAGCGGTGGGTGATTATACTGTAAAGATAGAAGGTGATATTGAAGTATCATTAACTGATACTCTTACTTTAGATTTCCAACCATTTCTTTACTACGATAAAAGTGTTGGTGATTGGGCCTGGTCATTGAGCACCTCACTTACCCTGGAGTTAGATTGGGGATTATTATCTTGAAAATTCAAAAAAGAAAGGAGCATGGATATGAACAGGAAAAAAGTTTTCGTTGTCATGGCAGTGCTGTTAGCAGCACTCATCAGTACAAGTTTCATGGTCGCTGCACAAGCTGAGGGAGAAACTGGCACCTCTCTGTACGTCCAAAACGCCCAGTCCGGTTTTTTTGTCCCGCTGCAAGGTGAAGAGGACCTTTATATCCTCACTCTCAAAGACGTCTCAGCCTGGACTATCCACATCACGGACACTCCCGAATACGCTGCCACGAAGTTGCATACAAGGGCTTTCCTGGACACGGTCGACTTCTCACATGAGCCACTCAGTGCGGTGATTGAATTACTAGGGGGGCATGAAGAAGCAGACCTTATAACGGTGCGACTGACTGAGCCGCTCTATGATCCTGAGGAAGAAACCCTTAAGTACAAGGCAGAGATTATTTCACATGACTATGCACCGGAGTACGCCAAGCGGCATGCAGGAGAAGACTTGGTCGCTCGGGTTGACCAAGGTATACCGGAAACCTTTGATTTTGTCATCGTATACATCCATTCGAAAGAACCGGTTGAAGAAGTTGTCTCCAGGAGTGTTAGCACACAACGCTTCAGCGTGGGCACCGCGGTGGTTGGATTGTCAGTACCGGAAACCTTTGGCCAGACTGTCGCATACCAGGCTGTTGCATCCACCTCTTCAAAGAAGTATGATAGCAGACGACATTTTCACGCGGGCATCAAGGATGTTGCAGAAATCGAAGGGACACTGGTCCTAAGCAGATCTGATGCCTATCTGGACGTTGAGATCAAGTTAATTGGTATGACTGTTAAAAGCTATCGCCTGGATGCTCGCCATCCGAGTTACTGCGTGTCGCTATTGCTTGTCAAAGCATGCGCCACGGCTAATTTCAATAGTTTTGATCCCCCTCGTGGGAACCTTTCTTTCAAAGGCTGTTACCTCAGCTGGGGAAAATGGAAATGCCAAAGTATAAAGGTGATTAGTTGGTCGTAAGCCCTGTAAGTGAATGGTCAGATTCCAGCGGGGGAATATAGTTAGTTTCTCCGCTGGGATCTTTTTTGGTGATTGGGCCTGGTCATTGGGCACTTCACTTCCTATTCCGATCATTTTTCTAAACAATCCAAAATCTTTCCTCTTAAGTTGACTCTTTTTCAACTATAACCTATATATTTATCGAAGGACATTCCTTGACCGTATATAGTATGTAGTATATCGTATGTCGAAAAGAAAAAGCGTCTGTATTGAGTTATGTATGTTAAAGTCTTTTCACGATATACCATATACGATATACGACATACGAGCACAGCGAGGGAGGATAAGAGTTGGTGAAGTCAGGGGTGATGGTTTTATCGCTTCTTGCTATAATTCTTATTTTGGTCACTATGGCAGGAGCAACAGAAAGTATTGACTTATGGAAAATCGCTGAAGCAAAACTATACTCCGACTTCTTTAGCCAGAAAAATTCTGGACTATCCCTTTCCTCAAAGAATGATTATAGCATTGGAGTTTCAAATATTTCTCTGCATTACTATCAATTCCCTCAAATATCTCCTTTCTCAACTGCTTCTTCCACACAAGATACGACAACTACCCAGCCCTCCTATGAATCTTCCCTCACTATATTTGGTCGAAAGGTAATAGGGGTGAGGTATAAACAGACTCATTATCTGGGAATAGCGGCAGTTGAAGCGGAATCCCGAGAGCCTACTTCAGAGATAGATATTGAGCAGGAGCTTCAGGTCAAAGTAAAAGGAGAGGTAGGAAAGAAGATTTTTGCCAATGTAGACTATGACGATACTCTTCCTCAGAGCGAACAGCAAAAAATATCCTTGAAATACCTGGGTGATGAGAAGGAGCTCATTCAGGAGGTGGCTATTGGAGATATTCAATTAGCCTGGAGAGGCAGCCAGTTTCTCTCTTATAATCAGAGTCTTTTTGGAGTGAGAGTGAAAGCAAAACTGGGCAAGTTCAATTTGACCGGCATAGGAAGTATGACCAGGGGCATTCCCGCCAGTAAGACCTTCACTGGCAAGACTACTTCAGAGAAAAGAGAAATTCTGGATACATCTTATCTAAAGAGAAAATATTACCGCACTTATTTTGATTCTTCCCATCTTCCTCTTACTCTGGGTAGTGCTGAGGTTTATATTGATGACCAGAAGGGAACAAATAATGAAGATTCCCTTAAAATGACGGTGTCAGGAGAGGCAGGAGATTCCTATACCGGTTATTTTGACAAACAATATCCAGGAGAGGATTTTTTTCTTGATTATGAAAAGGGGGTGTTGAATTTTTCTGGCCTTATTCAAGAAAACTATGTCATTGCTCTCTCCTATCTGGATAAGGATGGAACGAGACATCCTCAGACGGGTTATCGAATGCTCAAAAAGGGGGAAGAGGAGCTTTATATAGATAAATATGAGCTTAGGAACTATTACTATTTAGGCTCTCAGAGAATTCAGAGGGATAATTTTCTCTTAAGGATTCTTGATTTAAGCAATAATGAAGTGACTTCAGACTATGAATTTACCATAGACTACCAGTTTGGTATCTTAATGTTTATTTCTCCCTTACCTCCTTTCCCGCAAGCTTATCCTCCCCTTTCTGAGCATATCTATACCATTTATGTTGAATACAGGCATACAGTAGATGTTTATATCCTTCGACCAAATATTATTCCGGGAAGCGAGAGGGTCTATCTGGATGGTAGAGAATTGACCAGGGATATAGACTACCAGATTGACTATTCAACTGGTTTTTTGAGTTTTTTTCCTTCCCTTGAAATAAGCGAATTTTCCCAGATAAAGATTGACTATGAATGGATGCCTTTTGCCGGAGGCAAGATGATAATCCTGGGAGCGCGGGCAGAGTATATTCCCTGGCAGCAATTCTCTCTGGGCTCTACTTTGCTTTCCCAAACAGCTCCCCGATTAAAAGAAGTGCCTAAATTAGATTCTGCTCCTTCTTCCCAGTTGGGGGTGGGATTAGATGCTCATTATGATTTTTCCTCTCTTCTAAACAGGGTATGGTCTGGTAAAACTCCTCCTGAGCTATCTTTTAGTGCAGAACTGGCACAGAGTACTTATAATCCCAATACTTTCGGTAGGGTTATTATAGAGAATTTTGAATCCACTAAAATCAGTGATGAGCTATCTATGAGTAGAGATAGCTGGCAGCTTGCCAGCAAACCAGTTCAAAAAGGATTGGCAGAGAGAAACACAATAGATATTGATGAGGAAGAGATTATAGGCAGTGAGATTAATCCCGGCTGGAGCAACGAGAAGAGAAAGGTCTTAGTACTAGACTATTATTTTGATTTTTCCAGAGGGGAAAACTGGGATAGTGTAGTTTATTCTCTCTCTTCTATGGGAAAAGACTATAGTGAGAGAAATTTCCTGGAAATATGGGTAAAGGGAGAAGGAAAAGGCGAATTTCTTACTCTTGACCTGGGAGTAGTGAGTGAAGATGTTGACGGAGATAGTCTCCTGGATACAGAGGATAAAAACGGTGACGGAAAACTCAATCCAGGAGAGGACATAGGAATTGATTTAGGGGGAAGACTCATTGGAGAGGGCAATGGCAGGTTGGATACAGAGGATTTGGATGGTAATGGCCTCCTGGATACAGATGAGAACTATGCCACTTATGATTGGATTATAGAACCAGATTTAAAAATAGACTGGACAGGATGGAGAAAGCTCACTATTCCTTTAAAAGATGCATTTAATTGGGACAGGGTTAAATCTATGGTTAAACATCTTCGCCTCCTAATAGAGGGAGATGATATGGCAGGAACTCTTAAATTTGCTCTCATCAGTATCTCGGGAGACCGCTGGCGCAATTATAATATTGAAAGTAGGTCAGTGAATAGTGAGGATGACCCTGAATATAATCCTTTTGATGATGAGGCTTTTTTAGACTATTATGAAACAATGTATGGGGATGCTCGGACCGCTGAGGGAAAATGGAAAAAGGAAGGAGCTCTCTCTCTCAGTTTAGCCCCTGAGGGAGAAGGATGGGTGCAGCAAACCTTTGTTAAGCCTCATGATTATACCGATTACAAAACATTGAATTTCTGGCTCTGGGGAGATGAAAAGGGAGAGGACTTCCAGCTGCGCATAGGCTCTGAAGTAAGGCAAGCAGGAGACTATTATCAAAAAGAGGTTAAGATAGACTGGCAAGGATGGCGGATGATAAGTGTTCCCCTGGCGGAGATGACCAGGCGAGGCAGTCCTTCCTGGGAAAATATCAGGCAACTCAGAGCAGGCATTAAAAACGAGTCTTCCTATTGGATAAAAATCTATCTTAACGATATCTTCCTCTCTGAAGTAGGGGAGAGTCAGGGCCTGGCTAAAGGTTTTTCCTTACAAGGAGGCTTGGGAGCTCCTTTTTCCTTTATTGCTCAGTATAAGGAAGTGGACGATGAATTTCAAAGTCTGGCGGCTTCCTCCTGGCAGGGAACAAGGCTAACTTCCCTGCGAATGAACCTTTCCCCTCTCAAGTTCTTGCCTTTATCCTATTATTACAGCAGAAAGGAAAGTTCAGACAGTTCTTTCTGGGGAGCTCTCCTGGAATCTGAGACTGTTTCAGGCAAGGCAGTGGAAGAGAAAAAGGAGTATAAACTTTCCTTCCTTTCTTCTTCCTGGCCCCGGGCAATCTTTAAACTAGAGAACAGATTTACTGATGACCCTTCCCGAGGGATAAAAGAAAAAGAGGATACTTATAGAATTTCCCTTGAATACAAGAATCCTTACTCCTTTTTTCTTTTACCCACCTCTATCCAGACTATTTACCAGAGAGAAGAAAAGAGAGATGAATACCAGGAAGAGACAAAGAATAAAAGAGAGATAACAGAAAATTGGCATATCAGTCTTCCCTTTCAACTGGCTAAGAATTTAACTCTTAAGCCTATTTATAGAGAAAAAAGGAAGAGTGAAATAGAGCAAGGTGAGTGGGAGACCCCTCAATTGAAAGAAAGGAGTTTTTCTCTGGAGTCCCGGGCCAACTTCCTTTATCTCTCTCCCTCTTTCATCTGGCAAGGCGGCTGCAGAGAGGACAATTTTTCTGAAGGTGATTTAAAAAGAGACATTTTTACTCATTCTAGAATCTCTCTAAACATTCCCTTCCAACTGGGAGCACTTTTTCCAGAGACTTCTCCCTGGAAGAGCTTAAGATTGTACGGAAGATACGAATCAACCAGGGAAGTGCTTTATGAGGATACCACTACCTCATTCGACTTATGTTCTGGCCTGGGACTGAAAGAATTTGCCATAGATAATGGCAAGACGAAATTTATCCTGGAAAAGGAAAATTTTACTCTAAAACAGAGATGGCAGCCTTTCTCCTTTCTCGATTTTGCCTGTGATTATAGTCAGCAAAAAAGAAGAGAAATAAGAGAGGATGTGCCTTATACTATAGAAATAAGAGTTTGGCCCAGTCTTGATTTAACTTTTAACCTTAATAAGATACCGGGTGAAGTAGGGAGGCTCTCTTCGCACTTATTTACTAGCTCTCATCTGGTAGCTAGTTATATCCATAGGGAAACCATCAAGAAGGATATATCTTTTCTGCAAATGGAGCAACCTTCTTTGACCTGGAGAGGAGGATTCAAAAAACCCCAGGACCTGGCTCTTATTCTCAGCTATAAGTCAAACCAGAAGGAGGAATCCTATTTTGGGCAGGGGAATATTTCTCGGGATTCTTCTTCTCATTATGAAGCAAAGATAGACTATTCTGCTCTTTTTCCTAGGGGAGAGGGAATACCTTTTCTCAGGCGCCTGGTAAATTTCAAGAATAAAATTCACTTAATTTTGGGGCTTAACCTGGAAACAAAAGAAGGCTCCATTGGCGATAGGGCCAAGGAAAATAGGCAAAAGTGGAGACTCTTCAGTGAAATAGGCTACAAGATAGAGGAGAATATTCGCATTAAGCTGGGGCTGGAAGGAGGCTATGTCCAGGATAAAGTGAGAGCAGGAGAGGACAATTACTCCTACGGTGCCTCTTGCCAGGTAGAGATAAGATTCTAAATTGACAATAGAGAACGGATTTACTAAAATGGTAAACAGGAAAAAGGAATTTGTATGAGATGCTTGCGATTTGTTAGAAGAAGGGTTATTCTTTCTTTATCAGGGTTACTAGCCTTGACTCTGCTGAGTATGGGAGTTGTCCAAACTGGATGGGCAGCGGTGGAGACAGTCGAGACTTTTGGATTAGTGGAGACCGGCACCTTAACCGAAGCGACTACCTTTAATGATGGCAGCGTGGTATATGTGAAGGTGGATAACGGAGGAGCCACGAGAAACACCACTAAGTCCATAACAATCAAGGACGACGCCGACCCTGGCAATATCATTACCATCGACGTTTATGACGAGGGCTCCCTCCCGGACGATACTAAGAACGACACCTATTTCTGGGGTAAGTTTACCCTGAAGAAGGGTGACGGAAGCGTGCCGAACGGTGACACCCTCGAACTCAGTGACGGTGAAACTGCGAGCATAACTGCTGACCTGGACGGCGCAGATTCCACAATCGAGCAAATCACCGCTGATTACACTAATCTGACTGACCACACTCCTCCTTTTGTCGCTTTGTCAGTGAGTCCCGGCACGATCTCTCCCAATGGCGATGGAATCAACGACAGTGCCACCATTTCCTTTACCCTGGACGATAATATCTCCACCACCCTCTACATCAGGTTGGAAATTAGAAAATCTGCCGATCCCTATGAAATAGTAAAGAATTTGAAGATTCCTTCTCATTCAGGTCAACCTTTCTCTACAGGAAGTCACACTGAGACCTGGGATGGGAAAAACGATGCCGGAGTGGTCGTTAGCGACGCCGAATATAAAGTCTATCTCATTACTGTAGATGACGATGAGAACAGCGCTCAAGTGACCCAAGCCATTGTGGTAGACAACACCGAACCCGAAATCACTAATGTAACGGTCACTCCCGGTACCATTTCGCCCCAGAATGTTGACGGAACCGCGGATTCGGCCGAGATTACTTTCAAGGCCACTCATGCCGGGGGAGGAATCACCTTTGAAATCAAGGATGGAGAAACTCCGATCAGGGACCTGACCTCCAGTATTAGCTGGGACACGGACCACTGGACGGTTACCTGGGATGGGAAGAATGATAGTGCTTCGTATGTAGACGATAAGAGTTATACCTGTGAGATTACCGCCACCAATCTGGCTGGTACACCTAAGGTAGATGATGATAGCACGGTGACCGTGGATAATACTGCACCTTCGGCAGTTACCAATCTTTCAGCTTCGCCTACTGCTGGAGGAGACATCAATCTTACCTGGACTGCTTCCTCCTCACCTGATGCTGACCAGTATAACATCTATCAGGCTACTTCTTCCGGAGGACAGAACTATAACAGTTCTCTTGGTAGTGTTTCTTTTGGAACTAATACCTATACTGACACTTCCGCTAGCGACGGTGTAACCTACTACTACGTAGTGAGGACTCAGGATACGGTTGCTAATATTGAGACCAATACCACTGAAGTTTCAGCCACGGCCTCGGCTACCGGTCCTTCTTTCAGCAGTATTACTGCCGATAGCTCTAGTTATAAAGATGGGGATACCATTGAGCTGACGGTTACTCTGGCCAACCATAACACCGGCTGCACTCTTACCGCCGACTTCTCCAATATTGATAGTCAATATGTTACTGGAGGAGAGGCGGTAACTAATTGGGGAACCGATAAGACGGACAATGATGGAGATGGACATATAGATAATCCTGCTGAACAGGGTGTCTATGTCATTGAGTATCTTATCAGTACCGTCAACACGAAAGCCGATGGTTCATGCAATATCCCGGTTACGGCTACTAATGCAGC
>Ga0209991_10001207_pt1 | contig 11699 bp, 8 predicted proteins | sample ChitaG_FD_183167 | JGI IMG/M metagenome (GOLD analysis project Ga0209991, IMG submission 183167) | Deep subsurface microbial communities from South Pacific Ocean to uncover new lineages of life (NeLLi) - Chile_00310 metaG (SPAdes)... | ecosystem: Environmental > Aquatic > Marine > Oceanic >...
CCAAAATACTAACAGGATTAAAACTCGTTGCACAAAGACTTTCAAAAAACCCACTTATTCTATCAATTTTCTTCGGTGTTCTGTTGTCGCTCATCAAAATAGAAATCCCCACGCCTATATCACAGCCGCTACACATGCTAGGAAGTACAACTTCCACAGTTGCCATCTTTATGCTCGGGGTCTTTCTCTACGGAAGAAAATATACAAACATAAGTGAAGCCCTGAAACTAAGTATGCTAAGGATAGTATTTCTGCCAATAGTAGCCTTCTTAACCACAATGTTATTTGACTTTTCTACTCTTGAAAGATCAGCATTGATACTCATGCACGGTATGCCTGTTGCCATCTCTATGATAGTCCTCAGCGAACGTTACAGTTTTTATAAAGAGACAATCGCCTCTCTGATTTTAATTTCCTCACTCGGAGCAGGGTTATATTTGAATTTATGGCTTCTATTGTTAGGACACTATTAGAAAGGTTCATTAGAATAAAGAGATCACTCACGCGCGCGCAACCATCTATAGGCTACTTGCTTAGTTCCCTTTCCATCTGTTCTATGCATGCATGCAAGGGCAGACAGTTACCCATCTGTCGACGTTGCTGGCGTCACATCGCAGACAAAAGCATCGAGTGGTGAGAAAAGCTTCAATTTTTATTGAGTTCTTAAACAGTTCGTCAAGGTTCGGTGTTGTCGGTTTCGATGAGACCGACGTCGATGCAGTACAGCAGGTATCGATAAAAGTTTGCTGCTCTATTTGGTCTTAAGCACAGTCTTCTTTTCGTAGGCGCACAATGGGGTAATGGGGCACTCGTAACATTTCGGGTTCTGAGCTTTACAGGTGTGTTTGGCGAGGAGCCAAAGCAAACCAGCTATTCTATCCCGGTTTTCTTCGGGTATGAAATTAATCAATGCCTTTTGGATTTCGTCGTATTTTGCATTTTGTTTCACTAGACCCAGTCGCTTGGCTAATCTGTCATAATGAGTATCAACAGGAATCACCTCTTGGTAAGAGTAGGTGTCTGTCAACAGCACATCTGCGGTTTTGTTTCCGATTCCAGGCAACTCCACGAGTTTCTCTTTTGCTTTCTCCTTTGGAAGGGAAAGAACAGATTTGAGGTCGCCTCCAAATTCTTCTAAGACCACCTTTGAAAGCTGTTTGATTCGTTTTGATTTTACATTGTAGAGACCGCCACTTCTGATAGCCTCTTTCAACTCTTCCTGATCTGCGCGTGCTAGGGCTTCTGGTGTAATCTCGAATTTGGCGACCAGTCCTTTGTACGCTCTTATACAGTTGACTTCGCTTGTGTTCTGAGAAAGAACTGTAATTATTATGCGTTTAAAAGGATCAATTGATGAGTCTTCAGGATACATGTCGGCTGGCCACCAGAGCGGGCCATACTTCTCCTCTAACACGGGAATAAATTTCAGGTCGAATCTTTTCATAGCCGTCATCAAATAGGGTAATTAGGCTGCCAACTATAAAGTCTTCATAAAAGGCATCCGTGCTTTGTCGAAATCGTGCACGGTTTACCCGCGCAAAGAATATTTTTTGCTATGTGAACTTAGAGCCTCTTTATAGATAGCCAGTATGCTATTATCCCCAGGACAAAAAGAATCAGACCAGAGATTGTCATGTAGAGGATTTCTGGCATCACCGCTTCAAATGGAAGATTTTTAGTCATAATATCCTGCATGGCATAGACTAGTTTTGTGAACGGAAGAGCCTCGCCGAAGATTTGGGCTGGTTCTGGCATTATAGAGAGCGGGAAGAAAGCTCCGATGAAAAATTGGAGTGGAACGCTGATTAAAACTGCGATAGAATTGGCAGCCTCCTCGTTTTTTGCAAGAGACGAGATTATTAGTCCAAGCCCTATTGCAGAAAGTCCCCCTAAGAAGATTGACAAAGCTATTGCAGGAAGATTCCAGTAGAGATTAACCTGAAAAATAAGTATGCCACTAGCAAGCATGATGACCGCAGATAAATACACGATTGCCAGGCAAGAGATGAACTTTCCCGCTAGAACAGTTATAGGCGAGACCGGGGCGATAATCATTCGCTGAAAGGTTCCTTTTGTGCGCTCACTTGCGATGGCCACAGAAGCATGGTTTAACCCGCTCCAAAGGAGGACAAGGCCCAGTGTGCCTGGAACCATGTAGTCAATCCACCTTAGCTGGCGTCCAGAAACATCTGCTTCACTAATTGAAACTGTGATCGGGTCGGCGAGAACTTTAGCATAGTCCCGAGAATCTTCTGGAATTTGACTAATCACAATTTCTTGATAACTGTCTATAAATACCGAGATGAAGCCGAATATGCTTTGCTGTACGATTATAGAGCCTGTGGGGTCGCTTGGGTCTGTGTAGAGATCAAGGTGGGCTTTTGTTGGGATTGGCGTTCCTAGGCTGTCTGTATATTGGTAAGAGAGTGCTTCTGTAAAGTTGGCTGGTATAACTATGGCAATTTTGATCTGCCCGCGACTGATATCATATGCAGCAGTGCCATCGGTATCTTTATCGCCGTACGTGCTGTATTCGTAAACTGTGAAGTTGGCGTCTTTCAGCGCTTGAACAAATGCGTCTCCAATTGTACTGTTTTTAGAAACAGTGCCATTTACAACGATCATTTTTCCGTCGAAGTTGACTGTTCCGACATGGATTCGGCTTGATTCTCCTGTGCCTTGAGTGCCGAACGTGAAGCCAATTATAATCAGGAAAAACAGAGGAAAGAGCAATGTGAAGAAGATGGCTGTTTTGTTTCGTGCAATTCCAAGAAAGTCCGTTTTTGCAATTGCGAATACTTGATGTATCGTTCTCTTGAGCTTCATAACGGTTCCTCCTCTTCTCTCAAGCTTCGTCCTGTAAGTAGAATGAACACGTCTTCAAGGGTGACGCGTGAAAGTTCAACGGATAGGATTTTTGTTCCCACAGAGGAGATGGCTGATACTATGTCGGGAAGGATGTCCTCCGCTCTTTCTGTAATTATTTTTAGTGTTTCGATTTTTTCATTTTCATCATAGGCTCTGTAGGAGCTTTTGACCCCTGCAATCTTCTGTGTCGCTTCCATCAGTTTCGAGGTTATTTTGTCTGGAAGTATGGTTATGATATTTTCCATTTTGACTTTTTTAGTGAGTTGACGAGGGCTACCTAGCGCGATGATTTTGCCCTTGTCCATAATTGCCACTTGATTGCACAGTTCTTCTGCTTCGTCCATCATGTGTGTTGTTAGCATTATGGTTTTTCCTTCCTTGTTTAAAGTCCGAATCATTTCCCAAAGAGCTAGCTTGTTTTTGGGGTCGAGCCCGGCGGTTGGTTCGTCTAACAGGATAACTTGAGGCTCATGTAGAAGGGCAGCAGCTATGTTGATGCGGCGTTTCATGCCGCCCGAGTAAGTGGAAATGTGGCGTTTTACAGCTTTTTCGTCCAGCTGCGTGAACTTCAAAAGTTCTTCAATTCTATTCCTAAGTTTGCCTCCTGACAATCCGTAAAGTTTTCCGAAAAAGGTAAGGTTTTCGCGAGCATTCATGTAATCGTATAGAACAATGTCTTGGGGAACAACGCCGAGTAGTTCTTTCACTTTCATGGGGTAATCTTGAATGTTGTATCCCCCAACTTTAATTGTGCCTGAAGTAGGGTTTATCATTCCACAAAGCATCTTTGTAAGCGTAGACTTTCCAGCGCCATTCGGTCCTAACAAGCCGAAGAGTTCTCCTCTAGCAACGTTCATCGAGACGTTGTCCACAGCTACGGTGTCTTCGAAACGTCTAGTGATTGAATTTACTTCAATGTCATTCAAATTCATGGGTTAGTATCCTCTTTGCACCGAAAACAAATCAGTTTGGCTTACGGTTAAAAACGTTTCTCATACGGATCCTGAAGCTTCTTTTCCTTCAATTATCAATTAGGTGCGTTCAACGACTTCTATTCCTTATTCTAATTGGAAAATGAGTTGATCATTCGATTTGTCTTCGACGCCAGACGTTGTATGGGCACTGCCTCCAACAGTAGGCGCTTCCCTTCATAATACAGCCCTTACACTCCGCACTGTTAAAGACTCTAGGCCGCCTAACCCTCCTAGCCAACCCTCTCCACTCCACGACTAAAAACAAACGTCGCAGAACAATAAATTCATATTGGAGAAGGACGAAAAACAACCAAACAATTTTAGTGAGAAGCTGCAACATGATTGATTCCTACGGTTTCGGCCACATCACCATAAACGGAAAACGCTACACCAACGACGTGATCGTGTTTCCCAACCGAGTAGAAGACAACTGGTGGAGAAAAGAAGGACATCAATTGCAAATAGAAGACACAGAGGCTGTGGTTAACGAGAAGCCAGAAGTACTGGTCGTAGGCACAGGCTACTACGGACTTCTGAAAATCTCGGCTGAAACCGTTGAATTCCTCAAATCTAAAGGAGTTGAGTTAATAGCCCAGAAAACACGAGATGCTTGCACGACCTACAACCGCCTCGTAGAGTCAAGGAAAAAAGTAATAGCCGCACTACATCTAACCTGCTAAGTCGATTCAGACTTTTGTGATATAGACTGTCCTACAGCTTATGTTAATGTGGAACCTTCCCGAACAACGGTCGAACTCCCTAGCTACCTTCGTGATTTCGAAGAACTCGCGCAACCTTTTTGACTTCTTTTTCATCTCAAATTCAGCATAGAAATCTTGAATCGCGTTTTCAAGTCAACATTCGAGAAACAATACAATATTGTTGACCCTTGAGATTGCGACACAAAACTGATTAGTGAATCGGATTCGAACAGCACAACGCTTATAAGTGAGGTTTGCAGAGCGGGTAAGAAGAGTCCTTCAACGAGGGAGATGTTTTTGAACATTCAAAGTTTGAAACGTCGTGCGTTTCGGTTGCGAAGGTTCATTGATTCCAGTGACGATGGCGAAGAGCGGAAAAAGGCGATCAGAGAGTACGTCCACCTCATAGGACAAATAACAAGCAACAACTAACAGTGCCAATAAAAGATTTCTTTCTGTTTTTCTTACAGCGTAAGACAAGCTACGCTTTCTGGACTTTTCCATGCACAGAAAAATGAATCTCTATTGTAACTGATCAACTTTCCGTCAGAACTGCTTTAACGCACAAACTTCAACTCTTCGAACGGCCATAGTACAGTGATGCAAAGAACTGATGATTGAGAACACCAGACAAAATGGAAAACTAGTTACACATGAATCCTTTCACGATGCCTCGGATTCCTCATTAACTTCTCTTTCAATCGTTCCGCCACATATGAAGACAGCTCCTCAAACTGCCCGTCAGACAAGACCAACTTCGCCTTCGCCAGAATCTCAATACACAAATCCTTGAAAACCATGTCAATACACCCCAGCTTAGCATCGTCAATCAACTCTTTACATGTAGTAAGAAGAACCCTGTTCAAGTTTTCCACCATGCCCAAGTTACAAAAAACCACACAATATGCTTTACGATCTGAAAATCCATACCAAAAATACAGATCACAATATAACAAACACGAAAAAAATCTCACATCAAACTACACCCACTCTATAAATTCATTAAAAATATTATAGAGGGATCTAAAGAGAGACACGCAAATAACGTAACAAACACATAAAAGAAAACACAAACAACCACGCATTAAAGTTTATTAGCTTCGAAAGCAACACTTATATATGCAGAAAAACACGCCAAACGGCGAAAAACAATCTGCACAGCCGTAACCCAAATGGCGGCTTCAACCCAGACAAAAAAGGCGAACAAACGCCCCAGAATGACGGAAGTTGACTTCCAATTACGGCAACAAAAAATGCAGACCTAAAAACCACAAAACTTAGGTCCAAGAAAGGCTTGGCGCAATCCCCAAATCCAGCCGATTATGCGGCTAAAATCTCCAAACCATATACAACTCCGGTTGATCCTGCCGGACCCTACTGCTATCGGGGTGGGACTAAAACATGCTAGTCGAGCGTCTCCAAGCCATGGTGGAGGCGCGGCGTACAGCTCAGTAACACGTGGCTAACCTACCCTTGGGACAGGAACACCCCCGGGAAACCACGCACAGACCTTGACCACATAAACACAAATTCTCAAAAAATCCAAAAACCCCATAACATAAACAAACACTTCACTACACCGCCTTGCCGATTTCTAAGCTGGCAAAGGCCATCTCAAGCTAACCAAAACTCGCACACAACTTTCTAAGAATAGAAACTTAAGGCTCTGGCGTAGCCCAAAACTGGGGTTAATTCCTGATGGGTGAGGAGGCCTGGAATGGTTCTTCACTGAAAGGGCGTTAGAGGCATGCTCTCTAACGTTGCCCAAGGATGGGGCCGCGGCCGATCAGGTTGTTGGTGAGGTAACGGCTTACCAAGCCTATAACCGGTACGGGCCGTGAGAGCGGAAGCCCGGAGATGGGCACTGAGATAAGGGCCCAGGCCCTACGGGGCGCAGCAGTTGCGAAAACTCCGCAATGCACGAAAGTGTGACGGGGCTACCCCGAGTGCCGTCCGCTGAGGATGGCTTTTCTCCGCTGTAAGGAGGCGGGGGAATAAGGAGAGGGCAAGACTGGTGTCAGCCGCCGCGGTAATACCAGCTCTCCGAGTGGTAGGGGTGATTATTGGGCTTAAAGCGTCCGTAGCCGGCCTGGCAAGTCTTCCGTTAAATCCAGCAACCTAATTGTTGGGCTGCGGGGGATACTGTTAGGCTTGGGGGCGGGAGAGGCCGACGGTATTCTCGGGGTAGGGGTGAAATCTTATAATCCCGAGAGGACCACCAGTGGCGAAGGCTGTCGGCTAGCACGCGCCTGACGGTGAGGGACGAAAGCTGGGGGAGCGAACCGGATTAGATACCCGGGTAGTCCCTGCTGTAAACGATGCGAGCTAGGTGTTGGGGCGGCTACGAGCCGCTTCAGTGCCGCAGCGAAGGCGTTAAGCTCGCCGCCTGGGGAGTACGGCCGCAAGGCTGAAACTTAAAGGAATTGGCGGGGGAGCACCACAAGGCGTGAAGCTTGCGGTTCAATTGGAGTCAACGCCGGGAACCTTACCGGGGGCGACAGCAGGATGAAGGCCAGGTTGATGGTCTTGCTGGACGAGCTGAGAGGAGGCGCATGGCCGTCGTCAGTTCGTGCCGTGAGGTGTCCTCTTAAGTGAGGTAACGATCGAGACCCGCGCCCCTTGTTGCTAACAGACTCCATCGGGGTCTGTGCACACTAGGGGGACCGCCGTCGATAAGACGGAGGAAGGAGCGGGCCACGGCAGGTCAGTATGCCCCGAATCCCCCGGGCCACACGCGAGCTGCAATGGCAGGGACAATGGGTGTCGACTCCGAAAGGAGGAGGTAATCTCTAAACCCTGCCTCAGTTGGGATCGAGGGCTGAAACCCGTCCTCGTGAATATGGAATGCCTAGTAATCGCGCGTCATCATCGCGCGGTGAATACGTCCCCGCTCCTTGCACACACCGCCCGTCGTTCCATCCGAGTGGGGTTTGGGTGAGGCGTAGTCCTTGGTGGCTGCGTCGAACTCAGGTTCCGCAAGGAGGGAAAAGTCGTAACAAGGTGGCCGTAGGGGAACCTGCGGCCGGATCACCTCCTAAGTTTGGCTGTGCATGATCGGCTGGAGGGGAAAAGAGCGCCAACATTTTGTCTGTGTGGGTATGTGTGATGGTTTCTACTGGTCTGCTATATGAGCCAACTAAATGAATACAAAGGTTGTTTCGTAAACGTAGTGAGATTAGAGGATTCCATGTGGGCAGAAAATTTTTATAGAAACGAAAGGGATTAGGTGTTTGTCGATAACCCAGTTTTTCCATAGTTTTTCTTATACTTTTGTACTTCGTCATTATCATGGGTTTTAGTACGATGGCTATGTCTTTTGAACCACAATTATCAAAATAGTTTTTGGCCAGAAAATATGGCGCTCATCCTCCAGCTAAAACAAAATCTTCTAAAGACGCATGAAAAAGAATACCAGTCGTACGGACAAAACGTTCCATTCATCTTCCCGGTTCCACACCACACGGAAATCCCTGAACTCCTTTCCTCAATGGTAATAGCACTTTCACCGTTTTTCTTCTTACGTTCTTGTAACACTTTCCTTTTCTGCGGGAATTTGCAAAAAGTATATCAAGTCAAGCAGAGTATGGTAGGGTTCTAAGGGGAGGAGAATAATGTGGAGAAAGGGCTCTTAATATACATAGACGGCAAGTTTTATCCTAAATCAGATGCAAAAGTTTCTGTTTACGATCACGGTCTGCTATATGGAGACGGCGTTTTCGAAGGAATACGCGCCTACGACGGCGTGGTATTCAAACTGAAAGAACACATAGACAGACTATACAGTTCAGCGCACACGATCATGCTACAAATACCGTTGACAAAGAACGAAATGATACAAATCGTTCTGAAGACGCTTAAGAAGAACAACCTCAAAGACGCTTACATTCGTCTAGTAGTCACAAGAGGAGTCGGCGATCTTGGACTCGACCCGAGAAAATGCTCAAAGCCAACAATAATCGTCATCGCTCAACCAATGAAGCCATTACATGGCGTAGCGGCAAAAGAAAAAGGCGTAACAACGCTGATTGCATGGGTGAAAAGAGACCCAGTTGACGCAACTTCGCATGAAATAAAGTCGCTAAACTATCTGAACAGTATACTGGCGAAACTTGAAGCCAACGTCGGCGGCGTAGACGAAGCCATATGCCTAGACAAAATGGGTTTTGTTTGCGAAGGAGTAGCTGAGAACATATTCATCGTTAAAGAAAACAAAGTATCTACCCCACCAGTTTCCACAGGAGCCTTGCCTGGAATAACAAGAAACAGAGTTATGGCATTAGCAGAAGAAATGGGATGCGCGGTGGCAGAAAGAAACATTACCCCAACCGAATTATTCAACGCTGATGAGGTTTTCTTCACGGGGACCGCGGCAGAAATTGTTCCTGTAAGGGAGGTAAACAAACGAACGATAGGTGATGGCAAGCCGGGTCCTATCACAAAACGGCTGATGCAAGGGTTCAATAGAATTGTAAGGGATCCGAAAGAAGGAATAAAAACAATCTGAAGAGCCCTCCTTTAATTGCGCATCGACATAAATCGTTCCAACCGATCAAACGCGGTCTTCAGAACTTCGATCGACGGCAGAAAGACCCCTCTGAAATGCCCTGAACCGTAGGTTGCGTCAAACCCTGAACCATGGACGAAAAGAATCCCCGTGTTTTCTAAAACGTCACGAACAAACTCAAAATCGTTTTTCCATCGTGAGCCTATTTCATGGACTTTTGGGAAAACGTAAAACGCCCCTTCAGGCTTGGCGCAACTAATTCCATCTAACTCGTTAAGTCGCTTCAAAGAGTAATCTCGTCGCTCTCGTAGTTTTTCAACCATTTCTTTAATGTGATCTTGTGGACCCCTTAACGCCTCTATCCCAGCTCTTTGAACCGGAGTGTTGCAGCAAAGTCGTATCCTCGCTTCTTTTACCACGCTATCCCTAAGCTCCTGCAACTTTCCTTCAGGATCATAAAAGTACATGTAACCTAGTCTCCAACCTGTCATGACGTAAGCCTTGGAAAACCCGTTTAATCCCAACACTGGCACGTCTTCTGCTAAGTGAGACGTGCTTACAAACTTCTTTTCGTATACGATTCTGTCGTAAATCTCGTCGGAAATGAGGAGTAGACCATATTCCCCCGCTAGGTTCACCATTTCCCTCACATTTTTCTCATCATATAACGCGCCGCAAGGATTGTTCGGATTTATAACGACTATTCCTCGAGTGGTATCAGTCACCTTTGACCGGATATCGTTAACATCAGGTTGCCAGCCGTTTTCTTCAACGGTTCGATACGAAACAGGCTTACCGCCAAAGAATTTCACATATGAAATGTATGGTGGATACGTTGGACCTGGGACCAGAATTTCGTCACCTTTATCCACAATGGCTGCCATTATCATTTGTATAGCTTCTGAAATGCCGTTTGTAATGATCACGTTTTCTGGCGAAATTTCGACACCGTTCACTTTTTTTTCTTTTTCACAAACAGCTTCCCGAAGTTCTAGTACGCCTTCAGAGGATGAGTACCCATTAAAACCCTCCTTCACCGCCTTGACTAACGCCTGCTTCACGTGCTCTGGCGTGTCGAACCCAAATTTTACTGGGTCACCAATGTTGAGATAAATTATTTCTTTGCCTTTCTTTTCCAGCTTCCTAGCGTAAGGGATGACGTCTCTGATGGCGTATTCAATGTCGCTTACTCTTTCAGCAGCCCGCATTTCTCACAACCGTTTGAAGTGTTGTTGTCGGGTTTTAAAGCCTTTTTTACTCAATTCGGGAACATGCCCCGCATTTAGATGATTAGTTTCTCAGGGTCCACCCTACGTTGGGTGATGCTCAAGTCGCTGACCTTGAACTTCTTGTCTCCATAAAGTACGGCGTACTCTTCTCCTGCATATAGAGAAGCTGCGATTCTGCCAATGGCATCTGCTTTCATGTTTCCGCTTCCACTGGCACCGCCTACTACCAGTAGGTCGTTCTCCTCGAAAATAACTGGTTGTCCATCAAGCGTGTTCATTGCATATTGGCCAGCCCACGATGTGAACGGTTGACTTCCAGCAAACTGTGGGAAATACTTGATGGCAACTTGGTAGATTCCGTACTGGTAATAGTTCTCCTCCGGTTGAGGCTCATCTTCAAGTTTGAACGCTCTTGGAAATTCATCACCATAGCTGAACCAGAAAGCGTTCTCCTCAAGCGCAGGCTTAAGGTAAACCCTCGGCTTGGGCAAGATAGTGAACGGCATGCAACCTTCAGGGTTGAATCCCTTGGCCAACAGCAGCTCCTTAAGCTCATTTGTTTCGGCTCTCACAGAGAAAAGTTGCCTCTTCTTCGGCTTTATGTGTGCGTCTACGCCGACTGGATCAAGGAGCGTGGCTGTCCAAGCGCCTGCCGCAACAATGGTTTTCTTAGCTTTGATAGTACCCCGGTTCGTTTTGACTCCTGACGCTGTTGAATCTTGCCAGAAATATGGTTCGCCTGGAATTCCTAAAGGTTCACGTGGTTCAACAAGTATGCTCTCAACCTTTGTGTTGTATCGAATTTCACCGCCCAATCTTTTGAACTCTGATTCGTAGAAGTTGACGAGGGAATCTATGTCTATTGATCCAGCTTTTGGGACTAAAATTCCTACGTCTACGTCTGCTAAGCCCATTAGCTTAGAATCTTCATCTTTCGTGACGTGAGTCCTAAGCTTTAGCTTTTCAGATAATTCATGTGCATCATACACTTTATATTCTAGGCCTCTTTCAGCCATGACCTTTAACACTGGTTCAGCCCATCGGTAGTCTTCGTTGTTGAAGAGCCACAGGTAGCCAATCCACTTCAACTTCAAGTCTACGCCGAGGTCTTTCTGAACGTGTTTGAAACACTCGATTGTTGTGTCAACAAGTGCAAGATTCGTTTGCGAGTAGAAGAAACTTCTGAACATAGCTGCACTTTTGGCCGTGTTTCCCTGACCAGCGGCGCCCATTTTATCAACCATGAGAATTCTTTTCTCAGGTTTCATTTTCTTAATGTAATAAGCAGTGGACAGTCCTAGAAGACCAGCACCGACGACAACCGCGTCATACTCGGCCATGTCATATATCCCTTCGAAAGTATCGTGCAATAACCGTTAATTGTCGTCAATCCTTAAGAAAATATGGCGTTAAAATTTTCCCA
>Ga0209991_10001208_pt1 | contig 11689 bp, 10 predicted proteins | sample ChitaG_FD_183167 | JGI IMG/M metagenome (GOLD analysis project Ga0209991, IMG submission 183167) | Deep subsurface microbial communities from South Pacific Ocean to uncover new lineages of life (NeLLi) - Chile_00310 metaG (SPAdes)... | ecosystem: Environmental > Aquatic > Marine > Oceanic >...
TTCAAGGAGCGAAAGAAAAAATAATCAAAGAGATTTATTCTGGAAGAAACCCGGAGGAAGTGAGATCTCTGGCCCTAAATATAATAAAAAAAGGAGAATATGTTGTTCTTTATGGGCTAAGAGCAGAGAAGAGAGTTCATTTGGTACTGGCAAGCTCTGAGACTTTAGACATAGACATGAGGGAGCTTGTTCCCATAGTTATACCTATGATAAAAGGAAAAGGAGGAGGAAGCCCTTCTTTGGTTCAGATAGCAGGAGAAGATCCAGAAAATCTGGAATTGGCATTGGATAGAGCCTATGAGTATATTAATAATCGGTTAGTCAGTTAATCGGTTATTTTAATTAAAATATTTAACCGACTAACTGATTAACCGACTAACCGATTAACCGATTCATTCATGCCTAAGCGCGACAATTGGGTCGAGCTTGGCTGCCTTTTGAGCAGGAAAGATTCCGAAGAAAAGACCCACAGAAACAGAGACAAAAAATCCTAATAAAACGGACCAGAGAGTTACAGAGGCAGGGAGGGGAGTTACAGCCTTTACAAGAAAAGCTATGGAGAAGCCTATAATAATGCCTGATGTGCCTCCTACGCAAGTAAGGAAGATTGCCTCAATCAAAAACTGCTTTAGGATATCCCCCGAGCGGGCTCCGATGGCTTTTCGTATCCCGATTTCTCTTGTTCTTTCCTTGACAGAGACCAGCATGATGTTCATGACACCAATTCCACCTACAAGAAGGCTGATTGAGGAAATCACAATCATGACTAGATAAACCGCCCCTGTAAGTTGGTTGTAGAGCTCAAGAAAGGTCTCTTGGGTGTAAATGACAAAGTCATGGGGTTTGCTAAACCCGACTTTTCGTCTTTTTCGGAGAACGTTTATTATCTGTTCAATAGTTTCCTGGATATAGCCATGTTTTTTGGGAATGGCAATAATCTGAAGGTATTTGGGATCGTAAGGAAAATACTTCATAAGAGCAGTTATGGGGATGCCAACAAAATTATCTTGACTTTGTCCGAACTGACTCCCCCTTTTTTGAAGAACACCAACAACAGTGAATTTTTCTGGACCGATTCTGATCTCTTTTCTCAATGGATTGATGTTGGAAAAGAGCGTCTCAGCCAGCTCAGACCCAAGGACACAGACTCTAGTGCGGTGAATAATATCTGATTCAGATATGAATCTTCCCTCTTGCGGGAGATAAACAGAGAGAACCTGTGGAAATTTATCGTTCATCCCTAAAATAAGAGTGCCCTTACCTTTAATATTCTGGTATTTAATCGTTATGTCATCGAGGAAATCGGCGATGAGGCTTATAGCCACTGCTTTAACCAGAGAACATTCTTTCTCTATGGCCAAGGCATCTTCAAATGTTAGATCTTTTCTTTGTCTTTCTTCCTCAGTAAGTATACGAAAATCAGAGCCCTGTTCGTATTTTTGTACAATTATGAAATCTGAACCAATAGATTCAAGTTGAGCGAGAAAAGATCGGTTTAAACCCTGGATAATAGAAATCATCCCGATTACGGTCGCCACACCGATCATGATTCCTAACAGCGTTAAAAAAGATCGGAGTTTGTGGGTTTTGAGCGAATCAAAAGCCATCTGGAATATTTCTTTCAGGATTCCTAATTTCATTATTCTGACCTGATGGATTCTATGGGATTAAGTTTTGAGGCCTTACTGGCTGGATAAAGTCCGAAAAAGACACCTATAGAGGTAGAGACAAGAATGGCAACAATGATGGATATCGGTTCAAGGCTCGATGGCATAGAGGTGGCCGCTGTAACAATCTTAGCAATCATAAATCCTATAAGAATTCCAATTATCCCGCCAGTGGTAGAAATGGCAGCAGCCTCAACTAAAAACTGGAATAAAATATCCATGCGCCGGGCTCCAACAGCCATACGAATACCAATTTCTTTAGTCCTTTCAGTGACAGCTACGAGCATGATGTTCATGATCACAATACCTCCCACTACGAGAGCAAGAGAAGAGATGGCGATCATGGCAAAAAAGATACCTGTTGTGGCTGTTTTGTACAGTTGGATAAAAGTTTCAGAAGTCTGGAAGGAAAAATCATCCGGGTCATTAAAAGAAAGATGTCGTTTGGAACGGAGGATTGTTCTCACTTCTTCTTTAGCCTCTTCCATCTGCTCTTGTGAGGATGTGTGAATATTGATGTTGATGCTTCTCCTTGACCCGTAAATTTTATGAAAAGTTGAAATGGGAATGCGAACATAATTATCCTGACTTATCACTAAAAGTTTTCCTTTCTTTTCACCTATGCCTATTACTGAAAAATTATGCTGACCAACTTTGATCCTTTTGCCCAGGGGATCTAGATGAGGAAACAGCTTTTCTACCACGTCTGTTCCAATGACACAGACATAGCGGGAGCGGTCTTCATCTTCTTTTAGTATATGCCTTCCTCTTTCAAGTTCCTTAACAGATCCGATCATATGATCAAGATAAGTCACACCTATGACAGAAACATTTTTGAGAGATTGATTTCTGAATTTTACAGTCCGGCTTGTGCTGGTCGAGCCTCCTACCAATTCGCAGGATTTGCACTGCCTGCGGAGGAGCTTCATGTCATCTATTGTAATGTCTTTTCGTTTCAATTGTTCTCTGATTTGCTCTATTGATATTATGAGGGAGGAAATTCTACGAACAGAAAAATCGTTTGCTCCATGAAGGGCCATTTTGCTGTAGATATAGTTGTTCAAACCCTGGATGATAGAGACAACTGTGATTATAGTGAGGACGCCGATGATGATACCCAATAATGTGAGGAATGTCCTGAGCTTATTCGTCCAGAGAGAACTCATGGCCATTGAAACAGCTTCGCCAACATTAATTCTTGCCATTTTTCTACTGCTTTATTACGTTTAACTAACATTATATATGATACGGAAGAATTTGAGAAAGGTTTTATCCATTGACTAAACTGTGTTGTTTCTCGCTTTTCTTGCGTTTCTAGCTTAAAATAATGAACAAGGAGATTTTTTTATGTCAGATGAAAAGAGCTGGAATCAATCAGAAATATCTGTTCCATGTATTTATTTCCGGAGGCCTGGCCGGAAAAATTCCCGTCGGACATTGGAAATAGCCTCAAAGAGGGCAGAAGAATTGAATATTCGCAGTATAGTTGTTGCTTCAACATCTGGTGAAATCGGATTGATGGCCTCTCGCCTCATTAAGTCGAGAAATTTAGTGATTGTTACCCATTCTACAGGGTTTTTAAAACCTGATTTTCAGCAGCTTCAGCCAGAATTGCGGCAACAGATTGAAAAGAACGGGGCCAAAATTCTTACTTGTCAGCATGCATTGGGAGGTGTAGGCCGGGCAGTCAGGAAAAAACTAGGAACTTATGAACTGGAAGAAATAATAGCCTATACTTTTCGGATTTTCGGCGAAGGAACTAAAGTTGCAGTAGAGATTGCTGTCATGGCTGCTGACGCTGGACTTATTTCTACCAAGGAACCATGTATTTCAATCGGAGGTACAAATTCCGGGGTGGATACAGCCATACTTTTATGGCCTGGTCACGCTCAGAATTTTTTTGATATTAAAATTATGGAAATCCTGGCCAAACCGAGACTAATAACTAGTGTCGTGTCATCTATGTGATGTCGCAAAGATGACCGTCATTCCCGCGGAAGCGGGAATCCAGAAGCCTGAAGTGGCCAGAAATACTGGATTCCCACTACCTGCCTCCGCAGGCACAAGCTTCGTGGGAATGACGAGTGCCTGATACGATACTTCACGCATGACACGACACTAGTGAGGAGTGAGGAGTAAGGAGTGAGGAGTAAAAAGAATGAAAAGGAGAATGGATATGAAAAAAATATTAATTTCAGCCTTTATTTTGGTATTTCCCCTTGTGTTTGTTTCTAGTGCATATGGGCAGGGAGGCTTTTATCTTGGCGTTCAGGGAGGATTATCTGCTCAGAAACCCAGCCTCACCGATATCGAGTTCAATACCAATACAACCTTTCTTTATGGGGCTCGAGCCGGAATAAAATTCATGATGCTTGCTCTTGAAGTAAACTACTTTCAGGCCGCCCACAACATTGACCTCAAAGAGTTACCGACTTTTGATTGGGCAGATCGCGAAATTGATTACAATTACTTAGGTTTAAACTTGAAGTATTTTTTTCCTCTCTCTCTCTTGCATCCCTATATCACTGCAGGTTGTGGCTACTATACAGCAAGCATTCGTGATATCGATAAAGATACGGATCGAGGATTCAATGTTGGACTGGGTTTAGAATTACATTTAGGGAAAAAATTTTCTCTTCTGGCTGAAGGAAAATATCATTATGTCAAACTTGAAATCGACGATAGAGATTTGAAGGTTGGTGATTTTACCTTCAGCGGCGGGTTTAATATTTACTTTTAATACTATTATACGTAAAACGTAAAACGACAAACGCAAAACGATTATCTAATATTTTTGGCTCATCTCCAAAAGAGTTGGTAGGATCATAAGGATTCAAGGGGTCAAGGGGTCAGGGGTTCGAGTAAAATGCTTAAGAATTATAAGGAATTAAAAGTTTGGCAAAGGTCCTATCAGCTATGTTTAGAAATTTACAAAATAACAAAAAGATTCCCTAATGGAGAAAGATACGGCCTGACATCGCAAATAAGGAGGGCAGCAGTCTCTGTTCCTAGTAACATAGCAGAAGGATATGGAAGAAAAACAACCCAGGAATATATTCGGTTTTTATATATAGCTTATGGTTCAAATTGTGAGATGGAAACCCAGATATTACTATCTGGGGACCTGGATTATATTGAGACTGGTTTGGCATTTGGATTTTTATAACAATGGGAAAATGTGTCAACTGCGGAAGGGAAAACAGGCTGATCTCTGAATTTTTGGGCCTATGCCGGGAGTGTATCCTCATGGATTTCCGGAGTGTTGAACCCCATATCCATAGGGTTCATCAGGTTTCGCGGGAACCTTTTGATTTGCCGCCAGCACCTCCTAAAGAAGAAAGGGGAATTACATGCAGATATTGTTTTAACCTTTGCCAGCTTGAAGAGGGAATGAAAGGATACTGCGGAGTAAGAGAAAACAGCAATGGCAAGAGAATTACTCCTCCTCCAGAGCAGGGGTATTTTTCCTGGTATTATGATCCTTTGCCTACGAATTGTGTGGCTGACTGGGTCTGTCCAGGGGGCACAGGAGCTGGCTATCCCCGTTATTCTTGTTCCAAAGGACCTGAATACGGGCATAAAAATTTGGCTGTTTTCTACTATGGATGCACCTTCAACTGTCTTTTCTGCCAGAATTGGCATCACAGGGAAGGCCTTAAGGCAGAGAAGCCTCAATCAGCTCAGGACGTGGCTCAGGCTGTGGACAAAGAAATTTCATGCATCTGTTATTTTGGAGGAGATCCTTCTCCACAGCTTCTTCACTCCATCCATGTTTCGCGCTTTGCTTTAGCTCAAAAGAAGAATAAGATATTGAGATTCTGCTGGGAAACCAACGGATCCATGAACAGCCGTTTATTAGAAGAAATCCTAGATCTTGCTTTAGAGAGCGGCGGATGTGTGAAGTTTGATCTAAAGACATTTAATCCTGGCATAAACATGGCTTTGTGCGGACGGAGCAACGATCAAACCAAGATGAATTTTGAACTTGCCGCCAAACGGATGAAAAAGCGACAGGAGCCACCTCTGATTATTGGCAGTACCCTCCTAGTTCCAGGATATGTTGAAAAAGAGGAGGTTTATCAAATAGCCAAATTTATAGCTTCCCTCGACCCTGAGATTCCATATGCTCTCCTCGGGTTTTATCCCCATTTTTATTTCAAAGATTTGCCTTCAACGTCTCGCCTCCATGCATTTGAGTGCAAAGAGGCGGCAATAGAAGCAGGCCTTAAAAGGGTCAAAATTGGAAATATTCATCTGCTCGGCAAGGATTACTGAAAATGCAACTCAGATTGAACAAATTCCTTTCCGGGGCGGGAATTACATCAAGAAGAGAGGCGGATAAAATGATTGCCGAAGGCAGAGTGAAAGTGAATGGCGAAGTCATCCAGATTCTTGGTTACAAGATAGATGATGAGAAGGATTGTGTTGATCTGGACGGAAAAAGAGTAAAGAGTGATAAAGGCTTGACCTATTTATTGCTGAATAAGCCATCTGGTTATCTTGTGACCCTTAAAGACCCTTTTAAAAGACCCACAATCATGAGCTTACTTCCCCAAATGAAGAGGCGGGTTTTTCCTGTGGGAAGATTGGATTTTGACAGTGAAGGCCTGCTGATTTTAACAAATGATGGAGAACTGGCTTATCGTTTGATGCATCCTCGCTATAAAGTCAGAAAAGAGTATCTTCTAACAGTAAAAGGAAAGCCTGATCCTTCCAGCCTCTCCATTATTAAAAAAGGTATCTATCTGAATGGTAAAAAGACAGCCCCTGCAAAAATCACTCAAATAGCTTCCAGCCAAAAAAGGAGTCATCTTAGAGTTGAGATCTATGAAGGAAGAAAACGGGAGCTAAGAAGAATGTTCGAAGCCACAGGTTATAGAGTGATGAAACTAAAACGGATAAAATTTGCTGGATTAACCCTGGGCAAACTGAAAAAAGGAGAGTGGCGTTATCTTACCCGAAAAGAAATAGATAAGCTTAAAAAACTAGTTCAGTTGAAGTAATATGCCGTTACAGTAACACAGTAATGCAGTAACTCAGTACTTCAGTAACGCAGTGACACAGTAACTCTGTAATCTTAATGATTTATCCATCCTTAATCTTCCATTTAATCCATTTCCATTTTTATAAATTAGGTTCATCTCCCAAAAAGTTTTAAAATAATATAAGAGACATATAATTAAGCTGTCATTCCCGCGAAGCTTAGTAACAAATATGATCTACCCCCAATTATTGAGAACTTACCTCTATTGTTCCAAAATTACATTTATGGCTGATTGCTTGTGGCTCATATTGGAATTTATTCTTTTAAATTCTTTTCCCTTGGAGCAGTGAATATTTTCCAGCTTTTAGCAAGCCGCTGCAGTTCCTCATCAACAAGATAATTAACCGTATCTTCTTGAAAAGTGCCGTCTTTTTTTCTTTTTCCGGCTTTTATTCCTGTCAAGATTTCAATCCCTTCATCAATGGTTTTTATGGGATAAATATGGAATTTTCCTTCCTTTACAGAATCTATGACATCCTCCCGCAGCATTAGATTCTGGATGTTTTGGTGAGGAATAATTACTCCTTGGGTTCCGGTTAAGCCTTTAGCCTTACAGACATCGAAGAAGCCTTCGATTTTTTCGTTTACCCCTCCGATGGGCTGAATTTGTCCCTTCTGGTTGAGAGATCCTGTAACAGCAATATCCTGTTTCAAGGCCAGCTTGGAAAGGCTGGAGAGAATTGCATATACCTCAGTGGAAGATGCGCTGTCTCCATCAACTCCTGCATAAGACTGCTCGAATGCAAGGCTTGCCGATAGGGAAAAGGGTTTGTCTTGAGCATATTTCCCTCGTAAATACCCGCCCAAGATGAGAACGCCTTTGTTGTGCGTCCGGCCGCTCAAGTCCGCTTCCCTCTCAATGTTAATAACGCCTGCTCTTCCTACTGCTGTCGTTGCAGTGATACGTGTTGGCTTCCCAAAGGCAAATCCTCCCATTTCGTAAACGGAAAGTCCATTCACCTGTCCGACTACACCTCCTTTGGTATCGATCATGATTGTTCCTTCTTCAATCATCTCCTGGATCTTATCTTCGATAAGGCTTACCCTTTCAAAACGCTCTTTGATAGCTTTCTTCACATGTCCGCTGTTGACTATCTTCTTTTTACTCTTTTTTGCCCAGTAGCTGGCTTCACAGATAACATCAGCGATATGATGGAATCGAGTGGATAATTTTTTCTGTCTTCCTGAGAGCCTTGTTCCGTACTCGATGACAGCGGCCATGCCTTCTTTGTTGAAAGGAATCAATTTGTCTTCTTCAGTTATCTTCTTTATGAAGCTCGTATATTCCAAAATTGTTTTTTTATCCTTCTGTGTTTCTGAATCAAATTCGGCTTTGATCTTGAAAATTTTCTTGAAATCTTCGTCCATGAAAAAGAGAAGGTTATAAATGTATGAATCTCCAATCATGACGATTTTCACATCGATTTTAATAGGTTGAGGCTTTAGACGGCTTGAGGAAATGAGATAAAAAGGAGTGTAATTTTGAATTTCAAGACTTTGATATCTAAGGGTTCGTTTTAGTGTGTTCCAGACTCCGGGCTCTAAAAGTGCATCAAGAGCATTAATAACTAGGAATCCTCCGTTGGCTTTAAGAAGAGATCCTCCTTTGATTTTTGTGAAATCTGATAGCCATGCTCCATAGCGAGTCAGAGTAGCTTCAATTGCTCCAAAAAGGTTGGGGTAGTTAGGGTTTGTTTCCATGATGACAGGAATGCCCTTCATATCTGAATTGTCGATAAGAAGATTAACTTGGTATTCTTTGAAAGAATCGACTGTTTCCTTTTCCTTGGGTTCCTTTTTCTGACCCTTAAAGAAATCGATTTTCTCAATGAGATTTAGTTCGACATTGTCTAAGTAGTCAGATATTTTGGAAAACGGAAATCTGGCTCTGATATCGGCAATGATGCCTTTTATGATAGGTGTTATGGATTCTTCATCCCATTTCTTGAGCAAGAAGTGGATCTTTTCATCGACTTCTTTCATCTTCTCGAATACTTCTTCAAGTTTATCCTTCAATTTATCATATTTTTTCTTCAGCTCTTCCAATTTTTCCTTTGGAAATTTATTTTCTCTGACTAGAGCTTCTAGTTTATTAAAAGGTGTTGGGTGTCCCTCTATCAAAGGAATGAGGTCAGGCTTTACAAAAAGACCCAACTGTACTTGGATGACTGAAAACCCCTCTTTTGCTACGTCTTCTTCGAAAGTTTTAAGAATTTCTTTCTGTTTTTTTTGCTGGCTTTCAATCACACTGTCTCGCTTTTCTGTATAGTACTTGCTCTTTAATAACTCAGGGATATTGGTTTTTAATCCTTTGATCAAAAGAGCCATTGCTTCTTTAAAAGGCTTCCCTTTTCCTGCTGGAAGAGTTATAAGAATGGGTTCATCTGGACTCTTGAAATTGTTTACATAAAGCATATCATCGGGAGTTTTTTCTTTTTTTTCCAATTTTTCTAAGAACTGTTTGATGGTAGTAGTTCGACCTGTTCCTATCATTCCTGTTATGAATATATTGTAGCCCAGGCTCTTGATATCTAATCCTGTCTGGATTGCTTTGATGGCTCTTTCCTGGCCGATGATTCCCTCATAGGTCTTACAATCTTCACTTGTCTTAAAAGGTATTTGTTCAGGATCAAGTTTCCAGGTTAGTTTATCTGGGGACAGTTTTTCGAAGTTAGCTGCCTTTTTCATCCTGTTCTCCTTATATTTAAAAATATTCTCTTTTGCTCAAATGAATTTTTACCATAAAAATCATTCTAATACAACTTCTCTAAATAACACAGTCACTCAGTAACGGAAAAAATGGATCACATTTCATGTCTTGCCAGCAAAGCGTTGTCTTGCTTACATTTTTTTCTCGCAAAAAAAGTTTTTATCTGGTAAAATGGGAAAAATTTAGAAGGAGAAAAAAATGGAAACATACCAGGGAAAACTTCAAGCAAAAGGCTTAAAAATCGGGATTGTCGTAAGCCGCTTTAACCAATTTATCTCCGAAAGATTACTGGAAGGGGCGATTGATGCCCTCTGTAAGTTAGGAACCGAAGATAAAGATATATTTATTTATAAAGTCCCCGGTTCTTTTGAAGTTCCGGTAGTGGCAAAAAAATTGGCGAAAGCGAAAAAAGTTGATGGAATTATTTGCTTGGGTGCTTTGATAAGAGGTGATACTCCTCATTTTGATTTTTTAAGCGCTGAAGTCATCAAGGGATTAGCTCAAATCTCCATAGAAGATGGGCTGCCGGTTTCCTTTGGTATCTTAACTGTTGATACCATAGAGCAGGGAATAGACCGGGCGGGCGGCAAAGCAGGTAACAAAGGCTATGATGCTGCTTTTTCTCTTGTTGAAACACTGAATTTGATAAGAAAAGCTGGACTTGATTAGGTGGAATCTGTTTTATGGGTAAGAGAAGGAAAGCCAGAGAGAGCACCTTACAAATTCTTTTCCAGTTAGAGTTTAATGATCCCCAACCTGAGAAAGTATTAAATTTATTCTGGGAAAGCCGAAGAACTTCTAAGGAAATAAAGGATTACAGCAGCTGGTTAGTTAAAGGGATAATTTCCCATAAAAAGAAAATCGATAATATCATTCAATCTGTTTCAGAACATTGGAGAATTTCGCGTATGGCTGTTGTCGATCGCAATGTCTTGAGAATTGCTGTTTTTGAGCTATTATTCGAAGAAAATATTGCTTCGGCTGTCATCATCAATGAAGCCATTGAGATTGCTAAGAAGTATAGCAGTATGGAAGCCGCTACATTTGTCAACGGGATTTTGGATGCGATAAGGAAAGAAAGAGATACATTGAGGACGTCGTTAAAGGAAGAAGAAAATGGTTGAAAAAAAAGATTTTCCAAAGAAAGAAAATCATCATGAGATTGAAGAGACAAAAAAGGGCGACCAGGAACTTGCTCGTGAGAATAAGATGGAAAAACTTGCCCAGGAGGGAATAGAACTTTTTCCGCACAATGTAAAAGTGACTCATTCTGTGTTTGATGTTGTGTCTGATTTTGCATCTTTATCCTCGGAAGATCTTGAAGCAAAGAAGGTTAAAGTTATTACTCCAGGGCGAATTGTCTCTATCCGCCGCATGGGCAGAGCTACTTTTTTTCATATTGCTGATAGCCGCACTAGACTTCAAGCTTATATACGCGAAAATAGAGTAGGTAAGAGAAATTATGCTATTTTTTCTCTTATTGATATTGGAGATATTATTTCTGTGGAAGGTCTTTTGTTCAAAACCAAGACGGGCGAGTTAACTGTCTTTGCTGATTCCTTCACATTTTTAGCGAAATGTCTTCATCCTCTTCCTGAAAAATGGCATGGACTTCAAGATGTGGAGCTCCGGTATCGAAAAAGATACCTGGATTTGATCATGAGCCCTAAGGAAACAGAAGTTTTCAGACTAAGAAGTGCTCTGATCACAAGTATAAGAAAGTTTTTTGACCAAAGAGGATATATCGAGGTCGAGACCCCTATGATGCATGCTATCCCGGGAGGGGCCATAGCAAGACCTTTTAAAACTTTCCACAATGCGCTTGGAATTGAGCTTTATTTGAGGATTGCACCGGAGCTGTATTTGAAAGAGTTAATCGTAGGTGGACTTGGAAAAGTTTACGAAATCAATCGTAGCTTCAGGAACGAAGGGCTTTCTTCTGAGCATAATCCCGAGTTCACCATGCTGGAGTTTTATGAAGCGTACAGCGACTATAAAGATATGATGGATTTAACTGAAGAACTTATCAATTACTTGAGCGTCAGTCTTTTAAAGACTGAAGAGATAACTTTTGGAGAACACAATATTTCTTTGAAAAGGCCCTGGAAGAGGATCAAGTTCAAGGAAGCATTAGCTCGCTTCAGCGGCCTTGCCCCCAGCCGCTTCGATGACAAGGTTGGGATCATAGAGTTTGCTGCAGCTTTAGTGCCTGATAAAATGCCTCTTTCTTACGGAAAAGCCATGGATGTTATTTTTGATAAGTATGTG
>Ga0209991_10001209_pt1 | contig 11688 bp, 10 predicted proteins | sample ChitaG_FD_183167 | JGI IMG/M metagenome (GOLD analysis project Ga0209991, IMG submission 183167) | Deep subsurface microbial communities from South Pacific Ocean to uncover new lineages of life (NeLLi) - Chile_00310 metaG (SPAdes)... | ecosystem: Environmental > Aquatic > Marine > Oceanic >...
CCCTGCAACGATACCTGCTCAGAGCATCGGCAGAAAAATTGCTGGGCAGTGCCAAGGACATTGAAATGCGCCACATTGAAGAAATGATATCGGCATTGACCAAGCCGGCAGGGAAGAGGCTCAGCATGCCTGGAGGTCTAATCTTTTCCATAGAATATAACCGATATCTGTTAGCCTCGGACTTGGCCGCCTTATCCCCCTTCCCCGTTCTAAGAGAGGAGTTTCTACTAAACATTCCTGGGGAAACCTTGCTACCTGGTTGGCGTGTAGAAGCAACCATCATAGACCCCTCCGTAGTAAAAGGGAAGCTCGAAGGGGCACTAGCCCCTTCGAAAATTATAACTCCCCTTCCCCCTATTAAGGGGATGGGGTTAATTAAAAACGATTTTACCGCCTACTTTGACCTTGGTAAAACTGGCGATAAGCTGCTAGTGCGACCTCGCCAGCGGGGGGACAGGTTTCAGCCACTGGGCATGAGCCAGCCCAAGAAGCTAGGGGAGTTTATGATAGACGCCAAAATCCCTAAAGCCTGGCGGCAGCAAGTCCCCGTTGTCTGCTCACCCGAGCAAATCCTATGGGTAGTTGGCTGGCGCATAGATGAGCGGGTGAAGGTTACCGATACTACGGAACAGATTCTGTGCTTAAAGTTTGAGCGGGTTAATTTGTGAACACATTTGTAATCCATGAGCACGAGGCACTGAAAGCTGGCTGGCATCATGATTTGAGGCTGGAAAGAAACAGTGTGCTGAAAAGCTGGGCAGTGCCAAAGGGTGTGCCAGAAGAACCAGGAGTTCGTAGATTAGCAAAGCCAGTTGAAGACCATAGCTTGGATTATGGGAAATTTGAAGGTGAGATATCAGATGGCTATGGTACTGGTAAAGTCAGGATTTGGGATAGTGGAACGTATGAGACGAAGTTTTGGAGCGATACGAAGATAGAGGTGACATTTCATGGTAAAAGGTTGCGTGGTGAGTATGTGCTGCGTTGGATGGAGAAGATGGAGGATTGGCTACTGTGGAAGCGCTGATGCTAGGCTTAACCGGGTGTCTAAGAGGGGCGAAGCCCCTCTTTTTAATATCCTTCCCCCTCTCCTTTGAAGGAGAGGGGGATAAAGGGGGTGAGGTAGATAAGTAGTCTCATCACATTATGCACTTGAGTCTGGGGTTGGGGGTAATACCTGGGATTCTGCCCCGCTTGGCAATTGGTTTCCCCTCTACCTCGTGGAGGTCAGCGGTAAAATCAATAGGCTTAGCCCCACTGATGTAGCTACCGACACCAAAGCCGTCAACTGGCGCCCCAGCCTCAACAAATTGCTTGATACGCTCCACATTAATGCCACCACTGACGAAAATGCCGACATGCTTGAAGCCAGCCAAATCCAGTCTGGCTCTGACCTCCTTGACCAGGTCAGGGGTAACCCTGCCCCGCTCAGCGGGGGTATCAAGACGCACCTTATCGAGCTTGTCACCCAGCGCCTGAGCCACCAGCAGAGATTCCTCTGCCTCATCCTTAAAGGTATCAACCAAGGAGACCCTTGATATCCCGGCCGGCATATACCTATCAAAGGCTAGGGTAGCCTTAACTGTATCCCCCATAATTAAAATCAGAGAATGAGGTATAGTCCCCGATGGCTCAATGCCAGCCAGCTTAGCCCCAGCCACACTGGAGCAGCCAGCGCAACCGCCAATAATAGCTGAGTAATCCATTATCCCAGCCACTGAAGGATAAACATGGCGAGCACCAAAACTGATGATGGGTATCCCCTGGGCTGCTTCTACACACTCCCTGGCAGCAGTTGCCCAACCACTACAGTGGGATAGAATACCATCTATAGCCGTTTCATACAGCCCATAGCTCTGATAGGGGGCAGTTATGCGCAATACCACTTCCTTCTCCTTCATGGTTTCACCCTCAGCCAGAGCCCATACCTGGCGATTAGCCTCAGGCAAGACCCGAGACAGCAGAGCCTTGACCTCCTCTATGCCACAGAACACCCCCACCCGACCGGAGAATATCTCCATAGTAGCCACCGGGTTAAGTCCTTCTTGATGCAATATTTCCACAGTGCGAACAAAGTAAACATCAGCCGTCTCCCCAGATAAGACAGCCTCAGGGGGTTCAAACTTGGCTGGCTTAGCCTGGCTGACCCCCAAGCTGGTCAACTTAGCCCCTAATGTGTGTTCCATGTGCTCCAGGGCAAAATGGTGTGCCTTCTCATCGAAGGAGGCAACACAGTCAACCGGCACCTCCACCTCATAGTCACGATTCCTAGCATCGGACACAGTATGCAACACGCAAATATCGGTGCACACCCCGCAAACAATCAGCTTCTCTGGCTTGAGTTGGCTCAGCTTCCCTTCAAGAGGGGTATCAAAAAAGGCGCTGAAACGCCTTTTGGGTATTATCTCACCCTTATATTTGGCTAGTTCCGGGATGAGCTCCGCCTCCGCAGTGCCCTCAATGCAGTGGGGAGGAAACATGTTGAACTCAGGGTCATCGGGAGCATGATGGTCACAAAGGAAGAATACCTTGGAGCTTTGGGTAAGCTCCCGCTCCAGCAGACGCTGAACATTAGGGATTATGCGGCGAGCCCTCTCCCCACAATACAAAGGATAACCCTCCTCCAGAAAACCCCTAACCATGTCTATAACTAAAACTACACTGGCCATAGCTTCACCCCCTATCTGTTACAGAATCTACATCTACTAACAGTTCGCCTATTTAAACCCCTCGCATAGGTCATAGCATCGTTCTCAGTCGAGAATTGGCCGTGCCACGTTCCATTTCTATCTGAGGAATTTGGATGTATTCCCCGTCCATGATTGCAAAATGGGCAGTCCCCTCTGTGAATGATTGCTTTGCCACCAGCCTCTACAGTCCAATTCTCATAAACCCAAAACGACATGGGTAATTGCCTCCTCCTTGAGGTTGTTTACCAACCTCACCCCCTTTATCCCCCTCTCCTTCAAAGGAGAGGGGGGAAGTACAGGTTTTGAAGGGGCTTCGCCCCTTCAACCTTTCCCATTCTTATTTAATGCCTGAAATGCCTTTCAGCGGTAAAAATCATAGCTATATTGTGCTCATCAGCCGCCTTAATTGAATCCTCGTCCCTTATTGAGCCGCCGGGCTGGATAATGGCAGTAACCTCAGCCTTGGCTGCCGCCTCCACCACATCAGGAAAGGGAAACATAGCATCAGAAGCCAGAACACTGCCCACAGCTTTCTCCCCGGCCTTTTCTATAGCTATCTGAGCACCGACAATGCGGCTGGGCTGTCCGGCACCCATTCCCAAGAGTGTCTTATCCTTAGCCAGCACAATGGCATTTGACTTTATATGCTTAACCGCCCTCCAAGCAAAAAGCAGGTCTTCAATTTCAGCCGGCGTTGGCTCACGTTTGGTCGCCGTACGCAGGCTAACATCGCCCTCGGGAAGAGAATCTGAACTCTGGACAAGGAATCCACCCTTTACCCTGCGGAAATCAAGATAGCCTGCCGGCGCCACGCCATAACCTGGCGGCAGTTCAGCAACCAGAATACGGAGGTCTTTCTTACGCTTTAACCTCTCCAAGGCTTCAGCCTCATACTCAGAGGCGATGACTATCTCATAAAAGGTCTTACTTACTTCGCTGGCTGCAGCCAGGTCAATGGCTCTATTGGCAGCAACAATACCACCAAAGGCAGCCACTGGGTCACCAGTCAACGCCCGGCGATAAGCCTCAGCAACATCCTCATGACTAGCCAGACCACAGGGATTGGTATGCTTGATAATGGCTACCGTGGGCGCCGAGAAGTCAATTACCACACCCCAGGCAGCGTCGGCATCCAGGATATTGTTAAACGAAAGCTCCTTACCCCATAGCTGCCTTGCCCAGGTGATGCCAGTCTCAAGTTTTGTTCCCACCGCCTGCTCGGCATAGAAGGCAGCCTGCTGATGCGGATTCTCGCCATAACGAAGTCCATAGCGCTTCTTCAGGGCAATAGTCATCTCATCAGGAAAGCCTTCCATATCCCGTCTCAGATACTGCGAAATAGCGGTATCATAGACCGCCACATGCTGGAAAGCCTTCTGCGCCAGCCGTTTACGCTCAGCCAGGTCCACACCCCCCTGCCTCAATTTTCCCAGAACCGGCTGGTAATCTTGAGGGTCTACCAACACAACCACGCTGGGAAAATTCTTGGCTGCCGCCCGAATCATGGTTGGTCCACCAATATCAATGTTCTCCAGCGCCTCATCAAGGGCGACATTTTCTTTGGATACCGTCTGGACAAAGGGGTAGAGATTAACCGCCACCAGGTCAATAGCCTGGATGTTACTCTCGGCTAGCTGCGCCATATGACCGGGCACATCGCGTCTAGCCAGAATGCCACCATGAACTGCTGGGTGCAGGGTCTTTACCCTGCCATCAAGAATCTCCGGAAACCCGGTAAGCTCGGAGACGCTTTTTACCGGCACCCCAGCTTCTGCCAGCGCCTTCTTGGTGCCACCGGTGGAGAAGACCTCAAACCCCAGCTGACTCAGGCTTTTGGCAAAATCAGTTACACCGGCTTTGTCAGAGACACTGATAATAGCTCGCATAAAATCCTCCGTTAATTAATATTAAGCTATTTCTTGAGCTTCTACCTCACCCCCTGTATCCCCCTCTCTATAATATGGATATATATTCTTATCATGAGGGGGAGGTGGTTAGGTGAGAAGGGCTTCGCCTCTCTTAAACTCTCCCTTTATATTTACCACTGTAAAAAGATGGAGAAATATGGCTTATGAAGGGGCTCCGCCCCTTCATACTACCCCTAATAAATAACCCTTAATCTATAACCACCCTCTTCTTCTCCACCTGTTTCACCATCTCACCAATAACCTTAGCCTCAGGTAGCGCTTGGGTAAGCTGGTTAACATTCTCTGGTGAACAGATTATAACCATACCGATGCCCATATTAAACACATGATACATCTCGCTTCGAGCTACATTGCCCCGCTGCTGAATAAGATGGAAAATGGGGGGTACAGTCCACAACCGGCTATTAAATTTGGCTGCCATTCCCTGAGGCAAAACCCTGGGCACATTACCAATCAACCCCCCACCGGTAATATGTGCCATGCCTTTAATAATCGGCAGCAGCGGCTTCAACCGATGAAGGTAGCAGCGGTGAGGCTCCAGAAGCTCCTCACCCAGGGTTCGACCCAGCTCAGGGTAGTAGGTATTTAATACAGATTGGTCGACACCAAAAAGCTTGCGCACCAGTGAATAACCATTGGTATGAAGCCCGCTGGAGGGTAAGCCGATGATGGTGTCACCAATGCCGATGGTCTTCCCCAGGATGAGCTTTTCTTTCTCCACCACACCTATTATAAAGCCTACCAGGTCGTAATCCTCCCCGGCATATAGCCCGGGCATCTCCGCCGTCTCACCACCAATAAGAGCACAGCCGACCTCACGGCAAGCCTGAGCTAGCCCACGGGCGATAGCCTCCACCGGCTCTGGCATCAGCTTGCCCATAGCAATGTAGTCCAAAAAGAAGAGTGGCTCAGCGCCACAGGTAAGTATGTCATCGACGCAGTGATTGACGATGTCAATACCAACAGTATCATGCCTGGCCAGAGCGGAAGCAATCTTCAGTTTGGTGCCCACTCCATCAACGCTGGACACCAGAACCGGCTGATGATACCCCTTAAATTCAAAAAGTCCCCCAAAGAACCCCAAGCCAGTCAAGACTTCGGGGCGGAGGGTGGAGCGGGCATGCTTTGCAATCAGCTCTTTGGCTTTAGCCGCAAGAGTAATATCCACCCCAGCTTTTGCATAGGTTTCCTTAATTTGTTCCGCCTCCTAACTAAATTAACGATTGCTATAATGTATGAGACTATCTATCAACCTCACCCCCTTTAAGCACCCAGAAAAATCTTCGATTTTCCTGGGAACCCCCTTTGTCCCCCTCTCCATGATATGGATATATATTCCTATCATGAGGGGGAGGGATTAAGTTTGAAGGGGATTTTTACCCCACAAAAACTTTGTTTTTTGTGGGGGCCCCGTATTAGCCCCTTCAAACTTCACCTAATAACAAATCTCAATTATAACTAATGACTGAGAGTCTTATCTCACTACCACTTTATGCCAAAGGGGTTATATTCATCGGTGGGCATAGTCTCCAGTGCCAGCTTATCCATCTCAAGCTGCACTGGTATGGGGTAGTTGCCAGTGAAGCAAGCCATACAGAAAATGTCCTTGGGCAAAGCCACAGCTTTAACCAGTCCATCGATGCTCAGATAGCCCAGTGAGTCAGCCCCGATAAAATCCCTGACCTCAGGCACAGTCTTTTGAGCCGCGATTAGCTCCCAGCGGGTAGCCATATCTACACCGAAGAAGCAGGGATAGCGGAGGGGCGGGGCACAGATACGCATATGCACCTCCTTAGCCCCCGCCCTCCTCAGCAACTTCACTACTTGAGGGGTAGTAGTGCCACGAACAATGCTATCGTCAATCACCACCACTCGCTTGCCATCCAGCATCTGGGGCAGAGGGTTAAATTTCAGCTTAACACCAAGGTCCCTGATGCGCTGGTCAGGCTCAATAAAGGTGCGCCCAACATAGCGGTTCTTGAGCAACCCCTCGCATAGGGATATACCTGACCTTCGGGAATAACCAATGCCGGCGGCAGTAGCTGAATCAGGCACACCCATAACCAAATCGGCATCCACCTGGTGTTCCTGAGCTAGCCCCTCACCCATAGCCTGGCGTGCCGGGTAAAGCAGCCGACCATTAATCACCGAATCAGGGCGGGCGAAGTAGATATACTCAAAGATACATAGCGCCCTTCTACCTACCTCTTCCTGGTAACTATCAACGCCATTGCCAGTGATAGAAACTATCTCCCCAGGCTCAATCTCCCTGATAAAGCTGGCTCCAATATGGTCAAGGGCACAGCTCTCCGAGGCTATAACCCAGCCGCCATCAATAGCCCCCAGACATAGCGGGCGCACACCAAAGGGGTCACGAACTCCATACAAACTATGGTTGGTCATTAGGGTTAGAGAATACGCTCCCTGAAGCCGATGCATAGCATACCTTATCTTGTCTACCCAGCGTTTCTCAGGGGAGGAGAGAATAAGGTTAGCGATAACCTCAGTATCCGTGGAGGTTTGGAAGGCATAGCCCAGGTCGGAGAGTTCTTGATATAAGTGCTCAGCATTAACAATGTTCCCGTTATGGGCTATGGCAATAGTATTTGAACCCTTACCCACAACAATTGGCTGGGTGTTAATTACTCGGCTGGAACCTCTAGTGGAGTAGCGATTATGACCGATGGCAATATCACCGCCGAGCTGGCTTAGGGAATCCTCGGTAAACACCTGAGACACTAATCCCATCTTGGCATAAACCTGGAGCCTTTTGCCATCGGTGGTAGCAATACCGGCGCTCTCTTGACCGCGATGCTGAAGAGCAAATAAAGCAAAAAAGGTAAGACGAGCTACATCCTCGCCGGGGGCATAAACTCCAAAAACACCACAACACTCGTGCAAGTCTGCTTGCCTCTTAATTTGATTATAAACCAATTTCTATCTGTAGGTCAATTTATAAACCTATCTTGGCATGAGATTTAAGCCAGTCCAAAACTATAGCCATCGCCTCGCCACTCTGCCGCAGCCGGTGCTCTGCCCCATCCACTATGATGAGTTGCTTGGGCTCGTCTGCCCAAGCATACAGCTTATGGACATGACCAACCTCGACGGTCTCATCCCTGCTGCCATGCACCAGCAACAAAGGTCTGGGGGAAATTCCAGCAATATAATTAATCGGGCTAACCAGCTTGAAGCCACCGAGCCACTCCTCGGCAGAAGGGGGGAAATCATCATCCCTGATGGCACCAATACTGCGAAAATGGTCGATGACAGACTGTGGTTCATCAACCTCGTTGAAGAAAGTAAATTCCGCTGGGCAGGCACAGGCTACAACGGACGATACCCTATCATCCTGCGCTGCCACATATATTGAAACAGCAGCCCCACCGCTAAAGCCAAGCAGCGATAGGCGAGACTTATCCACCTCAGGTAAAGCGCATAGATAATCAATCGCCGCCTTCAGGTCTCTGCTCCAGCCCAAGATATCCAGGTTCCCGCCGCTATCCCCAGTCCCCCTGAAGTTAAAAATCAATACGGCAAAGCCCTGGCGACAAATCTGCTCCGCCAGCAAGGCATAGCCTCTATCATTGGGGTCTGGAATACCAGCCGGGATACCATGACAAACACAAACAGTGGGGTATGGCATCCTGCCAGCGGGCAGGTAAAACTGACCAACGATATTCAAACCGTCTACTTCCAGAGTAACAACCTCGGTGTGCATCTATGTCAACCTCAATAGAACAAAAAACTCTTTATTTCCAGAAGCACCAAAGATAGGTGAAGCCACCAATCCCCCCAGCCTGAAGCCATGGTCTACCATCCAGACGATAAATCGTCCCAGAACCCTGGCATGCACCTGATGCTGCCTGACTATACCCCCTTTACCCACCTCACTCCGTCTTGCCTCAAACTGCGGTTTGATGAGCACCAGTAAATAACCGCTATCATTCAGCAACTGAGCTACAGAAGGTATCACCTTCTCCACCGAGATAAAGGACAAGTCTATGGTAGCCAAATCCACCTTTTCTGGCAGAGGGACGGGGTAGCGGGCGTTCACCCGCTCCATAACCACCACCCGATTGTCCCGCCTCAGGCGGTAGTCTAGTTGACCATAGCCCACATCTATGGCATAAACCCGGCTTGCCCCCCGCTTGAGCAGGCAATCGGTAAAGCCACCGGTTGAGGCACCAATATCAGCCACCACCTTAGAGGAGACATCAAGCTGAAACTTGTCAAGGGCATAGTCAAGCTTGATGCCGCCACGACTGACAAAAGGAGGCGGCTCAACAATGGTAATTGCCACCTCCTCAGCTACCAGAGTTCCTGGCTTAATAGCCGCTTTCCCCTCTACCACCACCTCTCCCGCCATAATTAAAGCCTGAGCCTTGGCTCGGCTCTCCACCAGCCCCCTATCTACCAGTAGGCTATCAATTCTCTGCTTGGTCACCGCTGGTTATAATAGCAATCTCGCTCACTGAAAGCAAGAAACTACCTAGTGAGATTGTTTGGGAACCCATCCCCCTGACCCCCTTCCCTTAGTAAGGGAAGGGGGAAATATTTAATTAAGAGAGGCTTTGCCTCTCTTTAACTCTCTTACTTTTGGGGGTGTCTAAGAGGGGCGTCAGCCCCTCTTTCTTCTTCTCTTCCCCCTCTCCTTTTCAAGGAGAGGGGGATTAAGGGGGTGAGGTTAATAAATATTCTATACCCGATGCTTGGGTCTATCGCCCACTATAGACATCGTCACCCTTTGTTTAGTAATATTAGCAGGGAAATAAATTGTACGATATTATCAAAAAAGAATTCGTTAAACTGATAAACGAGAACGGACTCCAATCGGAGAAGGTCATAATTCAGGCAACCCCCCTCTCCCCCCAGCAGGCTATTGGCAACCCGGAGGACAGAGACTACCCGCTGGTTATCGGCGTCGAGCGCCTGATGCAGGCTGAGTTCAGGGGTTCTCTAGGGCAGGCATTTACTGACATGTACGCTGACTTTAGTGGCAGGCTATCTGATATTGTAGAAATGGATTTGAGAAACAATTTCAGGAGAGCCATATTTATCTCCAGCCTCAACGCAGTAATGAGGTATCTGGGACTAATAACCAAGACCATACACTGCAAAAATAACCAGCCCAGAGAATGTAGCTATGAGCTGGTAAGGTATATAGAGAAAAACTATGGTCACCCCAGAGTGGCAATGGTCGGGTTTCAGCCAAGGATGGTGGAGGCACTAGCTAAGAGGTTTGAACTAAGGGTAACCGATATGGACCAGGATAATATTGGCAAAGAAAAATTTAGCGTAAAGATATATGACCCCAGCCAGACCGAAGGTAATCTAAACTGGTGTGATATAGCCCTGGTAACCGGCACTACCGTAGTAAACAATACCATCGACCAGTTCGGAATATCCAAACCAGTAATCTTCTACGGTATCACTATATCCGGGGTAGCCAAATTGTTAGGCTTAAACCACTTCTGCTACTTTGGGAGCTAAACTTTATCCTTTGCCCTTGCATTGTAGCCATCTAAGTGATAAAATGTCGCCTAATATCAGGTATAAGTCTCACATTGAAGGATATTATCCGAGATGAAGTTCCTTAAGGGCTTGGCTCTGGCTGTTTTAGGCTTCCTCCTTTTCCTATCTCTGTCTGTTTTTGGTCTTGTGCTCACGCTAAATCAGACCATCCTCAACCCGGATTTTGTTGCCTCCCAGGTGGATAAGCTTGATATTCCGTCACTAGCTGAAGATATATTAAGCGAAGAAATTCCCCCCGAGGCAGAGGAGTTTATGGGTGAGATAATGACTGAGGTGGCAAATGATACTGTTGCTGACCTTGAGCCCTGGATAAAGCAACAGGTAAGTGCCAGTATATATTCCTTCTACGACTACCTTGAGGGAAGGAGCGAAAGCCTGAGTCTAGCAATCTCGCTGGAGCCAGTGAAGGAAAGTTTTAGAGACAACCTGTGGAAAGCCGTGTCGGAGTCACCTCCACCAGAGCTTGCCGGGTTATCCCCAGCCGAGATAGAACAAGCACTTAACGAGTTTTGGGGCGAGTTCTCCGAACAGATACCATCAACCTTTGAGCTCGATGAAGCCTTACTGGGCCCCGAGGTCATGGCACAACTTGAGCAGGCAAGGCAAATTGTTGGCTATATTCATCTCACCTACAACGCTCTGATTGGTCTTATCTTGCTACTAATCCTGGGCATTGTTCTCATAAATCGTGAGGTAAAAGGCGCTACCCGCAAAATAGGTATAACCTTCTTGTCTTGTGGAATCCCGTGGTTTGTGGGCATTTTCATAGCCAAGCATTTCGCCGGGACACAGTTAACCCAGCTTGAAATGCCTGTTTACCTCCAGACATGGATGCCCCAGTTCCTGAATGACCTTTTAGCCCCTCTAGTAATGTTCAGCATTGGTCTTCTGATTGCCGGGGTGGCTCTACTGGTAGTCTCTTTTGTCTATAAGCGACGACAAACTGAATTTTGAAAAATAAGGAAACAATTCGTATCTAGTTAGTTTTGAGAATTGTTTTTCTAGTTATGTCAACTATGGTAGCCTATACCCTGAATTTTCACCAGATTTTTATCGACCTCAGTTCGGGCTCCCAGTATAGTCTCCACCAGCCATAGATTGGTCTCCACGTGCTCGGTCAGCCCTGGTATGCGGTACAGGCTAACCCCATCAGCGAGGGCGGCGTAAAGGATAAGCTGGTCGGCTAAATAGCGGTCAACGGTAGCCCCGGTGGACAAATCCTCGAGCAGGCTGGTGGCTACAGAGCGACCAATTTCCTCTGAAGTTCGCCTGGGCTTACCTGCCCGGTCAGCGCCGATAATACACCCGGAACTGGTTTTAGCATATAGGGCAAGGGCTGCCCCCCGCTGAAGGGCTGAGGTGTCATGGACGAGCTCTATATTTGCCCGGTATCCCTGTGACTCGAGCACTTCATTGCATTTTCCCGCCATTCGCTCACTTACCTTCCTCTCTTTAAGATGAGAGGAAAGGGCAATGCCTTGAATCTGGGTTGCCTTCCCCTGACCGGTTAAGTTGATTGGCTTGAGCTTTCCCCT
>Ga0209991_10001210_pt1 | contig 11687 bp, 11 predicted proteins | sample ChitaG_FD_183167 | JGI IMG/M metagenome (GOLD analysis project Ga0209991, IMG submission 183167) | Deep subsurface microbial communities from South Pacific Ocean to uncover new lineages of life (NeLLi) - Chile_00310 metaG (SPAdes)... | ecosystem: Environmental > Aquatic > Marine > Oceanic >...
AAATCAGACAATATCTCTTTTGATTACTTTTGGGCTGATATATCAAAAATTAAAAAAGAATTGGGATGGGGGCCAAAAATTGGTATTCATGAGGGAATTAAAAAAATAATTGTATTATAAAAATTTATTCAAAATATATTAAGAGGAGATTTATGTTAATTAAAAATAATAAGAACATACAAAAAACTGCTTGCCCATTATGTTTTTCTGAAAATATTGAAGAAATATACCAACAAAAAAACATTCCTAACTTTAACAATGTAACATATAATGATCCAGAAGAATCAAAGAATTGTAATAAAGGTGAAATAATACTAAAACTTTGTAATAATTGTGGTTTTGTTTTTAATTCACACTCAAATAAAGATATATTAAAATATAATAAGGGTTATGATAATAATAGACTATTTTCTGACGCTTATAATAAATACATTGATAAAATTGTTAGAAAATTAATTAATAATTATCAAATTAAAAATAAACATGTTTTAGAAATAGGTTGTGGGAATGGTCACTTTTTAAAATTACTTTGTAAGGAATCGGATTCAGTAGGGATTGGTTTTGACCCTGCATATAAAGGAAAAAAACAAATCGGAGAAGTTTCTTTTATTGATGGATATTTTAGTAAAAAATATTATAATATAAAAACAGAAATCATTATACTAAGGCATATTCTTGAACATATTGAAAAACCAAATAATTTTTTATCTACTATTATAAACAATATTAATTATAAAAAAGAATTAATAATTATAATTGAAGTTCCAGATTTAGAATGGATTTTGAAACAAAAAACATACTGGGACATTACTTATGAACATTGCAATTATTTTACAAAAGAATCTATTAAAAATTTATTTAAATTGAAAAAAATTAGTATTATAGATATTTTTAGTGTTTTTTCAGGTCAATATTTCATTGTTATAGGGAAGTTTAAACTAGCTAATTTTAATTTAGAAGAGATGGAAAAAAATAAAATCAAAATTTTAAATGAAAATTATAAGAGGGACATTAAGGACTCAATAAATCAAATAAACTTTAACAAAAATAAAATTAACTCGTTGCTAAATAAACTTGAAAAATTTACTATTTGGGGAATGTCTGGGAAAGGGGTTATATTCATCAACATGTTGAATAAAAAAATCAGAGAAAAGATACCTTTTGTGATAGACATTAATAAGAATAAACAAGGAAGATATTGTCCGGGTACTGATAAAAAAATAGTTTCTCCAGAAATCTTAAGAAAAGAAAAGAATATAAATGATATTATAATTATGAATCCAATCTATTATAACGAAATATCAAAACAATTGAAAAGTTATGGTAGAAAATTTAATTTAATAAAAATTTAATTGGTGACAATATGAGTCAATATGAAAATATTCCTTCATTAAGAAAATATGTTCATACAAAAGAGAATAAAAACATTAAGGAATTGAAAGAAACAGCAATTAAATGGGCAAAGGTTTCAGCAGAGAATAGATTAACATACGAGATTGACTGGCTCGGAGTTCCAATAATCCAGACTCCCGAAGATATGATACTTATACAAGAACTAATTTTCAAAATCCAGCCAGATGTTATTATTGAAACAGGTGTTGCTCATGGGGGTTCACTTATTTATTATGCATCACTATTAGAGTTGTTGGGCAAGGGAAAAGTTATTGGAATAGATATTGAAATAAGGGAACATAACAGAAAGGTGATTGAAGCACATCCAATGTTCAAAAGAATTGAATTAATTGAAAATAATTCTACCTCTGAAGAAACAATTGAAAAAATCAGAAAAATAGTGCCCAAAAATTCCAAAGTTATTGTTTGCCTTGATTCAAATCACACAAAAAACCATGTTTTAAAAGAACTGAGACTTTATCATAAATTTATAAATTGTGAGAATTATATTGTTGTATTTGATACAATAACCTCAAAATTAGCGGAATTAGGAATTTGTGATAAACTGCATCTTGATAATGGTCCAAAGGAAGCCATAGAAGAATTTTTAAAGGAACATAATGATTTTGAAATTGATAAAAGTTATAACAAATTATATGTTTCTTGTAGTCAGAATGGATACTTAAGGAGAACAAGCTGATAACTTGTAATATAGATAAAGAGGTTTTTTATGAAAATGACCAACAAAATATACTTCAAGGACAATGTGTGCGTGAATTACAAACTACAAATAAAGAGGTTTAAAGATTACTTTATTGCCAATGGTTGGAAAGAAACAAATAAAGTAAAGGAAGCAGATTTAATATTTATAGGAACATGTGCAGCATTTGATATTTTAGAGAATGAATCTTTAAAAGATTTGGAAGAAGTAAACAAGCTTGGCAAAAAGGTAATAGCTTATGGTTGCCTTACAACATTCAATAGGAAGGGAATTGATAGAATCCACAATGGTGTTGTCATTCCAGCATTCAGGGGAAAGGAAGTTGAAAAGTTGATTAAAAATCCAAAAGTAAGGTTAAAAGATATCCCACTACAAACTATATTTCGTTGTAAAGAGGATTATAGAATATATGATCCAAACAAAAGATATGTGAATATTTGTTTAGGATGTCCATTTAACTGCACATATTGTCCACATAAATTAGGCATAGGAGAATTAAAAAGCAGACCTTTTGATGAGATTATTGAACAGATTAAAGGCATACCTAAAAATATAAAAACAATAACCTTGGTGGGTAGTGAAGTGGGGGCTTATGGGATTGATATTTCAAGTAGTTATCCAAAATTGTTGAAAGCAATAATGGAAATAAGACCGAACATAAAGATACACATTTCACAATTGCATCCTGCGTGGGTTCTTAAGTATTGGGATGAGCTATTGAAAATATTTAGTGATGCAAGATTTACTGATATCCAAATCTTAATCCAAACAATAAGTGAAAGATTACTATCAATCATGAATAGACCAAAAGATACAATTAAGATTATTGAATTTTTTAAGTTAATTAGAAAGAAAAATAAACAAGCAGTATTTAGAACAGATATCATGGTTGGTTTTCCAACAGAAACAATGCGAGATTTGAAAGAAACTCTAGAGATAATCACCAGTATAATTGACGAAATAACTGTTTATGGGTTTGAAAGAAAAAAAGGAACAAAGGTAGAGAGTATGGGCTTAGAGTTCCACACCCCCAAAGAGATACAAAAAAGAGTAGACTTTGCAGTAAAGTTTATAAAAAATAAAGGTTTACTAATCAACAGAGGGGGTCAAGTACCGATAAAAGAGATGATAAAGGCAGATAAACAAAAACACAAATTATATATGGGAGGTTAAAGATGAAAAAAGATTATATAATTCCAATGAGGATGGAAATAGAAACCATCTTTGGCTGCAATGCACACTGCAAGATGTGCCCTATTGATATGCCCTCAAAGAGGAAGAAAGGGATTATGGATTTCAAACTATTCAAGAAAATAATAGACCAAATGGAGCCTTACAGAAAACATATACAATTCTTGGACCTTTTTGGAATTGGAGAGCCATTACTTGACCTAGGAATATTCGAAAAGATAAGATATGCCAAAGCCAAAGGTTTTCGTAATGTGGTGATAGCCACTAATGCTGACCTTTTGGATGAAGAGAAACAAGATAAGCTTCTAGATACAAACATAGATAGTGTATTTCTCGGTATAGACGGAATAGATAAAAAAACTCATGAATTGATAAGACCAGGAGTAAATTTTGAGAATATAATAAGAAATGTTAAAAGTATAATAAAAAAGAGGAATGAAGGCAACTACAATACAAGGTTTATAATAAGGTTTATAAAGCAGAAAGCAAACAGACACCAATGGTTGGCATATAAGAAATATTGGCTAAACCAAATTTCAAAGGAAAGGAGGGACGTCATAATATGTTATGATATGCACTCTTGGGATAAAGAGATACCACTCGAAAAGCAAAAACAAAGGATAAAGGAAATTGAAAGAAAGCCCTGTCACCATATTTTTAACAGGTTGATTATTCTGGTTGATGGAACTGTAATAATATGTTGTGGTGACTTCCATCATGGCAATTATAGGTTAGGCAATGTCAAGGACCAGCATCCAATTGACATCTTTAATTGTGCAAAGATGAAAAGGTATAGGGCGTTGCATCTTAATGGCAAGAAAACCTTAATGAGAATATGCAAGGAGTGTTCAATACTTTATAGTGAAACAACGAGGATGATAATATGACTAAAAAAATAATTCCAAAAATAGTACAAATAGAACCAATATTTGGTTGTAATGCAGAATGCATAATGTGTGCAATAAATTTACCCACAAAAAGGAAAAAAGGGGCTATGCCAATGAAATTATTCAGGAAAATAGTTGATGACCTAGCCACCTATAAAGATAAAATTGAGAAAATAGATTTGTTTGGGCTAGGGGAACCAATACTTGACGAGAATATTTTTGAGAAAATAAAATATTTGAAAAAAAATGGGTTGCGTGGAGTTGGAGTATCCACTAATATGGATTTGTTGAATGAAAAAAAACAAACCATGCTGCTTGAAAGCGGTATTGATACAGTGATTATCAGTATTGACAGCACAAAAAAAGATATCCATGAGAAAATAAGGAAAAATACCAATTTTGATAGGGTTGTTGCCAATACCAACAACTTAATCATAAAAAGGGATAAAGAGAAGTTTCATACGAAGTTCGTGCTTAGATATATCCGCCAAGAGTTGAATAAAGAAGGATGGAAGGACTATAAGAAGTATTGGAACTCTCGGATCGACAGGGAAAAGGGAGACCAGATTAACCTATATGAAGCACATAATTGGGTAGGGGAGGTTCCAATTGAAGTAGTTAAGGTAAAGACAGAGGATATAGAGGCTTTAAAATGTTATCAGATTTTTGATAGAATGTTTATACTATGTGATGGAACTGTGTCTATGTGCAGTTGTGATATTCTCCATCCCCAGGTGGTTATTGGAAATGTGGCAGAAAGTAATCCAATAGATGTCTTTAACAATAAGAAAATGAAAGAAATCCGAAAAATCCACCTATCTGGGAACAAGAGTACTATTGAGATTTGTCGGCATTGTAATATGCTTTACAGCCGAAAAAAGAAGGAGGTTTTTTAAATGGATATAAAAAGGTTTCCAAGAGAGATGAAATACCAATCTAGTGCGGACTTGGCACAGTTTGATGAAGTAGAAAAATTATTTAAGATGAGTAAGGAAAGAATTAGTGACAAACTTGATGCTTTTCCAAAATATGCATCCCGACAAAGTATTGCCAAATTTCTAACAAAATATGAAATATTCAAGAAAATCAAAAATGTCAATGGTTCAATAATAGAGTGTGGAGTCTTGTATGGTGGCGGGCTTTTGGCTTGGGCTAAACTATCTTCTATTTTGGAACCAGTAAACCATACAAGAAGGATAATAGGATTTGATACTTTTGAAGGGTTTCCTTCAGTAAATAAGAAAGATACAATGACCGGGGATTCCTCTCATTTTTCGGATGATGGAATGGTGGGTTCAAGTTACGAGGAACTGAAGAAAATTATTGGTCTGTATGATTTGAATCGCCCAATCAACCACATACCAAAGGTTGAGTTAGTTAAAGGGGATATCATAAAAACAGCTCCAAAATTCCTTAAAGAGAATCCACATCTTGTTGTCAGCCTTCTTTATCTTGACCTTGTCATTTATGAACCGACAAAAGCCGCAATTTTAACATTTCTTCCCAGGATGGTGAAAGGCTCGATTATTGTGTTTGATGAACTAAATGCTGAACTTTATCCTGGCGAAACATTAGCTGTTGAAGAGGTAATAGGTTTAAAAAATTTAAAAATACAAAGGTTTGAGTTTGATTCATATGTTTCATATGCAATCATTGGATAAAACAATTGAGTTTATGAAAAGAAAGGTTATTGGAAAAATCTGATGTCTGTTAAAAATAATAAGAATGCACAAAAAACATTTTGTCCATTGTGTTATTCTAAGAATATAAAAGGAATATATCAACAAAAAACCCCCAATGTTTAAGAGAATCAAACTATTAGAAGGAGCCTCTACCTCTGAAGAAACAATTGAAAAAATCAGAAAAATAGTGCCCAAAAATTCCAAAGTTATTGTTTGCCGTGATTCAAATCATACAAAAACATGTTTTAAAAGGATTACAACTTTATCATGGATTTGTAAATCCCGGAAGTTATATTGTTGTATTTGATACCAACATATCAAAGTTAGCTGAGTTAGGAGCTTGCGATAAGATGTATATCAATAATAGTCCAAAAGAAGCCGTAGAAGATTTTTCAAAAGTAAATGATAATTTTAAAATAGACAAATACTACAATAAATTGTATATTTCCTATAGTCCGAATGGTTACTTAGGGAGGATAGAATGATACCCGAATTTACAATAATAATACCAACTTATAACCGCCCAGATCGTCTAAAAAGACTACTGGATTATTATAATAAATATGGAAAGAATTTTAATATAATTGTTGCAGATTCAAGTTCAAACGAAAATAAAATGTTGAATAGCAAAAATATTTTATTATTGTCAAATAACAACCTATTACATTTAAAATATCCTACTGATATTGAACTCCTTTCTGAAAAAATGCCTAACGCATCAAAATATATTAAAACAAAATATTGTGTATATTGTGCAGATGATGATTTTATCACCCCGAATGGTATAAATAAATCTATAGACTTTCTCGAAAAAAATCCAGATTTTAGTTGTGTCCAAGGTCATTATATTGCTTTTTATTTAAGAGGAAATTATTTACAAGCAAAGAAATTTATTTATACACCACTTTATACGAATTATAAATCAATTATATTTAAAAATGCAAAAGATAGATTATTTTCTAATTTTATAAATTATATGCATACTATGTATTGTGTACATAGAACAGATTTATTTAAAATGATTTTTAATGAAACTAAGAAATATACGGATGGTGGTAATTTTAGTGAATTTTTACCATCCATGCTTGATCTAATATATGGAAAAATGGAAAAATTAGATATTCTTTTTTGCGCAAGAGAGATGATTGTTGATTCAGGAGGCAGAACTAGTAAAAACTTTCACGACTTCATAAAAAATGGAACTTATGAAAAAAAATATAATAAATTTAGAGAATGTTTAGCAAAACATTTAATAAAAATTTCTCAGATGAATGGTGGTGAAGCAAAAGAGTTAATTGATAAAGCCATGTCTGAATATTTAGGAAGGCCTTATTCAAAAAATTATAAAGGAATTTTAATTGGTAAAATGATTAATCTATTAAATGCTTTAAATTTGCCCGAATCTATAGATAAAAATATAAGAATGTTATATAAAAAAATATTTACCCCAGAAATTAATGATTTAATAAATACAATTAAATCCCCAAAGTCCAAGTATTTTGATGATTTTAATAAAATTCGAAATCATGTATTATTATATGCAAAGTTGCTGCCAAAATAAATTTTGTTTTAAAGGCGAAGGCCTGCGGGGTCATGAAGTGAAATATCGACCTTTTAAAAAAGCAAAAATTACCAGAAGTACCAGATCTTTTATAAATGAGTATTCACCAGTTATAACCTGTATATGCACCAGGAATTTTTATCAGGATGAAATAAATATGGATTTAATGGGTTTTAGCGGTTTGAATGATAAATCCAAGCTTGTATTTCTACCCGCATTCTTTCTTTCCAAAGGAAATCTTCCCTCTAGCAAATAAATTCTTATTTCTCTTTATTGCATATCACATATTACTCATTACTGTATTTGTAACGCGCAACTCGCAACCTGCAACTTGTATCTCATCTTGCATCTCGCATCTTGTCTTTTTAATTGGCGGATTGGACGATTGGGTGATTGGTAGATCAAAATATTCTTGCTTTTCTCACTCGAATATAATATAATATTTCTAAGTTCATATCCTGAACATTGATCGGTCGATTGTCCAATTGGTAGATTGACGCAGCATTGTTTCTAATATAGCACATATAAGTAATGATATAAATGATTTAGAAGTAAAAAAAATTGTAAGCTATCCAATAGCACAGGTAGGCGTACATGGCGTACATATAGAGATAAAAAAATAGCTAGATAATTACAAAGACAATATGCGGAGATGGAATAATTAGAGAGATAACAGATTTTATTGTATAAAGGAGGAAGCTCGCTATGCAAAAAATTATCCAAGAAAGATTAGAAGAAAGTATAAATGTAAAAAAATTAATTTTGGAAGATAAGCAGCTTCTTTGTTTAATTGAAGAGATAGTTAATAATATAAAAGAGGTTCTTTCAAAAAGTAATAAGGTAATTTTTGCAGGTAATGGTGGAAGTTTTGCTGATTCTATTCACCTCACCGCAGAATTTGTTTCCAAATTTAATTTTGATAGAAAGCCATTATCAGCGATTGCATTAGGAGGGAATAATTCCATTATTACTTCTATTGGGAATGATTATAGTTTTGAAGATATATTTTCACGGGAGTTGGACGTCCTTGCCTGTGAAGGAGACATTCTTATTGCTATTTCTACAAGTGGAAATTCAAAAAATATAATTAAAGTTATAAAAAAAGCCCAAGCCCAAGCCAAAGGAATTACAGTATATTGTTTAACAGGAGGAAAAGGGGGCGTTGCCGCAAAAATATGCAAGTGTTTGAGAGTTCCATCAAATACAACTGCTAGGATACAAGAGGCCCATATTACAATTGGCCATATTATATGTGAGATAGTGGAAGATCAATTATATAATATAAAGTAAAAGGAGGGCATTATGTCAATATTTATAATTGCGGAAATTGGGATTAATCATAATGGAAACGTGGAGATTGCAAAACAGTTGATTGATGTGGCGAAGGATGTGGGAGCTGATGCTGTCAAGTTCCAGAAGAGGACTATTGACCTGGTATATACAAAGGAAATGCTGGATTCACCACGCGAGAGCCCCTGGGGTACCACACAGCGAGCACAGAAAGAGGGTCTTGAATTCGGTATGAAGGAATATAATGAGATCGATGCCTATTGCAAAGAAAAGGGTATTGAATGGTTCGCTTCTGCGTGGGATCTTGAAAGTAAAAAATTTCTTCGACAGTATGATTGTAAATATAATAAAATTGCCTCTGCAATGATAGTTTATGAAGATTTACTTAAAGAAGTAGCTTCAGAAAAGAAGCATACATTCATCTCTACGGGGATGACGGAAGTTAAACAAATTGACCGTGCTGTGGAGATATTCAAGAACGCAGGTTGTCCATTTGAACTTATGCATTGTGTTTCGACTTATCCCATGGAAGATGAGGATGCAAACTTAAACCGTATTAAGACGCTTCGTGACCGTTATAAATGCGATGTGGGGTACAGTGGGCACGAAGTTGGTCTGGCTGTATCTTATGGCGCGGCGGCGCTTGGGATTACATCACTGGAACGGCATATTACCCTTGATCGTGCTATGTATGGTTCTGATCAAGCTGCTTCAGTTGAGCCTATGGGATTCCGTCAATTAGTCGGTGCTGTGCGAAAAATCGAAAAGGCTATGGGAGATGGTAATATGACTATGAATTCTAAAGAAATTCCTATTGCGAAGAAGCTTAGATCACATATTCCATTTGAATCTCATAAATAGAGGAGTTTACTTATGGCAAACATTGTTGCGGTAATTCCCGCACGTTCAGGTTCTAAAAGCGTTGTTGATAAAAATATCAAGTTATTAGGTGGACATCCGTTGATAGCCTATAGTATTGCAGCTGCACAATTGGCAAGCGGAATCAATCGTATTATTGTGTCAACGGATTCTATTGAATACGCCAGTATCGCACGTGAATATGGTGCAGAAGTCCCCTTTTTACGGCCCCCGGAAATATCCGGTGATAATAGCACAGATTATGAATGGATCAAACATGCACTCGATTGGATGCAGAATGAAGAAGATTTTGTACCAAATTACTTAGTTCACTTGCGACCAACAACCCCATTGCGGGAGATAAACTATATCGACATGGCACTAGACCTTATAAAAAAAACTAAATATGCCAGTGCGTTGCGATCTGTGCATGAGATGTCAGAATCGGCATATAAAGCATTTGAAATAGAAGGAAATTATTTAAAATCTATTGGATCGAATTCTTTTGCCCTGGATGCATCTAATGACCCAAGGCAAAGCTTTAATAAGACCTATCAGGCTAATGGTTATGTTGATGTTATAAAAACAGAATGTGTTATTAAAAACAATAAACTACATGGTGATCGTGTTATAGCATTTATTACACCACGTGTTGTGGAGGTTGATATGCCGGACGATTTCGATTATTTGGAATATCAGATGGCAAAAAATCCAGTTATTGTTAAAAAATTATTCGAAAGAAAGAGAGCTAAGCTATGAAATATCTATTTACACAAACACCTGTTAATGTTACGCCAGTATCTACGAAGTATCGGAAAATAAAAACAGCAATTCCCGCTCCGGAGACGTTAAAAATATTGCATGATTTGGAGAAATATGAATCCCGCTCGATGCACGGACAGCTTCCTGTGGTATGGGATAGAGCAGAGGATTTTCAGGTCTATGATATGTGTGGAAATTGCTGGATCGATTTTACTTCAACCATTTTTGTTACTAATGTCGGACATGCAAATCCCCAAATAACATCGGCTCTTAAGAAAATTATCGACCATAAACTTCTTCACACATATACATTTGCTCATGAGACACGAGCTTTATTTTTAAAGAAGCTGATTGAAATAACTCCTGATCAATTTGAGAAAACCTTTTTGTTATCCGCCGGAACTGAAGCCACGGAATGTGCTTTAAAATTGATGAGGATGCACGGTCAAACCATCAGCTCAACCAAACTGGGCATTGTTTCGTTTCAAGGGGCTATGCATGGTCGTACCATGGGAGCTGAAATGCTTAGAGGAGACTCAAATCAATCCGCCTGGATTGGCTACAGAGATCCAAACATATACCATTTACCCTTTCCTTATCCGTGGGTTGCTAAAGATCCAATTGACAAGGAATATGATTGGGCAAAGCATTTCGAAAAGGATATACATACCTTAAAAGCAAAAGGATTAAATTTTGATAATATTGCAGGTTTTATGATTGAATCTTATTTAGGGTGGAGCGCTCTCTTTTGCCCTGTTGCATACATTAAAGCTCTCGTGGATTTTGCAAGGGAATATGATTGTTTGGTTACCTTCGATGAGATTCAAGGTGGCTTTGGAAGAACTGGGAAGTTATTCGTCTATCAACACTATAATGTTGAGCCTGATCTCCTCTGTCTTGGCAAAGCGTTGAGCGGGGGCTTACCTTTGTCTGCCGTTGTCAGCAGGCAAAATATAATGGATCTGCCGGAATTTGGCTCCATGAGCAGCACCCATTCGGCAAATCCTCTTTGCTGTGCTGCTGGCCTGGCAAACTTAGAGGCTATAGAATCTGGGAATCTGGTAGCAGAAGCGGCGAGAAAAGGGGAGATGCTTCACCATCGTCTTAATAAAATCAAAAGAAAATATTCAGATAGAATATCCTATATTTTTGGAAAAGGTTTGCTCGCAAGCCTTATTTTCAAAGATCCGAAAACAGGCGAGCCTGATGGAACCTTCCCTAGTCGGGTCTGTGAAAAAGCCATGCAAAAAGGATTGATTCTCGTTCATACAGGCCGGGAATCAATAAAAATCGGGCCGCCGTTAACCATTTCAAATGAGGCACTTATGGAAGGAATTGATGTG
>Ga0209991_10001211_pt1 | contig 11677 bp, 6 predicted proteins | sample ChitaG_FD_183167 | JGI IMG/M metagenome (GOLD analysis project Ga0209991, IMG submission 183167) | Deep subsurface microbial communities from South Pacific Ocean to uncover new lineages of life (NeLLi) - Chile_00310 metaG (SPAdes)... | ecosystem: Environmental > Aquatic > Marine > Oceanic >...
ATCTTCCTGGCCGATCGGATCCTGGTCATGAGCTCCCGGCCGGGCCACATCGAAGCGACCTTCTCCGTTCCTCTGCAACGACCCCGCCGCCTGGAGATGCTTTACGGAGACGAGTTCGGCGTCCTGTCCAGGCGTGTGCGGCAGGCCATCCGCTGAAATCAAAATCGCCGCTCAGACCAAAGGCTTGGGCGGACGATTCTCATTCGCCCCGTCCCTCTTCCGCCAGGTGTCCCACCAGGGCGTATGCCAGGGCGGCACTCTTCTCCAGCCGGTCTACCCGCAGCAGCGGTTCAGCCTGGAGATCGGGCATGCCATCTTCCATCCCCCAGGCCAGCCGGGCCGCCGGCAGCCCAGCCTGCATGAAGGCCAACTCGCTACCCCTGAATGCGACCTGCGCCAGCGGGTAGCCCAACTCGTCGGCCACCGCCTGGCCCATCTCCAGCAACCAGCCCGGCGTCTCCACCTCGTTCGGCGATAGTCCCACCGTCTCGCCTCGCAGCCGGGCTAACCCTGAGGCCAGCGCGTCCGGGTTGTCCAGGTCTATCAGCGACGGAGGGATGGCTCGCCAGGGAGGCTGCCCGGCCTGACGGAAGCCGAACAGGAGATACTCTCCTGCCGTCACCGTCCCCAGATCCAGCACAGCGACCGCCCGTTCCAGTTCGCCCTGGTGGGCCTGCAGAAAGGCCCGGCTGCTCAGGAAGCGTCTCGCCTGTTCACTCCCCAGGGAGACGAAGCGGATGGTGCGGGTGAGGGGCTGCCGACTGAAGACCCGCGCCAGTTCCAGCAGCAGCGCCGTGGTCGTGCTCCCGCCGTCGGCGTCCGGCTCCCATCCCTCCGCGTTCCGCACGGCTACCAGCCAGATTTCCTCTTCGGGGCGCTCCGTCCCCGGCAATGTCGCCACGATGTTCTCCGTCTGTTTGCCCTCACGCCGGTACCAGCCCTCGAAAGCGAGGGTTGTTTCTCCCTCGGCATCATCCAGCGCGTCCTGTAGCGCGGCAGCGTCCTCGGGCCGCAGGCTGATGGCGGCCGTCAACGCATCGGGTGCGTAGGCCGTGAGTAGCGCGGCCAGGCCAGGCAACGCCCCGTCTTCGCCGGCCGCCTCCGCTACCACCAGCATCTGCCCTGCTACCGCTTCGACCGGCGGCAGGGCCGCCGGGTCCACCATACGGACTGGCGCGGTCAGGACACCACTGGTCAGGGTCCCTAGATGGGCGGCGCTACTCTGGGGGATCACTTCGATCTTTCCCACCCGCAGGGCCACGTAGCGCACCGAGGCCAGGGGTGGGATCTCCACCTTCTCTCGCTCCACTGCCAAGCCGTAGGAGGCCAACGCCTCGGCCACGTAGTCGGCCGCCGCCTGCGCCGCCTCGCTGCCCGGTTCCCGCTCGCCCATCTCCATCAGCACCTGTGCTACCTGGTAGATACGCAGGCTCTCCACCGCCGCCTCCGCCGGGTGAACCGCCGCCGGCTCCACCGGCAGGCCGGGCGTCACCGTTGGCGTCAGGGCCACTGTCGGCTCAGCGGTCGCCGGAGGAGCCACAACCACCACCGCCGGGGCCGGCGGCGGCACCTGCATCCGCCACCAGGCCAGCCCTCCAATCGCCAACGCGGCCACCGCCAACCCCGCGGCCAGCCGCACCGCCGCCTGCCGTCGCTCCACCACCGCCGGCCGCTGCCGGGGCAGCTCGTTCAGCGACGACACCGGCAACTCCCCCGCCGCCGCCCACGCCGGGTACCAGGCTGCCCCTGCGCTCACCAGCGCCGGCAGCGCCAGCCCGCCCAACACCACCCACAGCGTCGCTCCTGGCCAGGTTGGTGACAGGGCGGCGAACCCCCCCAGTGCTAGCCCACTCCCCAAGACGCCACCCAGCAAGCCGATCCAGGCTGCCTCTCCCAGGAACAGCCGCACCACGTCCCCCGCCCGCCAGCCGGCCGCCCGCAGCAGGCCCATCTCCCGCCGTCGCTCGCGGGCGTTGAGCAGCGTCAGGTCGGCCACCGTCAGCGCCGCCACCAGCGCGCACACCAGCGCCACCACCAGATGGTAGCCCCGCACTTCCAGCGCCACGTGCTGGCCCAGCAGCGTCGTCTCCAGGAAGCGGCGCGCCGAGAGAGTCACCAGTCCCATGAAGGCCAGCATCGCCGTGGCCAGCGCCAGCATCAACACCGCCGCCAGCGCCCGGCCCCGGCGACGCAGCAGGTGGCGGGACGAGTAGCCCGCCACCGTCAGGCGGCCCGGCGCGCGCCCCCGCGCCCGCACCTCTCCCGCCTGCACCACGTGGGCCGGCGGCAGGATCACCGCCCGCCAGGCCGGCGCCAGCCCGCCCACCAGGCACAGCCCCACCCCCAGGGGCAGCATCAGCAGGGCTGCCTCCACAGGAATGGCCAGGTGCAGCAGCCAGCTCAGCGCCAGGGCCAACAGGGCACTCGCCGCCCCCGCCAGCCCCCCCACCAGCGCCTGTTCCGAGAGGATCAGCCCCGCCACCGCCGAGGTGCGCCAGCCCAGCGCCTTGAGCAAGCCCAACTCCCCCTGCCGCCCCAGCACCGAGAGGTAGGAGACGCTGACGACGTACAGGGCACACACCCCCAGCGTCAGTCCCAGCACCAGGAAGCTGGTCCAGTGGGTGTTTTGCAGGATGGCGGTGTCCACGTTCTTCTTGACCCACAGTTCTTCGACGTAGCCAGTGGGAGGCACGTCGCCGTAGCCGGGGATGTGCACCAGCAGTGGTTGGGGGGAGGAACCGACCATGACGTCCACCTCCAGGCCGGTGCGATCCACGATCTCCTGGGCCAGGGCTTCGATCCTGGCCCGCGCCTCCTCGCCCATCTCCTCGATGCCCGCCACGCGCACGCGTATGCAGGAGATGGGGGCTGGGCCGCCCAGCAGTTCGGCCAGTTCCAGGGGGGCGAGGACGAGGGGTGGGGTGGTGACGTAGCCGCCGGGGTTGAAGGTGGGTCTCAGCGCCACCGGCTCCACAGGCTGGCCATCTTCGTTGTACTTGAGCACCGCCCGGGGCGGCAGATAGGTCTCCAGCGGCACGGCGTTGGGGGAGAGTTGTTGCCCCTCCAGCAGCCGAGCCAGGTCGAAGGCGCCAATAGTCTTCAACTGAAACATGGAGGTGCGCCCCATCCCCAGGGCGGACTGGCGGCGAAAGCTGGCCTCCTGGCCCCATTGCCCCACCGGCATGGCCTCCAAGACCAGCCCTTCCGCGGGGGCCATTTCCGCCTCTCGATAGTGGATGGGACTGGGAACGATGTATTCGGTGTTGAGAGACGTCGGCCTGTTCGTCTCTCCTCCGAGAGTACTGAAGATCATGGCATATCCTTCAGCGGCGTCCAGCATGCGCTGGAGGACAACCTGTCCGGGTACTCGTTCCAGGTACTCCCGCCCTCCGGCGTGCGCCAGGGCTTGCAGCGCCTCGAGGGTGAGCATTCCCGGTGTGGGCAGCTCGATCCGGCTGAGCGTGTACTCGACAGTGAAACTGATGTACGGGTGGGCGTTGATCAGCACGGGTACGTCGTACAACACCGCAGACCGGCCGTCGGGATAGACGTGGCCCGTCTCCTCTCCCTCCACCCGATCCTCGGTGGTGAAGTATCTGCCCTCCAGCGTTGCGTTCTGCAGGCCGACGAGGGCCGCCTCGGCCTCAGGATCGATGCCAACCAGTAAGGTGTTCCCGGTGACGCCAAGGGGAAGTGACAGAGGAGCTTTAGCTTGCCCCTGCAGAGCAAGCCATCCATCAAAGGGCGATTCTGTCGGGTTTGGTATCTCTGTCGCCGCAAGAAAGTACTGTTCTTCTGTAAGAGGAATTGTGCGTATGCCGTTGTCCACTGTCGTCGTGCGTTCAACCCGGTAGATGCCGGCGGGAAGAGGGCGCGTCCTGATCCCCGTCTTCAGGTCAACGTAGCCAATGGCGGCGAGTGGAGCGACCACTTCGACCTCGGGCAGAGCCTTAATGGCCTCGTACTGGGCTATGGTGATGCCCCCCGTCAGCCCGCTCTCGTAGTGCGCCTCCAACAGGTTGTACTGGCCCTCGATAAGGGAACGGGAGCCAGCGGGACGCACCAGGAGGTCGTAGGTGGTGCGCCAGTAGGCGGCCAGTTCTCTGCCCACCCGCACCTGGGCCGCCTCGGTCACCGAGGAGAGCAGGCTGACCCCCAGCGAAGCGGCCAGCACGCCCAGCAGCAGCAGGGCGGTGCGGTCGGCGCGTCCCAGCAGGGAGCGCAGGGCGTAGCGGAAAGTCTGCGGTCGCACCGAGGGAGCGAGGAAGAACAGCAGTATCGTGAAGGCTGCTGCGCCGGCTAGCCAGGGCCGCAGCCGGGTCAAGATGGCTCTCAGGTCCATCACTGCAGGCTGCTGGAGCACCCCAGCAGTTGGGGGCGACTCCTCCGGCACGGGCGGGGGGAAGGAGTAAGCGGTGGCAGTGGTCCCGGCGGCCAAAACCCTCAGCGGGGACTGCACCGACCCTACAACCTTCTGGACGAGGGCCACTGCCTCCACGCGGTCGTGACTGGCATCTTCCAGCAGCGAAAGCTCGGCCGAGATTTCTATCCTCGCTCCCGTCTCAATGCGGACGACAGACCGTGGAGACGACACGTCTCTGACCACAAAGCGGTAGCCGTCGCGCCCGAGGTCTTCGTAGAGAACAAAGATCACCTGCAGGTCAGCGACACTGCTCTCCCCTCTATTCTCTATCTGAGCCTGGAGAGCGACCCGACCGTCCGAGATGGACCGGCTCACATCTACCTCGAGTGTGGGTGGAGGGAACCACCTGCCCAATTGTAAGAGAGATAGCTGAAGGTCCTGGTAGGCGGTATCCTCGTCAGTCGTGACCGGGGGATGGACTCTGCCCACCAGCGTCGGCACATACCTCACTTCCCAGGCGGCTCGCCTGGCTTCGCTGCCGGGAACAGCATACTGGTCGTCGATGTGATACTCGAGCGGGATGACTCGGCCAGGCCCTCGCTCCGTGGCCAGCCGCTCGAGAGCCCTGGTCATGGGAAGGTGGGCCGAGCTGTCCTCGGTGGCAAAAATCTCGATCAGGACAGGCCAGCAGGGCTCCTCCTGGGCTTGGGCAGCAGCAGAATGTATGTCCAGGCCCAGCGCTGTGGGGACGAGCAACAGGAACTGCGCAAATCGCAGGACAGTGTTTCGCGGCAGCTTGCGAGAGAACATAGTACGATTACCTCACTATTCCCAGAGAAAGAACCCTGTGACAAGTGCGCCTGGCACTTGTCACAGAGGTTCACCTACTGCTTGGTGTGCTCCCTACCAGAAGCACGCCCACATGACGAACGAGTCGCATTCATTGTCAACGCACCAATTATACTCGCACCAGCCAGGGCAATACCCAAGGTATGGGCAATAGCAGTTGTAGCAGTACGTTTTCCAGCCCTGGCAACTGGGGCACTGGACTCGCGGTTGTGGGCCGCCCGCTGCCCGCGCTGGGCTTGGCACGACGAAGCTCACCACTGCCAGCAGGAACGAGGCCACCAGCATCACCGCCAGGATGCGCGTCAGCCACTTTTGTCCCTTCATCGCCATTCACCTCCTTTCCACTCGGATTTCCTGGTCACCTCAGCAGACACTTCGCCACCTCATTCGTGCATGCTACCACCTCCTTTTCTCATTCCTTACTATCCGCCGCCAACGCCTCCAGTTGCTCCAGCGTACAGGCAAAGCCAGCCAAGGCACCCTCGCCAGCCTTTATTTCCTGATCCAGGTGTGGTACATCTGGTCTAGTTCCCGCCCCACTACTTCCTCAGCAACTGCCAGGAAGTCCTCGCCAGTGGCTACCCGATACTTATGGCGCCGGTAATACTCCTCTAGAATGGCGAAGAAGGTCTCATCACCTACTTCCCGGCGAAGTGTATCCAAAAAAACGGCTCCTTTGCCATAGATAACGGGACCACAGGGCTGCTCGGATTCGGTGAAGTCTTGAATTGATCGTCCTACGGGACCATCCTGATTTGAGCCGCGTATTTGCTCGTATAGAGACAATATCCTTTCTTGATATGCTTTCTGGGCCGCTTCTTTTCCATGAACTCCTTCGTAATAGACAATCACAGAGTAGTTGGCAAAGGACTCGTCTAACCAGGGCTCTTCCAGAACGTCGTTGCCCACCGCGCTGTACCACCACTGGTGCGCCACCTCGTGGACAGTGGCGAATTCTGGATCGCCAGCTCCTCCATGTAACACCGAAACCAGGGCGGGATACTCCACTCCGGTGACCATGCCTGCAGGAAAACGCGCGTCAAGAATCACCACCACATCTAACTCAGCGTAGGGATAGGGACCGAACCGCTCGTCGAAAACCTCCACCGCATTGGCAGCGTGTTTCAGGATGGTTTGGCCCTTTTCCTCGTCATCAGCGAGATACCAGGTATTGACCGCGATGCCGTCCACAGTCTCACTGCTCACCCGGAGATCCTCGCTCATGAACAGGGCAAAGCCCCGCAATGGGCCGCCGCGATAGGAGTGGGTGACGGTGCCGTCGCCGTTGTCCATAGCGTCCACCTCCACGCCCGAGGCCACGACCACCATTGTGCTGGGCACGGTCAACTCAACGGCGTAGGAGGCGCTCTCACTGAAAACGGCGTCGGGGCCTGACGAGATGGCATCCTGCCGCCAGTTCCCATCCTGATAGACCGCCAACATGGGGTAGAAGAAAACAGCGCTCCATACCCTCTCAGTCTGAGTATGAAGTCGCACGGCGAAGTCCATTTCCAGGGTGATGCTTTCCCCGCTAGAGAGAGGTCGAGGTAGGGAGACGAGCACGCCTGTATCCTGTGCCTGGTAGGTGAAATCCACGGCCTGGCCATCGCTGCTAACTCTTCCTACCTTCATGCTCCCTGCTCGGGAACAGTTGGGATACAGGCGTATAAGGATGTCCTGCAGAGCCTCGTTCTCTCGATTGATGAAGACGAGCCTTTCCCGACCCAACAGGGTCCCGGTTTCGATGTCCGCCTTGAGGGCTAAGTCGTAATGGGGCAAACCTACCATGGCCTCCACCTCGTCCTCGTTGCTGGGGCGCATTGTTGTCCGGTAGGTTTCTATCCCTTCCACAACAGGCAGCGACAAAGGCGTCGCAGGTAAGGATAGGACAGGCGTGGCGGTCGGTGCAGGAGTTGGCGACGGTCTGGGCGCAGGGGTGATGACTGGCGGTGCTCCTGCCGGCCCGTGTTTCTCCCAGACAAAGGTGACCCAACCGACTTCAAACTCCTCAATTGCGAAGCCGGGCCCCAATGCCTTTTGTAGAGCTTCGTCCAGCGACGTCGAGCTGCCCAATGCCTGGAGGAGGGCGGGTATGCTTTTCTTACCATATCTCTCCACGATGTAGTCTATCATAGTGACAGATTGCGCTCTGGCCAATTCATACTGCTGTGGGGTGCTATCTCCCCACACCTCATCAAGAGGGAGCAATCCTCCCGCCTCAATCGCCTCGGCCAAGTCCGGCACATAGTAGGATTTCCTCTCATCTGACCCTACCTGCACACACTCCCAGTGTCTGATTGCATCCAGGGTTGCACGGCGAGCTCCCGTCACTGTTGACATGTCCCCTCCGACCGATTGCACGGCCAGGTAATTGACCAGAAACTCACCAAGGAGGTCTTCCATCTGTCCAGCACCATCGTCCTCCATTCCTGTCAGAGGCGGTGAAGATATGCTCAGAATCGGCCCCTCCGGATAGAAGGGCAGAAAAGCCTCCAACGAAAAAGTGATTTCAATCGTCACCTGCGCCTCGGTGGGAACAAGTCCGAAATCGTCACAAACCCTTTGGTATATCTCCTCTCCCTTGTCGAGGAGGTCGGTCACCCATTCCTCGTCTCGCTCACGATAGATCCAGTGCAGGTGTTCTGTTTGCGTTTCCAAGGGGCTACCCCAGTATCGTTCGTCAGGCCCGGTGTGTATCCATTGGTCGTGGACCAGACGAAAGAACTCCACTTTTCGGCGCGTTATGCCCCATTTTGTCCACACTACCTCCGCCCAGGCATCTTCGCCCTGCAGTTCGACGCCGACGACCCTCAGCCTCGGCACGGGCTCCAGGGCCCACGACTCGCCACGCTCCCTGGCCCATTGTTGCGAGTTGAATTTATCCCTCTGATGTCTCCACCATACCTCGTCGGCCGCGTCCTGGAGGGACATGAAGACTGGCCGGTCGCCGGCTTCCAGCGCTCGCGCCTCCGAGCGGAGAATCGTCTGGATGCGCCACGCTGGCCCGGAGAGGTATCTGAACGCCACTGCAGCCACTGCCAGGGAGAGCGCCACAACCAGTGAGACGACGAGCGCAATCCGCCAACGAAAGGACCACCAGGAGGGTGCCTGCACTGGTGGGTGTCTTTTCCCCTTGTCATCCATATTCGCAAGATGTTTTATGTTCATAATCGGCACCCTTTCCTTTGAGAGCTAGATTGGCTCTCCCACAAAGTAGAGACCTGGCGGCAGATGCAGACCACCTTGCTCCGCCGCCAAGTCCTTGCTGCGCGGATCAGCAGTACGGCCTAGTCGGGGACCGCAGCGTTGAAATCCGATGTCTTATCAGAGGGCACCTTGTGGGGGTGAGAAGTGGCTATCTGAGTCACTGGTTTACACGATTTCCCCGAGAGCTTACGGGTCGCCGGGGCACCACGGTGGGCATGTGCCGAGGTTGCCATCACAGCTTTTTATCGATGCCCCAAACGCATCACGCCAGCAACAAGGCGATGGACAGGCTTCACAAGCGCCAGCATAGCGCCAATATTTCCAGTAAAGCCAATACTCGTAGTATGGCTGACACCCTGTCGGTGCCGGACAACTGTTTATCTCCACACACCCCACCAGCTTCCAGCACTCCCAGAAGTAGTCGCAATAGCCCTCTGGCTCCACGGGTCCGGCGAGCGCTTTTCTTGCAGGTGCGAGGAGACTCACCACTGCCAGCAGCAACGACGCAAGCAGCATCACAGTCAGGACACTCATGACCACTCTTTGCACTTTACCACGCTTTAACACTTTTGTCACCTCCTTTCTAGCTCAGGTTGTCTTCACTAACCCTCATCGTCCATCGCATCACCTCCTTCCCAACTAGCCATCACCAGGGTCATTTCAGCCTCTCTAACAAGCTGGCGGGGCCCCGGTCGACGATCAGGTCCTGTTCATCTATAACGTAGAGGAAAGGCGTGCCCGGTATCAGGTAATCTTTTGCCACTTCCTGGTCCCACTCTAGCACCGGGAAGGTGAATCCTTGCTGTGACACCAGTGTCTGGTTTTCTTCCTCCGTTCCCATGGAGATCATGACAACCTGCATCTCTTTGTGCTGCTCACTGAAAGCTTTCAGCTTTGGGAATAGCTCCACGCAGAATGGGCATTTGATAGAGGAAAACACCAACAGCACCTTTTGGCCGGAGAAATCCTTTAAGGATACCATCTCTCCCTCGGTGTTCCGCAGACTGAAAGGTGGTGCCGGTGTTTCAACCTCCAGTCCTGATGGCCCGCGCGTGCTCTCTTGATAAGGTTTCATAGCCGCCAGCACCTCCCGCTGCAACTGATTCATGCGCAGGAAGAGGCCGACGTTGGCGAACATCAGCAGGATGACCACCCCCATCAACATCAGCAGCAGTACCTGCGTCCTGGTCTCGTTCATTTTCCCTCCTTGCGATCCAACTTCCCACACCGGGTACCTCAAGGCAAGCCGTGACGTTTGGCACGACCCCGAGCGCAGCCGGGGGGAGCGAAGCCGAAGGGCTCATCCAATGGCTAGGCGCGCCCAGATGGCCTCCAGGCTCCGCGCTCCGCCCAGGCGGCTCTGGTCCACGATGGCTCCGTCCTTGAGGAAATAGACCCGGTCGGCGAAGGCGGCGACGCGCGGGCTGTGCGTCACCACTACCACAGTGCGTCCCCCCTCGTCGCACACCCGTCGCAGCAGCTCCATCACCTCGTCGCCCGCTCGCGTGTCCACATTGCCCGTGGGCTCGTCGGCCAATACGATCGCTGGCTCATTCACCAGCGCCCGCGCAATGGCCACCCGCTGCTGCTCCCCGCCGGAGAGTTGGGAGGGCAGGTGGTTGGCCCGTTCCGCCAACCCCACTCCGTCCAATAACTCGCGGGCACGGGCCTCCAGGTCGAACTTACACTGACGGCGGTAGGGGATCAGTGGCAGCATCACGTTCTCCACTGCCGAGAGGATGGGCACCAGGTTGAACAGTTGAAAGATGAAGCCGATCTTTGCGCGTCGGAAATCGGCCAGCGCGTTGCCCTGCAACGTGCTCACGTCTACTCGGTCCACCATAACCCCCCCCGCGGTGGGCTCGTCCAGCGTGCCGATCAGGTTGAGTAACGTGGACTTGCCAGAGCCCGAAGGCCCCATGACGGCCACAAACTCCCCCCGCTCAACCGAGAGGTCCACCCCGTCCAGCGCGCGCACCTCCGTGCCGTCGGTGTAGGCTTTGGTTAGCCCTTCCGTCACGATCATGGTCTCTGCCAGTTCGCTCATTGTATCTCTCTCCATTTAAGATGTCTCATCCGGCTGGCCCCGCTTGGGCGGACGCCCGCGCGGCCGGCTGACGTGCCGGGGTGGGGGCATCCGGCGCAATTCGTCAAGCCGAGCTTCGCACACGTCCAGCCAGCGCAAGTCAGCCTCCAGGTGCATGATGGCCCTTTCCAGTAGCAGCAGCCAGGGAAGTTCACTCGCGGGATCGGCCTCAGCACGCAAGCGGGTCAACTCGTGCATCTCGCTGAGCAGCTCCCCCCGCTGGATCTGCAGCACGCCCGCCGGCGGCACCGGGCCGGAGAAGAAGCTGAGCATTAGCTTGGCGTGGAAGGCGTCGCGCAGGCGGTAGGTGCGGGGCAACGGCTCGCGGTACCAGCGCTCCAGTTCCGCCCTCCCATCCTGGGTCAGGTCGTAGACGGTGCGCTCCGCCGCTTCGTCCACAGATGCGGGTTGGCGCACAACCAGGCCGTCCCGCTCCAACCGCGAGAGTGTGCTGTAGATCTGGCCGGTGTTGATCACCCAGTGGTCACCCAAGGTCGCTTCCATCAACCCACGCAGCTCGTAGCCATGGGTGGGAGTATGGTTGAGCAGGGCCAATAGGGTGTGTTTGACAGTCATGGCTCCTCCAGAAAATGTATACGGAGTATCTGTTTCCTGAAAATAATTATATACTAGATATACAATTTTGTCAAGAATTGAGTCGTCCAAAGAAAAAAGCGGCCAGGTCGCGAAACCTAAGCGGCTTTTTGTTTGCTCCTGATCATCTGTAGTAGGGCCCAGAGGTGCGGGAAGACGTCCGGCGTTGAAACCTGTCCAGCCTCCGCTGCAGCCAGCGGCGCCAAAGAATGGGCCTCAAACGTCGCCAGGCTTCCTCAGCATCCTGACCACTGACTTCCCTGCCCTGTACTGTCCCGTCCAGGACAGTGCCGCTGAAGCGCTCCCTCACGTATAGATCGGCAATGCGCTGCACCGGGCCCTGCCCCTCAGGTACAGCGGTGATCAAAGCGGCCGCATACTCGTAGGGCGTCTGGTGCCTCCGGTACTTAATGCCCAGCCGGCGGGCATAATTGCACAGCCTCTCGTAGACTCGCTCCACCAGGTTCAACCCCCTTAGCTTCCTCTCGCGCCAGGTCCAAAGTGTCGCCAAGCCCACTGGTATCGAAAGCAAGATCAGGCCGCCCAACCAGCGAACTGCTTGCCACCTCCTCGCGGCC
>Ga0209991_10001212_pt1 | contig 11674 bp, 10 predicted proteins | sample ChitaG_FD_183167 | JGI IMG/M metagenome (GOLD analysis project Ga0209991, IMG submission 183167) | Deep subsurface microbial communities from South Pacific Ocean to uncover new lineages of life (NeLLi) - Chile_00310 metaG (SPAdes)... | ecosystem: Environmental > Aquatic > Marine > Oceanic >...
TCGAGCGGGGAATCGAGCGGGGATTCGGGGCGATGTGTTGTGGACATAGACCTAAACCTGCCCACCGCAGCCGACGAAGAGCATCCGATACCGATCTTCGGGGACCCCGATTGTGGATGGAATCGCAATTGGGGATCGCGGGGATCGCGGGGATCGCGGGGATCGCGGGGATCGCGGGGATCATCGTCGGTCGGCCTGCGAGATGGGGACAACCGGCGTAAACCTAAGTGCTATGGGTTCCACACAGGAATACGACCTGGTAGTCATCGGATCCGGCCCGGGCGGACAGAAGGCCGCCATCGCCGCGGCAAAGCTCGGCAAGTCCGTAGCCGTGGTCGAGCGAGGGCTGATGTTGGGTGGCGTGTGCGTCAACACCGGCACCATTCCGTCGAAGACACTGCGCGAAGCAGTCGTCTATCTCACCGGCATGAACCAGCGTGACCTCTACGGTGCCAGCTACCGCGTCAAGGAAAAGATCACCCCGGCCGACCTTCTGGCGCGCACGCAACACGTAATCAGCCGAGAGATCGACGTGGTGCGTACGCAACTAATGCGCAACGGCATCGAGCTCTATGTCGGTCACGCCCGGTTCCTCGACGCACACACCATCGACATCGACGACCCCAATCGCCCCGAGCGCGTGACCGTCAGCGGCCGCTACGTCGTCATTGCCACCGGCACCAAGCCGGCCCGTCCCGCCGGCGTGGAATTCGACGAGAACCGCGTGTTGGACTCCGACGGCATCCTCGACCTAAAGACGATCCCCAACTCGATGGTCGTAGTCGGCGCCGGCGTCATCGGCATCGAGTACGCATCGATGTTTGCCGCCTTGGGCACGAAGGTGACCGTCGTAGAGAAGCGCGTCAACATTTTGGAGTTCTGCGATCCCGAGATCATCGAGGCGCTGAAATTCCACCTGCGCGACCTGGCCGTGACGTTCCGGTGCGGCGAGGAAGTCACCGCCGTGGATGTCGGGTCAGCGGGCACCATCACGACGCTGGCCAGCGGCAAGCAGATCCCCGCTGAGACAGTCATGTACTCGGCGGGCCGGCAAGGCCAGACCGATCTCCTCGATCTCCAGAACGCAGGGTTGGAGGCCGATAGCCGCGGCCGGATCTTCGTCGATGACAACTACCAGACCAAGGTCGACCACATCTACGCCGTAGGCGACGTCATCGGGTTCCCGGCCCTGGCCGCGACGTCCATGGATCAAGGCAGGCTGGCGGCTTATCACGCATTTGGGGAGCCCTGCAAAGCCATGGCCGAGCTCCAACCCATTGGCATCTACTCGATACCGGAGGTGTCCTACGTGGGGGCCACCGAGGTGGAACTGACCGCGGAGTCGGTGCCTTACGAGGTCGGGGTGTCCCGCTACCGCGAGCTGGCGCGCGGTCAGATCGCCGGCGACTCCTACGGAATGCTCAAACTGTTGGTCTCGACCGAGGACCTGCGCCTACTTGGGGTTCACATCTTCGGCACCAACGCCACCGAGATGGTGCACATTGGTCAGGCCGTGATGGGCTGTCAGGGCACCATCGAATACCTTGTTGATGCCGTATTCAACTACCCGACGTTCTCCGAGGCCTACAAGGTGGCGGCGTTGGACGTGATGAACAAGCTGCGTGCACTCCACCAGTTCCGATCCTGAGCCGAGGCAGCTTCGCCGCTGGGCTCCAGCCTTCCTTGACTAGCGGGCAGGTCGCCCATGTGGAATGTCGGGTAGGTGTGTGCACGTTCGAACAAATGGGTGACGCCGGGCGTATCAGGGTGGCGGACCTTCCCGCATGCGGGACAATGGACGTTCACGGTGCGGACGACAACGCTGTCGTGGCGCACCGCGAGGAGGAGGCAAGAGATGGCTGACAGCGCCGATCATCCCGGCCAGCAGTACCAACCCGAGCAGACCGGCATGTACGAACTCGAGTTCCCCGCTCCGCAGCTTTCTTCCCCGGATGGCCGCGGACCGGTGCTGATCCATGCGCTCGAGGGCTTCTCAGACGCCGGACGGGCGATCAGCCTGGCTGCCGAGCACCTCAAGAACACCCTCGACACCGAACTGGTGGCATCGTTCGCCATCGACGAACTACTCGATTACCGGTCCCGGCGACCGCTGATGACGTTCAAGACCGATCATTTCACCCACTATGACAATCCTGAGCTGAACCTCTACGCACTGCACGACAGCGTAGGGACACCGTTTCTGCTGCTCGCCGGCCTGGAGCCTGATTTGCGGTGGGAGCGCTTCATCACCGCAGTGCGGCTGCTCGCCGAGCGGCTCGGGGTGCGCCGGATCATCGGACTCGGCGCCATTCCAATGGCCGTTCCGCACACCCGGCCGATCACGATGACCGCACATTCGAACGACAAGGAGCTCATCGCCGACCACCAGCCCTGGGTCGAACAGGTTCAGGTTCCCGGCAGTGTGTCCAGTCTGCTCGAGTTTCGGATGGCCCAACATGGTCATGAGGTAGTCGGTTTCACCGCGCATATCCCGCACTATCTGGCACAGACCGACTACCCGTCCGCCGCTGAGACCTTGCTGTCGGAGGTCGCCAGGAGCGGTTCGCTGCAGTTCCCGACCGCCGCTCTGGCCCAGGAGGCCGCCAAGGTGCACGACAAGGTCAACGAGCAGGTGGCAGGCAGCGCCGAAGTTGCTCAAGTGGTGGAGGCTCTGGAGCGCCAGTACGATGCGTTTGTAGCGGCCCAGGAAAACCGGTCCCTCCTGGCACGTGACGAGGATTTGCCCAGCGGGGACGAACTCGGCGCCGAGTTTGAGCGATTCCTCGCCCAACAGACAGGTGAACAGGACACCAAAGACGGGGACAATCACACCGAGAGTTCCTGACCAACGCGATACCCACGCATTACCAACGCGAAGCCGCCATCCGACCCGACTACGAAGTGGGCGACATGACCGTGATCATCGGATTTGCGCCATGACCGAACGCAAATCGAACCTGCGCTCGGTGCGGGAGATCACTCCTACGCTGCAGTATCGGACTATTCACGGCTATCGCCGGGCGTACCGGGTGGCCGGGTCGGGTCCGGCAATCCTGCTGATCCACGGTATCGGCGACAACTCCACTACGTGGAGCACCGTACAAAGCAAGCTCGCGCAAAGGTTCACCGTCGTGGCGCCAGACCTGCTCGGCCACGGTAAGTCCGATAAGCCGCGCGCCGACTATTCGGTAGCTGCCTATGCCAACGGCATGCGTGATCTGCTCAGCGTCCTGGAGATCGACAGCGTCACTGTGATCGGGCATTCCCTGGGCGGCGGGGTTGCGATGCAGTTCGCCTACCAGTTCCCGCAACTGGTGAACCGAATGATCCTTGTCGGGGCAGGCGGCGTCACCAAAGAGGTAAATGTGGCGCTGCGGATCGCTTCGCTGCCCATGGGCAGTGAGGCGTTGGCCCTGCTTCGGCTTCCGCTGGTGCTCCCCGCGTTGCAGGCCATCGGACGGATAAGCGGCGGGCTGTTCGGATCCACCGACGTGGGCCGCGACATCCCGAATATGTTGCGCATCCTCGCCGATCTCCCCGAACCGACCGCGTCAGCGGCGTTCGCGCGAACACTGCGGGCGGTGGTCGATTGGCGCGGCCAGGTGGTGACCATGCTCGACCGATGTTATTTGACACAATCCGTTCCCGTGCAACTGATCTGGGGTAGCAAAGATTCGGTCATTCCGGTCAGTCACGCCGAGATGGCGCATGCGGCGATGCCCGGTTCGCAAATGGAGATTTTCCAAGGCTCGGGCCATTTCCCGTTTCACGACGACCCAGACCGCTTCGTCGAAGACGTCCAGAAGTTCATCGAGTCCACCAAGCCCGCCGTGCACAACCAGGACTACCTTCGAAGCCTGCTGCGGGCAGGCATCAGCCAGAGCACCATCTCAGGCTCGGTCGACACCCAGGTCGCAGTGCTGGACGCCATGGGCGCCGACGAACGTAGCGCAACCTGACCCACTGACGGCTTAGCACCTAGCATCGGCTTATGGCGATCGACGTGACAGTGCTGCGCGTATTCACCGACCGGCACGGTAGATTCGGCAATCCCCTAGGCGTGGTAGACGCGGCCACCGTGCATCCGACCGACCGGCAGCGTATCGCTACCGAATTGGGTTACAGCGAAACCATATTCGTCACCCTGCCCGATGAAGGCTCGAGCACCGCGCGCGCCCATATCCACACGCCCACCACCGAACTCCCCTTCGCCGGGCATCCCACGGTTGGCGCATCATGGTGGCTGATGAACCAAGGGAAACCGGTGAAGACGTTGCAGGTGCCGGCTGGGATTGTCCAGGTGAACTACCCGCAGGACCTGACATCTATCAGCGCCCGCGCCGAGTGGGCGCCCGACTTCTCGATCCACGACCTCGCCACCACCGACGAGCTGTCGGCCGCCGATCCTGATGACTACGCCGACGATACCGGGCACTACCTGTGGACCTGGCTGGACGAACCCGCGGGCACCATCAGATCCAGGCTGTTCGCCCCTAACTTGGGGGTGCGCGAGGATGAAGCCACGGGTTCAGCAGCCGTCCGCATGACCGAGCACCTCAGCCGCGACCTGACCATCGTCCAGGGACAGGGGTCGATCATCGAGACCACCTGGAGCCCCGATGGCTGGGTATTGGTTGCCGGGCGCGTTATCGCCGACGCCGCCCGTCAGATCGACTGAGTGGGCTCGTTCTGCGCCGAAACCGCCCGATGCGCTCGCAGCGCCGCGATCTCCCGCTCGAAGTCTTCGGCTGACGAGAATGACCGGTAAACCGAGGCGAACCGCAGATAGGCGACCTCGTCAAGCGCACGCAGCGGCCCGAGGATCGCCAGGCCTACCTCCTGACTGGGCACTTCCGCAGAGCCCGTCACACGCACCGCATCCTCGACTTGCTGAGCCAGCAGATTGAGCGCATCGTCGTCCACCTGACGACCCTGACAGGATCGGCGCACGCCCCTGATCACCTTCTCCCGACTGAAGGGCTCCGTGACTCCGCTGCGCTTGACCACCGCCAGCACCGCGGTCTCAACGGTGGTGAACCGTCGCCCGCATTCGGGGCATGACCTGCGCCGGCGAATTGCCTGCCCTTCATCGGTCTCGCGGGAATCAACAACCCGAGAATCGGGATTACGGCAGAAAGGACAGTGCATCACCGCTCCTTTGCTGAACCCGCAGACAACCGCTTCAAACTCCTCCGAGCGTACCTGCGCGATACGCGGATGGCCCCGCCCAGGGCGTTGTGTTGTGTACCTCACGTCGTGGTCCCCTAGTGTCCTTGAGCAGCAGGGATTTTGGACTGTCGGTTGCTGCGTCAGCTGAGGGGTGCGATTAGCGTCTGTCCCGCATTCAGCGCCACCGTCTCGAGTTCGTTCAATTCGCTGATCCGCTCCATGACATCTCCGACCGGCGCATCCGGCGCCACCCGTTGCGCGACCTGTTGCAGCGACTCGCCGGCCTGCACCTGCACCACCGCCAGACGACTGGGGATCTCGGCCTCAGAGCCGACCACGCCTCCGAACTGAGCGACCAGACCTAGCCACAACGTGACCGCGCCCGCGATAAGCGCCAGTACCACTGTCGTCGCAGGTGTGACCGGTCGCCGCCGATGCGAAACTCGCGAGACCGGCAAGCCCGTTCCGCTGCGATGCAAAGGTGCCCCGGGAAGGCGCGGCGAACACGGCCTGCGTGTCGCTGCGGCCGGCCGCAGGCGCGGCACATCGACCACGCGGACCACGCGCGCCCTGACCACACCCCGAACGTCGCGCTGGGACGCACACACATAATCGTTCCTGGCCTCACGAGTGTCGAGGATGGTCATTTGCCTGCCCTTTCCATTTCGAAAGTTTCGCTCTTATGTTCGAACTCTACTCGATCATGTGTTCGATTAATAGAACATGTGATCGAACTGTTGCGAACGCTAATACGCCCCACCGACAAGTTCACCCCGCCGCTTCCCCCGCCACATCGCGCCGCAAGCTGCCGACGGCTGCGGCGACACGTCTCGAACACATGTTTGATTATTGGAATGGTCCGGGTTACATTCGGCCTCATGAGCGATGACAGCAGCGGCACCACAGATACCGCCGGCACACGCGGTGAGCGCGAATCAGACCTCACCGAGCGTCAACGCACGATTCTGGATGTCATCCGCGCCTCGGTGAGCACTCGTGGATATCCGCCGAGCATCAGAGAGATCGGAGATGCGGTCGGTCTGACCTCGACCTCATCGGTCGCCCACCAACTGCGCACCCTCGAGCGCAAGGGCTATATACGTCGCGACGCCAACCGCCCCCGCGCGGTCGACGTGCGTGGTTCGCACGACGCCGACGCTCCAGCCGTGACTACCGAAGTGTCGGGTTCTGACGCGTTGCCCGACCCCACCTACGTCCCGGTACTCGGACGGATCGCGGCCGGTGGGCCCATCCTGGCCGAGGAAGCTGTCGAAGACGTTTTCCCGCTACCGCGCGAACTGGTCGGTGAGGGTTCGCTGTTCCTACTTAAGGTGGTTGGTGAATCTATGGTCGACGCCGCGATCTGCGATGGCGACTGGGTGGTTATCAGGCAGCAGAGCGTCGCCGACAATGGCGATATCGTCGCGGCGATGATCGACGGTGAGGCCACCGTGAAGACCTTCAAGCGCACGCGTGGTCAGGTTTGGCTGATGCCGCACAACCCCGCATTCGATCCCATACCCGGCAATGACGCCGCCGTGCTCGGAAAGGTCGTCACCGTCATCCGAAAGATCTGACGTTGGCTGGCTGCCGCGACTACTCCCCCGGGGTGAAACCGTTCGCGCGAGCTATTCCCTCACTGACAAACCAAATCTCGGCCGGTGCCTCGTCATAGTCGGCGCTCTCGGGTACCCAGTACAAACCCGACTTGGTGTCCGCCTTGATGGGATAGCCCTCAGGAACGCCGCCCGGTTCATCCAACGGCAGATGCAGCACGGGAGCCGTTGGCATCGGTTCATCGACGTCGACCCGCGCGTGTCGGCCGGCGTCGGTCACCGGTTCCTGATCGAAAACGTCCGACGGTTGTTCTTGCTCGCTCGTACCGATCGGATCCCCCCCGGAAACGATCTCGGCGGCCGTAGGAATTCGCGTCGGCGCAGTGTCGACCGCATCCGGGTCTTCCTGGTCCACACCGAGTTCCCGGAACTCGTCATCGGATTCGTACGGCGACTCGGCTCGCACCGGCGCGCCCCAGAAGCTCAGCGGCTCAGAGGAGAACTCATCGGAGGTGGACGGCGCGGCCGACCCGGCTGAAGTCAAGGAACCGAGTCCCTCACGGGCATAGCGGTCGCCGAACAGCGCGTCCTCTCGACCGAGCTCGTCGCGCGGATCCTCAGCCGCTAGATCAGGTTCGAATCCCCTACCATCGTCGGACCCATCGCCGATATAGGAGCCGAACAGATCGTCGTCGTCACCAAGACGGCGATTCCGCATAGCGGCAACGGCCACCAAGGCCACCAGCAGCAGTATCGGCACGACGGCGAGCAGCCACCACCAAGTCCACCGGAAATAACTACCCTTGTCGGTCTTTGATGCCGGCGGCACCGGCGGCACTTCTTGTTCGGGTACCTCGAGGCCGGCAAGTTGGGAAGCGAGTTTGGTTGGTTCGGTGCGGAACTTCTTAGTCTCCGAGTTCCAGGCGATAGTTCCATCACTGAAACGCTGGGAGATCACATCGCCGTTCTGGGTCTGGTCAGCCTTGGGCACACCGATCTCACCCGTAGCACCGCCCAGCTTTTCCCATGCGGCATTCATCGGGCCGCGCACGATCACCGCGCCGTGGTCAGGCGTCCAGAAAATCACCGGCTTATCGGGGGCGGCGAACGTGCTCATCCGGCTCGCCGGCGCCACGCCGCCGTCCGCCTCGCTGGTGATGGGGAAGCCGAGATCACCCTCAGGGCCGCCGACGCTCTCGTACTTGGCCAGCACCTGCCCGGTCACCACGTTGGCGCCGGTGTTGGGGCTGTAGAAGATCTTGCCGTTGACGAAATCCTGACCGAAGCCGTCGGCCCCGATCCGGTAGGGCGCGCCTTTCGCCGCACCCAACGGACCCAGCCGTCCACCAGCCGCCCGCCGGGCGGCATTGATCGCTGAAACCGGATCGTCGGGAACCGCGAGGTCTGTCAGCTGATCAGCAAGATCGGGCGGGACCGTCGTGAACTTCTTCGAGCGGGAGTCGTAGGACAGCTCACCTTCAGAGAACTTCTGCGAGGCAACCGGGCCGTCGTAGGTTACGTCGGCGGCGGGTACGCCCAGCACACCCGACGATCCACCCAACTTGTCCCACGCCGCGTTGATCGGACCCCGAACCACCCTCGCACCCGTCTCGGAAGTCCAGAAAATCACCGGGTGGTCGGACGCGCTGAACGTGCTATTAAGACTCCCAGGCGCGCGACCGGGGCCCTCGTCAATGGTCGGAAAGCCCAGATCACTGTCCGCGGGACCACCCAGAGAGTCGTACTTCTCCAGAATCGGGCCCTGCATCAGACGTGCTCCGGTGTCGGGGGTGAAGAACATCTTGCCCGAAGCGAAGTTCTGCGCGAAACCCGCGCCCGCTGCGTAGACGTCGCCTGACGTGGGACCCAGCGGCCCGCTGTCCCCACCGGTGGCTTGCCACGCCTCGGTTATCGCATCGCTGGCGTCAGACTCGGGCGACGCCAAGACCGTCGGGGCGAGCAGGAGTGCGGTCGCGACCCCCAACAGCCCGATGGTCGCGCGACCGAATACCCGTATGCGCAGCGTCGGCTGCCGGATCATTAATCCTCCCCGCGGTCGGCGACAAGTTGCTTTCGACAATTCCCCTCGAAACGAAAAGCTTCGAAAAGTGCGGCCAAAAGTACCGCGTTCGATCACCTTGCGTCAGTGGGGGCCAATTACCAAGGAAACGCGCCGATTGAACGGCGAGTTTTTACACCTAGACGCCGAGGCTGCGGCCGATGATCTCCTTCATGATCTCCGATGTTCCCCCGTAGATGGTCTGTACCCGGGCATCGAGGTAGGCCCGCGCCACCGGATATTCGCGCATGTAGCCGTATCCCCCGTACAACTGCAGACAGCGGTCGATCAGATGGACCTGCTTTTCGGTCGAATACCACTTGGCCATGGCGGCCTGCTCGGCGGTCAACTGCTCATCGAGGTGCAAGCGGATGTATTCGTCGACCATCATGCGCACGACGGTGGCTTCGGTGGCCAATTCGGCGAGCACGAACCGACTGTTTTGGAAGCTGCCGATCGGCTTTCCAAATGCCTTGCGCTCCTTGGTGTACTCGATGGTCTGTTTCAACACCGATTCCATCGCCGCGGCGGCCATGATGGCTATCGAAATCCGCTCCTGCGGCAGGTTCTGCATCAGATAGATGAAGCCCTGCCCCTCATCGCCGAGCAGGTTCTCGACCGGCACCTTCACGTCAGCGAACGACAGCTCGGCGGTGTCTTGCGCGTCCAGGCCGACCTTGTCGAGATGACGTCCGCGCTCGAACCCCTCCATCCCGCGCTCTACCACCAGCAGCGAGAACCCGAGCGCCCCTTTGTCGGGGTCGGTTTGGGCCACCACGATTACCAAGTCGGAATGAATGCCGTTGGTAATGAACGTCTTGGAACCATTGAGAATGTAGTGGTCGCCATCCCTGACTGCCCGCGTCTTGATGCCCTGCAGGTCGCTACCGGTACCGGGCTCGGTCATAGCGATCGCAGTGATGAGTTCGCCTGTACAGAACTGGGGTAGCCAGCGCTGCTTCTGCTCCTCGGTGCCCAGCCTGATCAGATACGGCGCAGCGACGTCGTTGTGCAGGGCAAATCCCAAGCCGTTATACCGGCCTGCAGTCACCTCCTCGGTGACGATGGTGTTGTACCGAAAGTCTGAAACGCCCCCGCCGCCGAACTCCTCGGGTACCGCCATGCCGAGAAAGCCCTGCTTACCCGCCTCCAGCCACACGCCGCGGTCGACTATCTTGTCCTTCTCCCACTGCTCGTGAAACGGCGCGACGTGGCGCTCCAGGAAGGCGCGGAATGACTCACGGAAGAGGTCGTGCTCGGGTTCGAACAGGGTCCGTTCATAGGCGATAGCCGGACTGCCTGTTGACTTGGCCGCTGATTTCGTTTCGGAGCCTTGAGCGCCCATGGAATCCCTCCGTCGTTGGTAGGGGCTATTGCCGCCAAACGTACCCCATCCAACCGGATGGTTGGATGGGGTGGGCCGTCGACTGCGCCGCTGCCGCCGCGCACCCACCGGCCACCCGTGATCGTGTGATGGCCACGATGTGGCTTACCAACGAGGGTGGCGTACCAACGAGGGGATTGGAGATGTGGTTTACGACGAAGACTGGGCGTGCCCGCGCGAACCGGCGCCGCGCGAACCGCGTCGCCTGTTTCCTCGCGCACCCCGCACGGCATTGCCGCGCCGATGCTCGACACCACGGTCGCGATGCGCACCGGCTTTCGTCACCGGGGCAACGATTTTCGGTGCCGCGCGTAGCGGCGCGAGTTCACCGACTAAAGCATGTACCGGGGCCGAATCTGCAGTGACTTCCTGGGGGCGCACGGCAATGCCTGCCTTACGCAGCAGTTGTTGAGTATCCCTGCGCTGTTCGGGCAGCACGACGGTAACGACGTCGCCGTCGCTGCCAGCGCGAGCGGTTCGCCCCGAGCGGTGAAGGTAGGCCTTGTGCTCCATGGGCGGATCGACGTGCACGACTAGCTCGACGCCGTCGACGTGTACGCCACGAGCAGCGATATCGGTCGCTACGAGCACCTTCGCAGTCCCTTTAGTAAAAGCCGCTAGGTTGCGGTCGCGGGCGGGTTGGGAGAGGTTGCCGTGCAGATCCACAGACGGCACACCCGATTCGGTGAGCTGCTTGGCCAACTTACGAGCCTGATGCTTGGTGCGCATGAACAGAATCCGGCGTCCCGTTCCGGAGGCCAGCCGATGCACCAAATCCTTCTTCTGCTGAGCTCCGCCGACGTGGAACACATGATGTGTCATCGCCGCCGGCACTTCGGTGACTTCGTCCACTGAATGCAGCACCGGATTGCGCAGGAAGCGTGTGACCAGCTTGTCGACACCATTGTCCAGGGTGGCCGAGAACAGTAGCCGCTGACCGCCGGCGGGGGTGGCCGCCAGGATGCGAGTGACTCCGGGCAGGAAACCCAGGTCAGCCATATGGTCAGCCTCATCGAGCACCGTCGTGGCCACGTCGTCGAGGCGTACGAGCTTCTGCCGCATCAAATCCTCAAGGCGACCGGGGCACGCCACCACGATGTCGACTCCAGACCGGAGAGCGCTGACCTGCTTGTTCTGTGACACGCCACCGAAGATTGTCGCCACGCGCAGCCCGGATGCGGCGGCCAATGGTTGCAGCACGGCAGTGATCTGGGTGGCAAGTTCGCGCGTGGGAGCCAGGACCAGACCGGTCGGGCGTGACGGTTGGCTGCGGCGGCCAGCCAGCGTCGCCACGAGTGGGAGCGAGAAGGCGAGCGTCTTTCCGCTGCCCGTCTTGCCCCGGCCGAGCACGTCACGACCGGCGAGAGCGTCGGGCAGCGTGGCGGATTGGATGGGGAACGGATCGGTGATGCCTAGCTCAGTCAGCACGCGCACCAACGGTGCGGGCACGCCGAGGTCGGCGAAGGATTGCGTGGTCATTTTGTGTGCCTTTCCAGCCTGTTTCGG
>Ga0209991_10001213_pt1 | contig 11657 bp, 9 predicted proteins | sample ChitaG_FD_183167 | JGI IMG/M metagenome (GOLD analysis project Ga0209991, IMG submission 183167) | Deep subsurface microbial communities from South Pacific Ocean to uncover new lineages of life (NeLLi) - Chile_00310 metaG (SPAdes)... | ecosystem: Environmental > Aquatic > Marine > Oceanic >...
TCCGCCGACACCTGCAGGAAAGTGACGATCGGAATCCACATCGTGTCCGGAGATACGTCGGGACCCCGCGGTTCACGCAGCCAATCCGGTTCAGCGAACAGCAGATCGGGGCTCCACCAAGCGATCGGATCCGACGCGTGTTGCATGTACACGACCCGCGGCTGACCCCACGGGTCGTCGGGGCGCTGAAGGTTGCGGGGTTCGGCTACGAACCGGGCGTTCTCACCCTTGTCGTAGATCGGCAGCCACTCCGGTGACCCGGGGTCGCGATTGCGGGTCAAGTCAGTCCAGATGGTGTTGTTGAAGGTCGGACCGCTGAACAAGGCCCCATCGGTACGGGCGATGAGGTTGTTCAGCGCGAGGAACGGCACCTCACCGCCGAACGACCCCAGGCTCTCGCCGAATACCACCAGCTTGGGCCGTTGCGCCTCGGGCATCTCACGGATCAGCTTGTCGACCGCTTCGAACAGCGCCTGGCCGGCCTGGCGCGCATTCTCCTTGTCGACCAGGAACGACAGCCAACTGGGCAGGAACGAGTACTGCATGCTGACGATCGCCGTGTCGCCGTTGTACATGTACTCCAGCGCCGAGGCCTCGGCGGCGTTGAGCCAGCCGGTTCCGGTCGTCGTGCCCACTGCCACCAGGGCGCGGTTCAGTCCGCCGGTGCGCTGCAATTCCCGGGCGGCCAGCTCGGCCGTCGCCTTGATGCCCTTCGCCGAGTGCATGCCGGCGTAAGCGCGGATCGGTTCGATCGCGGGGCTCCCGTTGAACTCGGTGAGCTGCTCGACCGTTGGGCCGCCGCTGATGAAGATGCGCCCCTGGTGGCCCAGCGATTCCCAACTGACCAACGATTCGGGCCCGCCGGATCGCAGGGTCGAGTCGGGCTCGGCGATATCGGGATCAGTTTCGTCGTTGACCGCCGCGAACGTGCTGTTGAGGGTGCTCATGGCGAAGCGGACCACGATGCCGTTGAGCAGCGCGATGGTCAACGCGACCAGCAACATCACCACCACCACCCGCGCCACCCTGGGCGGGGAGACACGACTGAGCTGACGGGAGAGGAAGCGCACGAGTCTGCCTACCAGTTGCCCGATTTCGACGAATGCGTACAGCACCACGATCGACAGCACTGCGGCCAGTGGATAGTCCCAGAATCCCAGTCGCGGTACATCCATCAGGTCGCGAACGTCGTCCTGCCAGCTGTGAAACCAGACGACCATCAGGAGCATACCCACGGCGCCGACCGCAACGAGGACTAGCCACGCCCAGCGCGGCGCGGGCGGGCTGGAGTCTTTTGAACGCATGTAGCGCACCAACCACACCACGAAAACGCCTATGCCGTAGCCGATCGCGCCCGCACCACCGCTGACGAGGCCCTGGAACAGCGGCCCCCGTGGCAGCAGCGACGGTGTCAACGAGAAAAACAGCATGACCAGGCCGACCGCCGAACCGGTAAACGTGTAGTGCCGAACCCACCACGCATGCCTGGCAGGTGGCTGCGCGTGCTCGGGTACGGCGTCCTCGGTCGCTACGGGCGTTTCTCTGCTATCGGTCACGCACGAACTCTAACGGTGGGTGAAGTTCGCGGCCCGTTTCTCGGTGAAGGCATTCATTCCTTCGGTCTGATCGTCGGTCGCGAAGGCGGAGTGGAACAGTCGCCGCTCGTAGAGCAGGCCTTCGGTGAGGGTGGACTCGAAAGCGCGGTTGACCGCCTCCTTGGCCATCCGCGACGCCGACAACGACATGCCCGCGATGGTCTCCGCTGTTGCTTTCGCTTCATCGATCAACGTGTCGGCAGCCACGACACGTGACACCAGGCCGGCGCGCTCGGCCTCCTCGGCGCCCATGTTGCGCCCGGTCAGGATCAGGTCCATCGCCTTGGCCTTGCCGATTGCGCGCGTCAGGCGCTGCGAGCCACCCATGCCCGGCAGCACCCCCAACTTGATCTCGGGCTGGCCGAACTTCGCGGTGTCCGCGGCGATCAGGATGTCGCACATCATCGCAAGCTCGCAGCCGCCGCCCAGCGCGTATCCCGCGACGGCCGCGATGGTCGGTGTACGGGTTGCGGCGAACTGGCCCCATGCGGCGAAGAAGTCGGCGGCGAACACATCGGCGAACGACAGGTTCGCCATCTCCTTGATGTCCGCTCCGGCCGCGAACGCTTTCTCGTTGCCGGTGACGATGATCGCGCCAATACCGACGTCGCTGTCGAGTTCAGCGGAGGCGGCCGTGACTTCCGACATGACCTGGCTGTTGAGCGCGTTGAGCGCTTTCGGCCGGTTCAACGTGATGGTGGCGACCCGGCCCTCGCGGGTGACCAGGATCGTTTCGTAATTGGTGGATGGCATGGCTGCTCCTGTGTGGTCCTGTCTGGGTCAGGGTTCGAACGTCAGGTCGGGATCGGCGGAGACGAAATACTTGTCGACGTCCTCGGTGGTGACCGTTGACAGCGACGCCGGGGACCACTGTGGGTTGCGGTCCTTGTCGATGAGCTGTGCACGAATGCCCTCGACCAGATCATGCGAACGCAGTGCGCCGCACGATGTTCGGAATTCTTGACGCAGTACATCTTCCAGAGTGGGCAGGGATACGGCCCGGCGCACCGCCTTTAGGGTCACCGACAGGGAAACGGGGGAGCGTGTGGTGATCAGGTTGGCCGCGTCGTTGGCGGCGGTGCCGCCAGTTCGGCCGGGGCCGAGCCCGGCGTGGTGGGCGCGCAGCGCCGCCACGATGTCGGACACGGTCTCACCCGCGTAGCAATGGTCGATCCACTCCCGCTGGGCCAGCAGTGGACTTGGGGGTGGCTCCTCGGCGTATGCGGCCACGGCCGTGTTGATGTCGGCACTCAGGATCGCCTCGGTGAACGCGCCAAGGCGGTCTTGGGGCACGAAGTGATCGGCGAACCCCATCGCGATGGCATCTGCACCGGTGAACGGAGCGCCTGTCAGAGCGACGTGGATCCCGAGTAGTCCGGGTGTGCGCGACAGAATGAAAGTGCCGCCGACGTCGGGAATGAACCCGATGCTGACCTCGGGCATCGCCATCTTGGTCGTCTCGGTGACCACCCGGACGCTGCAGTGCGCGCTGATGCCGACGCCGCCGCCCATCGTGATGCCGTTCATCAGCGCGACGAACGGTTTCGGGTATCTAGCCATGTAGGCGTTGAGGCGGTACTCATTGGCCAAGAACTGCCGCGCTTCGGCTCCGCCAGCCTTAGCGCTGTGGTAAATCGCGACGACATCGCCACCCGCGCACAGGCCACGGTCACCGGCGCCTGAGATGACGATCGCGCGGACCGACTCGTCGTTCTCCCAATCGCTCAGCGCCGCAGAGATCCGACCGGCCATGGGGTAGGTCAACGAGTTGATCGATTTGGGCCGGTTGAGGGTGAGCAGCCCAACGCCTCTTTCCACGGATACTAGGACATCCTCGTTCTCGTCCACGGAATGCAATCTAGTTGGTAGCTCCGCTGTGAGGCGGCCCGGGTATGGTTTGCGTGGACATGGCCGCAGGGGTGTGGGAACTCAGACTGGGAACTAGCTAGGGGCCCCACCCGTTGAGGGTTTGTTCGTCAAAGGTTGACCACCAGCACAGGAAGGAACCGACGGTGCGCGAGAGCAGCAACCCGGTATTTCGATCCTTGCCCAAGGGGCAGGGCGGATACGCGCAATTCGGTACCGGAGCCGCCGGCTACGGTGCACAGGCGGTACGCGCCGATCCGTACGTCACGGAGTATCCCGACCAGCAGCAGCCGGGTGTCTCCCGCCCGCTGACCATCGATGACGTCGTCACCAAGACCGGCATCACGTTGGCTGTGCTGTCCGCGGTCGCGGTGGTCTCGTACTTCCTGGTGGACGGCAACCCCGGCCTGGCGATGCCGTTCACCCTTGTCGGTGCGCTCGGCGGCCTGGCCCTGGTCATGGTCGCAATGTTCGGCCGCAAGCAGGACAACCCGGTGATCGTGCTGAGCTACGCGGCGCTTGAGGGCCTGTTCCTCGGTGGGATCTCATTCATCATCGCCAACATGGTCTCGACCGGCGGGCCCGGGATGATCGCTCAGGCGATCGTCGCGACGATTGGCGTTTTCTTCGGCATGCTGGTCGTCTACAAGACCGGCGCCATCCGGGTCACACCCAAGTTCACCCGCATGATCGTTGCGGCGCTGTTCGGTGTGCTGGCGTTGATGCTGCTCAACTTCGTGCTCGCGATTTTCGGCGTCGGCGGTGGTGAGGGTATGGGTCTGCGCAGCGGTGGCCCCATCGCGATCATCTTCTCGCTGGTCGTGATCGGTCTAGCGGCGTTCAGCTTCCTCATCGACTTCGATGCCGCCGACCAGATGATCCGCGCAGGTGTGCCGGAGAAGGCCGCCTGGGGCATCGCCCTCGGACTGACGGTCACCTTGGTCTGGCTGTACATCGAGATCCTTCGCCTACTGAGTTATTTCAACAACAACTAGCTCTGACACGAAGCTGGGGCGTCCACGTTGTGGGCGCCCCTTTTTCGTGTCTTCGCGGTGGTCTCGTGTCTTCGCGGTGGCCTAGTGTGCGCCCAGACCGTCGAATCGGGTGAAATCACGCGCTGAGTGCACACCAGACGCTCAAGTGGCGTGTTCATCCCCAGGCCGTCAATTGGCCATGGTTCTCGCGGCACAGCTCTGCAAAGTTCAAGATGTGACTGTGCTCAACGAGGTCTTCATCGGCAGCGAGGCCCGGGCCCGCGGTCTGGTCAGAAAACATCAACTGCGGTCGGACTACCGTGCAATTTTCCCGGGCGTGTACCGGCCCAAAGCGATGGAGCTGACGCTGGCCCAGCGTACGAGAGCTGCGTGGTTGTGGTCCGGACGCAGAGCCGTCATCGCCGGGGCTGCGGCGGCCGGCATGTACGGCGCGAAGTGGATTGACGATGACGAGCCCATCGAACTGGTGTGGTCGAACGCCCGTCCACCGAGCGGTATCCGCACCCGCAGGGATCGGTTGGGTGAGGGGGAAGTGCGGCGCGTAAGGCACCTTCCGGTGACTACACCGCTGCGGACGGCGTTCGACGTTGGCCGGCTGACGCGAGGCGAGCTCGGTGTCGCCCGACTCGATGCTCTCGGCCACGCCACCGGCTTCGATCCCGAAGCTGTTCGGGCTGTCGCGCGCAGGCACGCCGGCTCCCCCGGTATCCCGCGATTGCGTGCGGCGCTGGGGCTACATGACCGAGGAGCGGAGTCGCCACGCGAGACTTGGCTGCGGTTGGTGCTCATCTGCGGCGGCTATCCGAGGCCGCGCACCCAGGTCCCGGTCCTGGACGATTACGGACGAGCGCGCTACTACCTGGACATGGGCTGGGAGGACGTGATGGTTGCGGTCGAATACGACGGGGAACATCATCGGGGGCGGGCTGTGTTCGGCAACGACATCATCCGGGCTGAGTTCATCGCTGAGCGCGGCTGGAAAAGGGTGCGCGTCGTCGCCGGGCAGCGTCCCGCAGAGGTGCTTGACCGGGTCGCGAGGGCGTGGGCCGCTGGTGTGCGTGCAGATCGCGAAATCGGCTGAAATCGCGATCTGTGCGCACACCAGGGCTAAGGGCCTAGGCGAGCCGCTCCACAACCATTGCCATGCCCTGACCACCACCGACGCACATCGTCTCGATGCCAAACGTCTTGTCATGGGTCTTCAGGTTGTTCAGCAGCGTGGCTGTGATGCGAGCACCTGTCATGCCGAACGGATGACCGAGAGCGATCGCGCCGCCGGACACATTGAGCTTTTCTTCGTCGATTCCGAGCTCGCGGGCCGACCCGAGCACCTGCACCGCGAATGCCTCGTTGATCTCGAATAGATCAATATCCGCGATGCTCATTTCGGCGCTGGCCAGCGCCTTTTTCACGGCCTCGATCGGGCCTAGTCCCATGATCTCCGGTGACAGACCAGAGACGCCTGTCGACACGATGCGTGCCAACGGGGTCAGCCCGAGAGCCTTGGCCTTGGCGTCGCTCATGATCACCACGGCGGCGGCGCCATCGTTCAGCGGGCACGCGTTGCCCGCCGTGATGGTGCCATTGGGCCGGAACACCGGCTTGAGCTGGCTGATTTTCTCGTAGGTGGTGCCGGCGCGCGGGCCATCATCAGTTGAGGCGACAGAGCCGTCGGGCAACGTGACCGGGGAGATCTCGCGCGCGAAGAAACCGCTGTTGATGGCTTCTTCTGCGCGGTTCTGCGAGCGCACTCCCCAGTGGTCTTGGTCTTCGCGGCTGATGCCGGTGAGCAGCGCGACGTTCTCAGCCGTCTGTCCCATCGCTATGTAGACATCGGGCATGTTGCCGTCGGTGCGCGGATCGTGCCATTCGTCAGCTCCGGCTGCGGCCTGCTCAGAGCGGGCTTCCGCCTCGGCGAACAGCGGGTTCTTGGAGTCCGGGGCTCCGTCGGCGGCGCCCTTGCCGAATCGGGACACCGTCTCCACTCCGGCTGAGATGAAAGCCTCACCCTCGCCGGCTTTGATTGCGTGGAACGCCATCCGTGTGGTCTGCAGGGAAGACGAACAGTAGCGGTTGACGGTAGTGCCTGGCATCAGGTCGTAGCCGAGCTTTACTGCCACCGCGCGGGCGATGTTGTAACCGGCCTCGCCGGCGGGCTGTCCGCAGCCCATCATCAGGTCGTCAATCTCCCCAGGATTCAGGGCCGGCACCTTCTCCAGTGCGGCCTTCACCATCTGCGCGGCAATATCGTCGGGGCGCATGGAGACCAGCGAGCCCTTGTAGGCTCGGCCGATCGGTGAGCGGGCAGTGGCGACGATGACGGCCTCGGGCATGACGGCTCCTTCGGGAATCGGGCGGATGCATGACTCTGCAGAACTACTGAAGCAACTACTCAGAACCTAGCCCGCAGAGGCCATGTTCGGAGCGGCGACCCTCCCCTGCGCAAGCCCGGGGACTCCGCCCAGCACAGGTGCGGGGACCCCAGTCGAGCGCCGCCACAGCCTGCTAACCCGGGCGAGCAACGATCCGTGACGAGCCGTCCTGGATTCCAGCGCCTGTTCCGAGGGCATCTCAGGGACTGACTCGCCGAGCTCTTCGCACAGTGCAGGCAGCAACTGCAGGGCAGCCAATTCATAACCCGCAGCCGAGGGATGGAACATGTCTGACGAGAACAGCACCTCCGGCGTCTTCGAAAAATGCGGCGCCAACAGATCGGAGAACGGCACGGGGACGCCGCCGGCAGACCGTACCTCCGCCGCTTGTGCACGTGCCAGACGAAGCCCGCGCCCTCGGGCCACCCACCGCAGTGGCTGCGGAATCGCGGTGATGAGTCCGAAATCCGGGCAGGTGCCGACGGTGACGACTGCGCCGCCCGCCCTCAGCCGCTGCACTGCCCGGCCGAGCCGGCGGGCGGACGGGCCGACTCCGTTGGGTTTAGTGATGTCGTTCGCCCCGATCATGATCACTGCCGCATCGGGAGGAGGGCCGGCGACGAACATGGCGTCGATCTGACCTGAGAGGCCCTTAGAGGTCGCACCGACGATCGCCTTGGTGCTCAGCCGAATCCGCTTGCCCGAGGCTTGGGCCAACCCCCTGGCCAGCAGCACGCCCGGCACTTCGTCACTGTTCGCGCAGCCGTATCCGGTGGCGGTGGAATCGCCGAAGATCATCAGATGCAGATCGAACGGCACCTCGCGGTGCCAGCGTTCGACAGGTCCGCCGCCCGGTGAATAGACACCGTCGGCGCGCGGGGGAGTGTCCCACGCCTTGGGTATGACTCGGCGCGCTTGCTCGACCTGCCCACTCAGCAGGTTGCGGGCCCCGACGTAGGCGGAGCCAGTCGAGGCGAGCGTGGCCGCAGCCGCCAACGCGATGGCCGACCCACGCGGTGCATTGATGCCCACGCCACCAGTTTAGAGCCCAGTTGGGCAGTTGCTGGCGTGGCGCCGTGCGCGGGCGGTCACAGTGGGGTATCAAGTCCGGTACCAAATTGGTTTTACCAATTGTGATAAAGATTACTCATGACAAGCTAAGTTATGAGGTTGTCTGAGTAACTCGACTTATTGCGGACTACGACTTTGTAGGAAGTGGTGGCGATGACGGCTCCGAGCACGGTGCCCAGTACTGCACTTTTAGGTGTCAGGCCAGGTAGAGGGCATAAATCACGCAGGTTTCCGGTCAGCGACGGTGCCCCTGTCGAGGTCGTCGAGGATGGCCCGAGCCTTGCGGGCCGGGTCATGAGCTTGGCCGCCATGCTGACGATCAAGCCAACGCTGGCCATAGGCAGCTACGCTCCCAGGCTGCCCTGGCCGTGGGGACTGGTGGACATCGCCGCCAAGATCATGCGCCCTGTTCCTGGTACTGTGCGCGCCACTATTTCGCTGCCGCACTGCACCGCGCAGCTGGTGCGTGCCGCCGGTGTGCTGCCAGCAGACGGCAAGCGCAGCGTCGTCCTCTATTTGCACGGTGGGGCATTTCTGACTTGCGGTGTCAATACCCACGGCCGCCTGGTGGCGGGACTGTCGAAGTGTGCGGACAGCCCCGTGCTGGTCGTCAACTATCGAATGATCCCCAAGCACTCCCTCGGTACCGCACTCGACGACTGCTTCGACGCGTACAAGTGGCTTCGTGAGACGGGCTACCAACCCGACCAGATCGTGTTGGCAGGCGATTCGGCGGGCGGCTACCTGGCCCTGGCACTTGCCCAGCGCCTCCTGGTCGAGGGCATAAACGGCTATGAAGGCGAATCGCCCGCCGCCATCGCAACGATGTCGCCGCTATTCGAGATCGACAACGAGGCGCGCGGCGACCATCCGAATGTTCGCACCGACTCGATGTTCCCGCATAAGGCTTTCCACGTACTCGTCGAGCTGATCGGTGAGGCTGCGAGCCGCAACGTCGTCCATGGCCGGCCCGAGGAGATCTACGAGCCGCTCGACCACATTGAACCCGGGCTGCCACGCACTCTCATCCACGTCTCCGGGTCCGAAGTACTGCTTAGCGATGCACGGAAGGCGGCCCGTCTGCTGGCAGCCGCGGGTGTGCCGGCCGAGCTACATATTTGGCCTGGTCAGATGCATGTTTTCCAGCTGGGAGCACCCGCGGTGTCAGAAGCCAGCCGGTCCATTCGCCAGGTCGGGGAGTACATCCGAGACGCCATCTGGTAGTCGCGCGCCGGGCCTGACACCATGGACCCATGCGGATCGCCCGGCACGTTAGTGAGCTCATCGGCAATACCCCACTGGTACAGCTGAATGCAGTAGTCCCTCCGGGGTCGGGCATTGTTGCGGCCAAGATCGAATACCTCAATCCCGGTGGCAGCGCCAAAGACCGCATCGCGGTCAAGATGATCGATGCCGCCGAAGCCAGCGGTGCACTGCGGCCGGGCGGCACCATCGTGGAACCGACCTCGGGCAATACCGGCGTCGGACTTGCGTTGGTTGCCCAGCAGCGGGGATACAAGTGCATCTTCGTCTGCCCCGACAAGGTCAGCGAAGACAAGCAGGACGTGTTGCGCGCCTACGGCGCTGACGTCGTCGTTTGTCCCACGGCGGTACCCCCGGACCATCCCGACAGCTACTACGGGGTGTCTAACCGGCTGGTGGAGGAGATCGACGGCGCCTGGAAGCCCGACCAGTACTCCAACCCGATGGGCCCCGCGAGCCACTACGAGACGACCGGACCAGAGATATGGGCCGACACCGACGGCAAAGTCACACACTTCGTCGCGGGGGTGGGCACGGGGGGCACCATCACCGGCACCGGTCGTTACCTCAAGGAGGTCTCCGGCGGAGAGGTCAAGATAATCGGGGTGGACCCGGAGGGCTCGGTGTACTCCGGCGGCACCGGACGCCCGTACCTGGTCGAGGGGGTGGGGGAGGACTTCTGGCCGTCGGCCTACGACCCCGAAATTCCTGATGAGATCATCGCGGTCTCGGATGCCGATTCGTTCGAGATGACCAGGCGGTTGGCGCGCGAGGAGGCACTGCTGGTCGGTGGATCATGCGGGATGGCCGCGGTAGCGGCCATCAAAGTCGCAGAGCGCGCCGGCCCGGACGCTCTGGTCGTGGTCCTGCTGCCAGACGGTGGACGTGGTTACCTCTCGAAAGTCTTCAACGACCATTGGATGTCGTCCTACGGCTTCCTGCGCAGTCGGTTGGACGGCTCGACAGCCGAATCGACGGTCGCTGATGTTCTGCGCGGCAAGTCAGGTGGCCTGCCTGATCTCGTTCACACCCACCCGTCCGAGACGGTGCGTGACGCAATCGGCATCTTGCGCGAGTACGGAGTGTCACAGATGCCCGTAGTCGGCGCGGAGCCACCTGTAATGGCCGGCGAGGTGGCGGGCAGCGTGTCCGAGCGAGAGCTTTTGTCAGCGGTGTTTGAGGGTCGCGCCAAGCTCGCCGACGCGGTCGCCCAGCACATGAGCTCGGCGTTGCCGTTGCTCGGCGCCGGCGAACTGGTGAGCACTGCGGCCAAGTCCCTGCGCGATGGCGACGCGGTGATGGTGGTCGAGGAAGGCAAACCGGTCGGTGTCCTCACCCGTCACGATCTTCTGGGGTTCTTGTCGGACGGTACGGCCCACCGCTGACGAATCCCGACAGAATTTGCCAGCGCTAACCGTTCGTTGCACCGCGATTGAAGTCATTCGCGAGGAAGCTATTATCAGGCATTTCTCAGGTAGGGTAAGCACGCTCGTACCCAGTTAGATGCAGCACTGGAAGGCGTCTATGACCGACCAACCGCCACCCCCGGGTAACCATCCGCCTCCACCGCCTGGTGGTTTTCCGCCTCCACCGCCTGGTGGTTTTCCTCCTCCACCTCCTGGTGGTTATCCGCCTCCCCCGCCCCCGCAAGGCGGTTTCCCAGCGCCACAAGGCGGTTTCCCGCCCCCGCAAGGCGGTTTCCCGCCCCCGCAAGGTGGTTTCCCGCCGCAGATGGGAGTGCCAGGTTCAGCCCTGCCTAAGGAGGCGTACACGCCGTGGCTCACCCGGGTGTTCGGTTGGGTGATCGACTTCATTCCCGTGGCGATCATCGAAAGCATTGCCTGGGGCATCCTGGTAAGCACCCAGGAGACGGTGTGTATCACCGACTCTTCTGAATACGATTTAGGAGAATTCTGCGCGTCCGGCGCTTCTGCGCTCGGCCAGGTGGCCTTCGTAATAGCCTTCCTGGTGATTATTGCTTATGCGGTGTGGAACTTCGGTTACCGGCAGGGCACTACCGGTTCCAGCATCGGCAAGTCGATCATGAAGTTCAAAGTCGTCAGTGAAAAAACTTGGCAGCCCATTGGTTTCGGGCTCTCTATCGTGCGTCAACTCGCCCACATCATCGACGGTGCGATCTGCTACATCGGCTTTCTGTTACCGCTATGGGATGCTAAGCGCCAGACGATCGCCGACAAGATCATGACTACGGTCTGCGTACCGCTGTAGTTAGAGACGAATAAGGAGAACCAATGGCAGACAATCCGCCGCCTCCGGGGGGATTTCCACCACCGGGCGGATTCCCGCCACCGCAGGGCGGACAGCCGCAGGGACAGCCACCCCCGCCTCCGGGGGGCTATCCACCGCCTCCGGTGGGCTACCCTCCGCCGCAGGGCAACTACCCTCCGCCGCAGGGCAACTACCCTCCGCCGCAGGGCAACTACCCTCCGCCGCAGGGCAACTACCCTCCGCCGCAGGGCAACTACCCTCCGCCG
>Ga0209991_10001216_pt1 | contig 11653 bp, 10 predicted proteins | sample ChitaG_FD_183167 | JGI IMG/M metagenome (GOLD analysis project Ga0209991, IMG submission 183167) | Deep subsurface microbial communities from South Pacific Ocean to uncover new lineages of life (NeLLi) - Chile_00310 metaG (SPAdes)... | ecosystem: Environmental > Aquatic > Marine > Oceanic >...
CTACAATTCTCGCCCCAGGCCTGCAGAGGTGATGGTTAAAGGAAAATTATTTTCCTTAATCAGGTCAAGAGAAACATATAATGATCTTATCCATGGAGAGGTGTTTCCCGAATTTCTTTAAAAAAATAATATTTTAATCTAATGAAGTAGGAGAAAAAAATGATAAAAGCTGTTGTTGCTGGAGCTGCTGGCAGGATGGGTGGAAGAATCATCCACATGATTCAAAAAAGCGAAGAGATAGCCTTATTGGGTGCCTTTGAGAAACCAGATCACCCTGAAAACAATAAGGACGTAGGGGAGATTGTTGGTCTTGGAAAGATGGGCATTGACCTTAAAGCTGATATCAGCGATGTAATGAAAGATGCGGATGTATTAATTGATTTTACTACACCAGAAAGCACCTTACATAATATCCGTTTTATTGCCAAGAGCGGTCAGGCAATGGTGATTGGTACTACGGGTATAACTGGGGAAAAGAAAAAAGAGCTAAAGCACCTTGCTCGAAAAATAAGATGTGTTTGGTCTCCCAATATGAGCGTAGGGGTTAATGTGTTATTCAAAGTAGTTGGAGAGCTATCTATGATTCTCAGTAAAGACTATGACATGGAGGTAGTTGAAGCCCATCACAGGCTAAAAAAAGATGCCCCAAGCGGCACAGCAATGCATCTTGCTAAAATTCTGGCTGATACAACCGGTAGAAATCTCGAGACAGATGCTGTCTATGAAAGAAAGGGTTTTATTGGTGTCAGGACTGAAAAAGAGATTGGCATTCAATCTATAAGGGCTGGTGATATAGTAGGGGAGCATACGGTTATTTTTGCTGGAACAGGAGAAAGGATTGAGATTACTCACAGGGCACATAGCAGGGATAATTTTGCAAAGGGTGCATTGCTTGCAGCTACATGGGTTGTTAAGCAATCGAATGGTCTATATGATATGCAAGATGTATTGGGATTGAGAGAGAAGAAAAATGTTTAAACTTGCTGAAAGAATTAAACAGTTACCCCCTTACCTATTCAAAGAGATTGACCAAAAGAAGAAAGAGATAGCAGCAAAGGGGGTGGATATAATCGACCTTGGTATAGGTGACCCTGATCTCCCTACCCCACCTAAAATTGTAGAGGCCATGGTACAGGCTGTACGAGATCCGGCCAATCATCATTACCCCTCCTACTCTGGGATGGATGATTTTAAGACCGCCATTGCAAAATGGTACGAAGATAGATTTTCAGTCAAACTTGATCCAGAAACTGAGGTAATTGCCCTGATAGGCGCAAAAGAAGGGATAGCCCATATTGCCCTGGCATTTATAAACCCAGGTGATCTTGCTCTCATTCCTGCCCCTGCTTACCCAGTGTATAATAGTGGTACCCTTTTTGCGGGTGGAAGGCCATATCTCTTACCCCTTCTTAAAGAGAATAATTACCTGCCAGATCTTGCCTCCATTCCAGAAGAAGCCACCAGAACGGCCAAAATGATATGGCTCAATTATCCCAACAACCCAACAGCAGCCGTGGCTGATAGGGATTTTTTTGAAGCTGTTGTCAAATTTGCACATAAATATCAGATAATAGTATGCCACGATCTTACCTATAGCGAAATCGCCTTTGATGAATACAAACCTATGAGTCTGCTTGAAATAAACGGAGCCAGAGATATAGGTATAGAATTTCATTCCCTATCAAAATCATTTAACATGACTGGATGGAGGATCGGCTTTGCCGTGGGAAGCAGGGAAGCCATTAAGGGATTAGGTTCAATAAAAAGTAATATTGACTCCGGCCTTTTCCAGGCTATTCAAGTAGCTGGTATAGAGGCCCTCAGGGCAAACAAAGAAAATATTTTAGAGATAAAGAAAACCTATGCCAGAAGAAGAGATATTATGGTCAAGGGATTGAGGGATTCCGGTTTCAAGGTAAATCCACCGAGGGCAACATTTTATCTTTGGGTCCCAGTACCTAATTCCTATACATCAGTGAATCTAGCAACAAGGCTACTACAGGAGGCTGGTGTGGTGGTAACGCCAGGTAATGGATTTGGTTATCCTGGCGAAGGCTATATAAGGCTGGCATTGACAAAGGATGAGAGCCGCCTCTTAGAAGCAATAGAGAGGATTAAAAATATTGGGCTATAATCTTGGAAAGTACCATAGCATATATCGGTATAGGGTCAAACCTGGGGGATAAGTCCTTCAATTGCAGGTATTCTATAGATAAAATAAACCAATTACCAGGATGCCATGTGAGTGCAGTTTCAGCAATATTCAAAACAGAGCCAGAGGGTGTTACTGGACAGCCCTGGTATGCAAACTGTGTTGTTGAGCTTTCAACTACTCAAGTCCCATCTCAATTATTAAAGGGGCTTTTATCAGTAGAATCTGATATGGGTAGAATAAGAAAAAAACGCTGGGAGGCCAGAATAGTTGACCTGGACATACTTCTGTTTGGTCAAGAGATAATAGAATCTAATAATCTGATAATCCCCCATTCATTGCTGCACAAAAGGCGGTTTGTATTAGAACCTCTAGTCCAATTAGTACCTGACCTCGTGCATCCTGTTTTTAAATTAACCATAAGGGAGCTGTTGAATAAATTACCAATCCCGCCATGCGGCGGGACTGTCGAAGTACTAAAGGAGGAATCATGAAATTTTTTATTGACACGGCAAATATCCAAGAAATAACAAAGGCCAATCAATTAGGTGTATTAGATGGTGTAACTACCAACCCTACACTGGTAGCAAAAGAGGGAAGAAGATTTGAAGAATTAATTAAAGAAATATGTAATATAGTAAATGGTCCAGTCAGTGCAGAGGTAACAAGTGTTCAAGCAGAGGGCATGGTTAAAGAGGCACGACACTTGGCAAAATTTGCTGATAATATAGTAGTAAAAATCCCCATGATAACTGAAGGGATTAAGGCCACCAAAATACTATCAAAGGAAAATATCAACATCAATGTAACACTGGTATTTTCACCCTTACAGGCGCTGATAGCAGCCAAAGCAGGTGCTAGCTTTGTTAGTCCCTTTATTGGTAGGCTGGATGATATAAGTAGCGTCGGTATGGGAATAGTAGAGGATATAGTAACCATATATGAAAATTATGGATTTGAAACAGAGGTTATTGTGGCAAGCATCCGCAATCCTATCCATGTTTTAGATGCAGCCTTGATTGGAGCACATATTGCCACAATCCCTTTCAAGGTGCTCATCCAATTAACCGAACATCCTCTCACCAAGATCGGGTTAGATAAATTTTTAGCGGATTGGAAGAAAATGGGGTAAATAAATGTCTCTCTGCAAATTGGTCTTACCTGTTACACTTATTGTTATACTTTTTTCCATCTCTTCTTTAAAATATGCAGGAGCAGATATCTATCGATTCAAGGATGAAAACGGGACCTGGCATTTCACCAACATTCGATCAGACACACGCTATCGTCTTTATATAAAGACAGGAAGATTAAGGGGAAAGCAATATATTACAAATTATGATACTATAATTCAGAGGGCAGCAAAACAATTCGGTGTGGACTCCCACCTTATAAAGGCCATTATCATGACGGAATCATCTTTCGATCCCAATGCGATCTCTAAAAGTGGGGCTCAAGGCCTGATGCAACTGATGCCACCCACTGCAAACGATATGGAGGTAAATAATCCATTTGATCCAGAAGAAAATATTTTTGGAGGTACAAGATATATTAGCTTACTCCTCAAAAAGTTTAAACAGGATAAAAAATTAGCTATAGCTGCCTATAATATTGGCCCTTCAGTTGTGTCTAACCACAATTCTGTCCCTCTTATACCTCAGACCAGGCGCTTCGTTGAGAAGGTTATGAGATATTATAGGGAATTTAAAAAACATGGGAATTAAGGCCTTTAATTATGAAAAAAAATCAAGGCCAAATAAATAATCTGCCAAATACTCTAAGTGTTATTAGGCTGGTTTTAATTCCGGTAATTGTTATATGCCTGTATTTTCCTGGAAGATTGGGAAGTTTTTTAGCTGCTCTCTTTTTCGGGCTGGCCGCTATAACAGATCTTTTGGATGGTTTCTATGCCCGGAGACACAAAAAAATTACCTCACTGGGCAAATTTCTTGATCCCTTAGCCGACAAATTACTGATCTCGGCAACTATGATCATGCTCATAACCCTGAACAGGATCCCTGTCTGGGTTGTTATTTTAATTATTGCAAGGGAAATGGCAGTAACAGGGTTAAGGGGTATTGCTGTGGTAGAAGGTATAGTTATTGAGGCAAGTTCCCTTGGAAAATACAAAACAATATTTCAGTTAGTTTCCCTCATATGTCTCTCACTGCACTACGAGTATTTAAAGGTCGATTTCCATATAGTTGGAATGACCTTTCTTTGGGTTGCTTTGATACTAACTATGTGGTCTGGATGGTCATACTTTCGAATGACCAAAAAGATACTATCCTAAAAAACCTTGACATTTTTTTTAAGAAGTAGTAGGGAATTTTAAAAAATAGCGGGAATAGCTCAGTTGGTAGAGCATCACGTTGCCAACGTGACGGTCGCCGGTTCAAGCCCGGTTTCCCGCTCCAAAAAAGGGCGGCATAGCCAAGTGGCTAAGGCAGCGGTCTGCAAAACCGTTTTACACCGGTTCGAATCCGGTTGCCGCCTCCAATAAAAACTAGAATACAATTTATGGCCTCTAAAAAATCCACCATCTTATTCCTTCCGAGAGGATCAAACACAGTAAGAAAAATCAATGTCTCTCGTAGCGTAACCTCCATTATTGCCTTTCTTATCTTTATGATGGTTCTCGGTGTCAGCTGGATTATTTATGATTATAAAAAGATAAAAACCCAAATACCAAAATTAAATTATCTAAAAAAAGAAAACGAAATTCAAAAGACCCAAATCATTGCCTTAAGTAAAAAGATTAATAAAATCAATCAAACCATGGTCAAGCTTCAAGAATTTGAGCGTAAGCTAAGGGTCATGACCAACTTAGAGCCATCTGAGAAACAAGATCAATTATTTGCGATTGGGGGCTCAAATATTATTACCCTTAAATCAAATTATCAGCTGGAGGAAGTCCATAAGGGGTTAATTCAACAAATGCATAAATCTTTAGAGGACTTACAAACAAGGACAGCTATAGCCTCCATATCCCAAACAGAATTAAATGATTTTTTAAAAGAACAGAAATCTATTCTGGCTTGCACACCATCTATCAGGCCAACAGATGGCTGGTTTTCTTCTGGATTTGGTTACAGAATCTCTCCCTTTACAAATCAAAGGGAATTTCACAAAGGAATCGACATAGCAACTAGAATCGGGACAACTGTTATTGCCCCGGCCGATGGATTAGTTGTATTTGTGGGCAGAGAAGGTAACTTCGGAAAGATGATTTCTATTAATCATGGATATAATTTAAAAACAAGGTACGGACATCTGAATAAATTCCGGGCAAAAAAGGGGCAACATGTTAAAAGAGGTCAAATTATAGGAGAGGTTGGAAAAAGTGGCCGATGCACAGGTCCTCACCTCCACTATGAAGTACTTCTCAATGGTGTCCCTGTAAACCCTCTTCGTTACATACTAAACTGATTTGCACCTAACCTATTTAACTCTATCCTTCAACCGCTCTAATTTTAATCCTGCCATTTAATTTTACTATATCTATCTTTGCAAAAATACAATTTATCGTGTAAAATTCAACAAATTACATAACAGATTTAATTGCTACTTGAATTTTTGGATATAAAGGTTTAATCAGAAGTAAAGACGATTATAGGGAAATTTTTTATGTTAGGTAAGCTTTTCAAAAAGATTATTGGAAGCAAAAACGAAAGAGAGCTTAAGAAACTTGCGCCAATAGTAGAAAAGATTAATGAATTTGAGCCTCACTTTAAAGGCCTCAGTGACACTCAAATTAGGAATAAGACAGGGGAATTTAAGGATAGGATAGCAAAGGGCGAATCCCTGGATGATATCTTGCCTGAGGCCTATGCCGCTGTCAGAGAAGTCTCAGTAAGGGTCTTAGGTATGAGACATTTTGATGTACAACTCTTAGGAGGCATTGTCCTTCATCTTGGCAAAATAGCAGAAATGAAAACAGGAGAAGGTAAGACCCTGGCTGCTACCCTCCCACTATATTTAAATAGCCTTTTAGAAAATGGTAGCCACCTGGTTACGGTGAACGATTATCTTGCAAAAAGAGACGCCGAGTGGATGGGTGGAATATATCGGTCCCTCGGGATGTCTGTGGGTGTTATTGTGCATGATATGGATGATCAGAAAAGAAAGATTGCCTATAACTCTGATATAACCTATGGCACCAACAATGAATTCGGCTTTGATTACCTCAGGGACAATATGAAGTACTCATTTGAAGACTGTGTACAGAGGGACCTCCACTTTTCCATTGTAGATGAGGTAGATAGCATTCTCATTGATGAAGCTAGAACGCCCTTGATAATCTCAGGTCCCATCGAGCGCAGTGAAGACCCCTTTTATGCTACAGTAAAGCCTTCAATCATGAAGCTTAAGGAGCACCAGGATAGAGTAATTCGAACCATTCTTAATAAATCAGAAGCATTGATGAGGGAAGCTAAAGATGATGATAAAGTAGTTGAATTGCTCCTTCAGGTTAAGAGGGGCAGCCCAAAGAATCCACGGTTCCTAGAGATCATTGCAAAGGAACCGGGATTAAAAAAAGGGATCGATAGAATGGAATCTTTCCTTAGATCCCAAAAGTCTCTCCCTGCCCTGGATGAAGAACTTTACTGCATTATCGAGGAGCAAGATCACAGTGCAAACTGGACAGATAAAGGGCTTAAGCTATTATCTGGAGACCAACAAGACGACTTTATCATCCCTGACCTGAGCCAAGGGTTACAAGAAATCGATAACGATCCTCATTTGAACTTCAGGGAAAAGAAAAAAAGTAAAAGAGAATTAGAGGCAAAATACTCAGAGACATCTGAAAGAATGCATGCGACCCAGCAACTCATTAAGGCATACTGGCTTTTTAATAAGGATGTGGATTACGTGGTTAAGGATGGACAGGTAATAATTGTAGATGAATTTACCGGTAGACTTATGCCAGGCAGGAGATGGAGCGATGGATTACATCAGGCAATTGAGGCAAAGGAAGGCGTTAACGTGGCGGAGGAAAATCAAACCCTGGCGACCATAACCTTTCAAAATTATTTCAGGATGTATGAAAAACTTGCTGGAATGACCGGAACAGCCGATACAGAGGCCCCAGAATTCAAAAAGATCTATAACCTTGATGTATTTGTAATACCAACCCATAAAAAAATGATCAGGGATGATTATTCAGATGTTATTTACAAAACCGAAAGAGAGAAATTCAAGTCGGTTGTCGAAGAAATCAAGGGACTCCATAAAAAGGGCCGACCTGTCCTGGTTGGCACCATATCAATCGAAAAATCAGAGATGTTGAGCAGTATGCTAAAAAAAGTTGGCATCAAACACCAGGTCTTAAATGCAAAAAATCATGAAAGAGAGGCCGAAATTGTTGCCCAAGCTGGGCAAAATGGAACTGTTACCATATCCACAAATATGGCTGGTAGAGGAACCGATATAGTATTAGGAGATGGCGTGCCAGGGCTGGGTGGCCTCCATATCCTTGGCACAGCGAGGCATGAAAGCAGAAGGATTGATAATCAGTTAAGGGGACGTTCAGGTCGTCAGGGAGACCAAGGTTCATCACGGTTTTATCTCTCTTTAGAAGATGACCTCATGAGAGTCTTCGGCTCAGAAAGGATTGCCTCGGTTATGGACAGGCTCGGCATGGAAGAGGATCAACCAATAGAACACCAAATCATCTCGAGAGCTATTGAAGGAGCCCAGAAAAGGGTTGAGGGTATAAATTTCAACATGCGAAAAAATCTTCTTGAATATGACGATGTAATGAACCAACAGCGGAAGGTAATATACAGCCAGAGGAGTGAAATACTAAAGGGAGAGCACCTTAAAGAAACCATTGAGGATATGATTGACGAGTTGGTAGAAGCCGCAATTTTAGATACTATTGATCCCAAAATCTTTCCTGAAGAATGGAATTTAAGCCCACTTTCAGATTATATATATAATGTATTCGGATTCTTGTTCCAATTTTCCCAAGCACAGCTAAAGGATCTAACTCAGGAAATTTTAATAGATAAATTAAAACACCAGGTTATAGATATATATGAGAAAAAAGAGCAAGAAGCCGATCCTGAATCCTTTCTTTTTCTACAAAAAATTGCCATGTTAAGGGCAGTTGATGAGCTCTGGATGGATCACCTCCTGGGTATGGATCAGCTCAAAGAGGGTGTAGGCTTAAGAGGATACGGCCAGATGGACCCTCTTAAAGAATATCAGAAAGAGGGTTTCAGTATGTTCATCTCAATGGTAGAAGGAATTAAAGAAAATACACTCAGAACACTTTTTAGGATTCGGGTCGCACCCCAGGAACGGCCCTCCATTGCTGTTCCCAAAAAGGAAATAGTTCTCAGTCATGGAGGCAATGGTGGCAGTTCACCAGTCAAACGGAAAACACCTAAGGTAGGGAGAAATGATCCCTGTCCATGCGGGAGCGGGAAAAAATATAAGCGCTGCTGTGGTAGATGAAAAAAGATAATAACTATTCAGTTCCAGGGTTTCTCGCCTCTGCCGTTTCTGCTGGCCTCAATAAAACCGGTACGTTGGATCTTTCTTTGATCTTTTCCCAAAAGAAGGCAGTAGCAGCAGGGGTATTCACAACTAATAAGGTTAAGGCCGCCCCTGTTCTGTTGAGTCAGGAAAGGATAAAAAAGGGTTTTTTAAGGGCAGTTATTGCTAATACGGGTTATGCTAATGCCTGTACCGGTACTCAAGGACTACGTGATGCCATTCAAACAGCGGATATGGCTTCCAAGGAATTAGGGATCGATCCAGAGGAAACAGTTGTTGCCTCAACAGGGGTCATTGGAGCCTATCTTCCATGCAATCTGATAGAAAAGGCCCTTCCAAATCTGGTGAAAAATCTATCCTCTAATGGTTTTAAATCTGTTGCTAAGGCATTAATGACTACAGACTCATTTCCAAAAATGAGTTACTTTGAAGGGCGAGCTCAGGGAAATCCCTTTCACTTATTAGGAATTGCTAAAGGTGCAGGTATGATCATGCCGGATATGGCAACAATGCTTTCCTTTCTGCTTACAGACATAAATATTGATTTCCAGACCTTATGGCCTATCTTTCGATCAGCCGTGGAGTGCACCTTCAACCGGATCACCGTAGATGGAGAGACCAGCACCAATGATATGGTTCTAATTATGGCTAATGGGGTTGCAGGAAACAGAAGATTAACTAAGCCAGACATAAAGGAATTTGAAAGGGGCTTAACAGATGTTATGGAGGAGTTAGCTTATATGATTGCCAAGGACGGCGAGGGTGCTACAAAAGTAGTTATAATTGAGGTGAATGGTGCAGCATCAAAAGATGATGCAAATACAGCCGCAAGAGTTGTTGGCAACTCTAATCTTGTCAAAACCACTATCTTTGGCCAGGATCCTAACTGGGGCCGTATCATGGCTGCCCTTGGTAGGGCTGGAATTAAGATGGAGGAAAATAAGGTTCAGATCTGGATAGATGGGATCAAGGTAGTAGATGGCGGTCTAATGACCAGTGAAAAAGAAGAAAGAAAAGCAGCTGAAAGAATGAAAAAGGAACAAATAACAATTACTATCCACCTGAATCAAGGAAAATGGAAAGATAGGATAATAACCTGTGATCTTACATATGATTATATAAGGATTAATGCCGGATATAGAACCTGAAGTGCCTAAGGGTTGTCATTAGTCATTTGTCATTAATACAACAAACTCAAGAAACTCAACAAACCCAATGATAGATAATCAACAAACAACCTTTGTGACAGGAGCAGCTGGTTTTATTGGCTTTCACACAGCCAGATCACTGCTTGAAAAGGGTGATAGTGTAATCGGAATAGACAACCTCAATGCCTATTACGATGTCTCATTAAAAAAGGCCAGACTGGAACAGCTAATTGCTCATCATAATTTCACTTTCTATCATGAAGATATTAACAATCTTGATGCCCTTAAAAAGATATTCTCTAATAACCACATAGATAGGATCTGTAACTTGGCAGCCCAGGCCGGCGTGAGATACTCAATGCAAAATCCCTTTGCCTATCAGGAAAGCAATATAAAAGGCTTTCTTAACCTATTAGAGATGGCCCGACAATTCCCTGTAAACAACTTCGTTTTTGCCTCCTCATCGTCTGTCTATGGTAATAATAAAAAGCTGCCTTTTAGCGTTGAAGATAATGTTGATACCCCGATCTCCCTTTATGCAGCAACCAAAAGATCTGACGAGTTGATGGCGTTCACATACAGCCATCTTTTTAACATCCCTTTAACCGGACTCCGTTATTTCACCGTTTATGGGCCATGGGGAAGACCGGATATGGCACTTTTTATTTTTACCAGAGCCATACTGAATGAGAGGCCCATAGATATCTATAATTTTGGAAAAATGAAAAGGGATTTTACCTATGTTGATGATATCGTTGATGGAACCATCTCAGCCCTAAATAGCCCCTTTAGATATGAAATATTTAATCTTGGTAATTCAAAGACCGTGCAACTGATGGAACTTATTAAAATTATCGAGGAAGAATTGGGGATAGAGGCAAAGAAAAACTTCCTTCCTCTTCAGCCTGGTGATGTTCCTGAAACATATGCTGATATAAAAAAGACAAAAAAGATGTTGGGTTATAATCCCAAAACTTCAATAAGAACCGGAATTATAAAATTCCTTAATTGGTATCGCGATTATTATAAAATAGGCTAACTAAAAAAATTATACCAATACAATAAACCCAAAACCCTTTAACTCTTTCATATATTACGCTTGCTCACTTAAAAAACTTTTTTATTTTCTTCTGCAAGTGTGTTATAAAGCGCTAATTTTTTTAATCCTTTGATATTGGTATTAGCGAAAAAACCTCTAAAATTTAAAAATGCTGTAAGTTTTTACTTAAAATTAGTAAACTCTTTGTCTATTTTTCTGCTTCTTATCATTTGATTGACTTTAAAGTTTAAAGATAGTATGTTGCTCGAAATTTATGTAAAATTCCTTTTATCTGGCTGAAACAGAGCATGTAAAGGCAAAGATATTAAAGTGGGAAAAGTACCCAAAATAATTATAGTAATAGTAATAAGCCTTGTTCTTGTAGCCTTCTTTTTAGGTATATACATAACAATTGATGAAAAAATACCCAACAATGCAGTAGTTGTTGTAACATTGGAAGATAAACTCTGTCATTCTATTCACTTTGATTATATTTGCGTTGCTCGCAAAACAGCCAAGACAATGGTCTGTTCTGAGGCGAAGGAGAAGGGTTTCAAATTAAACTCCCATTGTCAAAATCTTGGCTATTTTAGGGGTAACAGACTTTTTCTTTACCAATATATCCTCTCAAAGTTTGGGATACAATATAACAGCCGCTGGGATAAGAACGGCAACTGGCTATGGTGAAGGCCAAATCACCAACCCATGGCTCCTCCATGATATTATCCAATAAAAACGAATAAGATAACTTCTTGACTTACTTCTTATTTTTTAGTTAAAATCCATATCTACCAAAATATTAACCATAGT
>Ga0209991_10001219_pt1 | contig 11629 bp, 8 predicted proteins | sample ChitaG_FD_183167 | JGI IMG/M metagenome (GOLD analysis project Ga0209991, IMG submission 183167) | Deep subsurface microbial communities from South Pacific Ocean to uncover new lineages of life (NeLLi) - Chile_00310 metaG (SPAdes)... | ecosystem: Environmental > Aquatic > Marine > Oceanic >...
TTATCGATGATTTTGATAAAGGTATCACTCTCTGTCTCTATTCCTAGGGATAGGGGAGTTACATCAAGCAGAAGAATGTCTTTTTGTGCCTCTCCTCCCAAAATTCCTGATTGAATTGCAGCTCCCATAGCCACAGCTTCATCAGGATTGACCTGTTCTTCTGGTTTTTTTTCAAAAAATTCAGTAATCAGTTCCTTTATCAAGGGCATGCGAGTTTGGCCGCCGACTAAAATAACATCATTGATATCTTTTGGATCTAGTTTAGCATCTTGAAGTGTTTGTTCTATAAAAGGAAATGTTTTAGCCACCAGGTCTTTTGTCAGCTTCTCTAGTTTTTTCCTTGTGAGTTTTCTCTTAATATGTGTTGAACCAGATTCAGCAGAATAGATGAAAGGAAGATGGATCTCGGTTTCGAGCGTAAAAGACAGCTCTCGTTTTGCTTTTTCTGATGCCTCTTTTATCCTCTGAAGGGCCAATTTATCTTGAGATAGATCGATATTATTTTCTTTCCTGAACTCTTCTATCAGCCATTCGACAATGCGATTATCAAGGTCTTCCCCGCCAAGATAAGAAATTCCGCTTGTTGCCAGAACATGGAAAATACCATCGCTTATTTCCAGGAGAGATATGTCGAAAGTCCCACCTCCCATGTCATAAACAGCTATCGTGCCATTTTTTTGGGTGATTAGACCGTATGCAAGGCTCGCTGAAGTGGGTTCATTTATGATTCTTAATACATTCAAACCAGCTATTTGTGCGGCAACTTTAGTGGCTTGCCTCTGATGATCATTAAAGTGAGCAGGAACAGTAATGATGGCTTCTGTGACGTCTTCTCCGAAGTATGCTTCAGCGCTTTCCTTTAAATAGTTCAGAATCATGGAGGATATTTCTTGAGGGCTAATCATTTTAGACTCGAGGGCAACCATGACGTCTCCATTGGGAGCTTCAGTTAGTTTATAAGGCACTTTCTTCTCTGCTTCTTCCACTTCTTCAGAATTGTATTTCTGCCCCATTAGCCTTTTAACAGCGAATATAGTATTTTCTGGATTTGTTACAGCTTGTTTTAACGCCAGGTTCCCGATTAAGAGTTCACCAGTACTGGTAAAACTCACGACAGAGGGAGTTGTCAAAAGCCCTTCCTTGTTAGGAATGACTTTTGGTTCTTCGCCTTCTAAGTAAGCTGTACAAGAGTATGTTGTTCCTAAATCAATACCAATAACGTGCCCCATAGTTACTTCTTGTCCTTTTTCGGAACCCTTACTTTTACCAAAGCCGGTCGGAGGAGTCTGTTGTGAAGCATGTAGCCTTTTTGTGTTTCCTCACTGATTTCGGGTTCTTTGACATCTGCAGATTCTTCAGTCATAAAGGCTTGATGGATGTGAGGATCAAATTTTTTCCCCTTTAGCTCGATAGGTGTAAGCCCTTGTTTCATCAAAAGATTTTGATATTGTTTATATATCATCTCTATGCCATCTCGGAGACTCTTGCCATCCCCCTTGCTCTCGCTTTCTAAGGCTCTTTCGAAATTGTCCAGAACAACAAGAAGTTCTTCTAAAAAGTCGCTGAGGGCATACTGATAGAACTCGCTTTTTTCTCTTTCTAGCCGTTTTCTTAGATTTTCCATTTCTGCGTTTTTCCTTAAGTATTCATCATTTAGTTTTTTGTTTTCATTTTTCAGAATCTTATTTTCTGCAACTAGTTTTTTAAGCTTTGTTTTTAATTCTTTAATTTCGTCAGGCGTTTCTTTTTGCTTTTTTCCTTTATTGATGACATATTCCACTTCTTCTATCAGGTGGTCTGAATTTTCCTCTGAAGATTTTATTTTGATTTTTTTTGCCATCTTTCCTCCCTACGGGTTGAAGCTGATGGTTTGACTCAGTCTTTTAGCAACACAATCCACTAAAGGAATGATGCTTTCATATGGTATTCTTTTTGGACCAATGATGCCTAGCGATCCTAGGACCTGACTGTGGTATCCGTAGTGAGAAAGAACAAGGGAACAATCTGAGATATTTAGAATATTGAGCTCTGGTCCTATCAGTACTTTTACTCTGGCCAGGCTAATAAAATCAGAGAGAAGTTTGGCAAGCTTTGCCTTTTCCTCGAAATTTTGAAAAAGAGGCTGTAATCTTTTCATGTCAAAAAGATCGGGTTTGCTCAGGAGCCTTGATGTACCCTGTAGAAAAATGCGGCTTTCTTGCTCTTCCTGAGAAATGTAAGTCTTCAGAAGGCTGGTTAATTTATTAAGAATATTTTCATATCTTATTTTATATTTGGGAAGCTCTTGAAGAAGATAGTCCCGGACAAAAATGAGGCTTTTCCCCCTAAAGTTTTGATTAATATACTGAGAAGCTTTATCGATTTCAACCTGGGTAAAGAGAGTCCTTGTCTCTACAATTTCTGTTAGAACAAGATTGTAAGAAGTGATTAGGATCATCATGATTTTTTCTTCGGACACTTTAATAAAGCGGAGATGGCGAAAGTTGACATCTGAAATCCTCGGAGAAATAACAAAGCCTAAATTATCCGAATACTCGGCCAAAATTTTAGAGACCTGATTAAGAAGTGAGTTGAAATCGCCTTTTTTTAGGGAAAAATTTTCTGATGGAAGATCGATCTGTCCTTCTGGGAGGACGGCTTCATCGAGAACCTTATTGACATAGAACTTGAGACCCTTATCCGTTGGAATACGTCCTGCAGATGTGTGGGGTTGAAAAAGAAAGCCATTTTCTTCCAACTTAGCCATTATATTTCTTATTGTAGCTGAGGAGACAGGAAAGCGGCTTCTCTGGGCTATGAATCCAGAGCTTAAGGGCTTCCCGACTTTGAGATAGTTCTCAACAATTAGGTTGAGTATGTTCCTGTCCTTTTCTCTTAAATAAGGAGGTTTCACAGCGTTTTCTCCGAGAGATATATAGCATTAATCCTTAAATATTGTCAATCACCTTTAGGGGCTAAACAGGGCGCTCCCTGTTTTTGGCGGCAGCTTTCCCACTTACGAAGGAGTTTTTTTATGAATAATCCAGGAGAATCAAAAGAATAGTATTTTCAGCTTATCCTAATACCGGCGTAGCCAACTACCTCGAAGTAATTTCCTGTTGTGTCCCCTGAAGTCTGGTATTTTATGAGGGTTGCATTTTGTGCTCCCAATCCCTTAGAAGCAACGATGGCTGATGTTGTGGGCTGAAAGCCACACATGCTGATTTGCTCACGCTGTACTGTATCATAGAGTCCCTTTGCGTCAAGTTGAAGCACTCTTTCGATCGCTAAAAAGTCTTTTTTTTGAGCAACTTCTTGGCTGACATAATGACTCATGTCTGTACTAGCAACAATCAGAACTTCTTCTTTGAGCTCTTTTATCCCCTGTGAAATGGCTTTTCCCAATTCTTCCAGATCATTGAACGGAGTGTCATAAGAAATACATATAGGAACAAATGAAAAGTCCTTTTTGAAAAATTGGATAAAAGGTAACTGGACTTCGAGGGAATGTTCGCTTGTATGAGCTGACTCGTCCTCAGTAATAAGCTGCGAGTGACTCATGATCAGCTCCGCTAATCGGGATTCAATTTGAGCATGACCAAGGGGCGTTTCCCATACTCCTTCTTTCATTATGGCGATTTGGGATTGGATTCCTTTATGGCTGGGACCCAGGATGACAAACTTTTCAGGAAGCTCGGCAGAAGAGAAGACAGCTCCAGCGATAGGTCCTGAGTACTCAAATCCAGCATGGGGAGAAACAAGACAGAGGGCTTTTTCTTTTTTGCTTTCAAGGTCCACCATTCTCTCCACCATTTTTATTAGGTCCTCTTTATTACCTGGATAGAAGCTTCCACTTACTAAAGGCTTGCGTTTCAACTTTTCCTCCAAAACTTAAAGATAATTCTCCCTTAAATTTCTTGCCTTTGTTCCTTGAAGGATATTCCCAGCTCTTTTAGCTCTTGAAGTATGGGCCTATATATCTCAGGAATAACAGGAATATTGACTCCAGTCAGTGTTATTTTTTCTTCAAGGATAAGCTTTGTGCTGATGGCCGCAGGCAAGCCTACTGTGCGAGCCATGGATGTATCGCCATGTGGAATACCAAAGTCGATCAAGGCGGATGTGATTTTTTCCTTTTTATCCCCTGGGTAAGAAGCAATAAATTCATGTTGGAGGATGATCATATCCCTCTCCCCTTCTTCGTACTGGAGTTTTTCCAGCATCTTTGCAGCTAAAATATCTAAAGCTGAACCTTGTTCAAGAGGAAGAGGGGCTTCACTTAAGAGGCCGAGCCATTCCAGTCTCATGATAATATCCGAGTTCTCATCTATATTTAAGCATTCACTCAATGCTTTCTTGAGGTCTTTTTCTACTGGTTCATTCATCAATTTTCTAAGAAAATCTCTGTAAGTCATGCCGCTCCAGTCCTTTTCTTCTTCGTCAAGAAGACCCAATTCAACAATTTTTTTCATGGTCGAACACCAACCAATGTTTCTCAGAGTTCCCCGCAGCATAGTCTTGGTAGAATGGATCCCGTAGAGTTCAATATAGGGGAGCGAATTACGGTTTGGATAGCCCTCAAAATCACCCAGTTCCTCTATATTGATTATGGAATAATTTTCAAAGAGATCTTCTGGGGAAATGAATATCTCTTTGCTATCCTTGAGATACTGAGCCGAATTCTTCCCGGCCAGAAGGACTCCTATAGGACTCCAGGAAAATTTATATCCGAAAGGATTAGTATTTGCTTCAGAAGAAGGTAAACCGCCGCAGAATGAGATGAAACTTAAAATTTCTCCGCCTTTTCCTTCAATCTCGTGAATAATTCTCATTGCTTCCATATGGTCTATTCCGGGATCCAAGCCCACTTCATTGAGGATCAAAATCCCTGCTTTTTTTGCCTCAGCGTCCAAATTCTTCATTATTTCGCTAACATATGAAGTCGTAACCATGTTCTTTTTGAATTCAATGCAGTATTGGGCCACTTTTGGATGAAAAGAATATGGGACCATACTGATTACAAGATCAGATCTTGAAACCTTTTCTTTTAGACCCTCTTCGTTCTTGAGATTTAGCTCGCTGGCTGTCCCTTGAGGATGGTTGTCGATGAGCTTTACAGCCTTGCTGACTGTGCGGCTGGCTACTTCAACTTCAAAATCAGGTTGATCAAGGAGATACCTGACTAAAGGTTTCGCCACTAGGCCTGCTCCGAGAATCAATACTTTTTTCATGATATAACTCCTTTAAAGGTTATTTAATAAATTTTTTCATATATTCATAATCTGAGGTGAATTTCCCCCGGAAAAGAATCACAGCTCTTCTTACAGCTTCAGGAAGATGACAGTCAGAAAATTCTCCAGAAAACTCTGCTTTAGCAATGTCAGGTACAAAGGGCTTGAGTGCGCTGCTAAAAAAAACAGAAGATTCTAGAGGAATCTCTGCGGGTAAATTGTCTACAGCCATCACGACCAGTCCCCTCCCCTCAACTCCGTCTCTTGCTGTCTCTTCTATTGGGTCGTAGACAAAGACAGGATTGTCAGGTGTGGTCGCATAAACTGTACACTCTACAGAACCTTCGATGTCGCATGAAATGTCTCCGATAACTCTTAGACGAGGTCTCTCTTCTTCACCAAAGAGCTTTCTCAAGTATTCTTTTGTCACAAACCTCGGGTATTTTGGTGTCCAATAGATACAATTGACCAACATAGTGAGATGGGGAAGATATGATTCAAAGATTGACTCAAATTTTTGAGGATTATCATAGTAATCCTGAAGGTCAAATTTTTGATCGGAAGAGAGAGGCTTGACCATTTGTTTTTCCATGAAGACGACTTTATATAGCCTGCTGGCCGAATAATTTTTATTCTCAAAGAAAGAGTTGATTTCTTCTGGCGCTATTTCCTCGAAGGGCAAGAGGTTGTATATATCCTGGGCTCCCTGGGAGACGTGGCCATAGCCTGCAAATCCACAAACAAAGGGAGCCAGAGAAGGGTCGAGCCCTTTCTCTTTGATTAGCCATCCTACTTTTTCAATTGACTCTTTTGCCTCTATCAGGCTTCCATAATGATATGCTTTCCTGATTGCCGAAAAAGGGTTCTCCATACTCTCATGATTCAGCCTCTGTCCCAGAGCCCAAAGTGTGTCAATCATTCCGGCTTGGCCAGCCTGGTAGCCAAAAAACAGCAGACGCTCTCCTTTATCGTTTACAATTTTTTCATAATCAATGAGGGTGCATCCGAGCTCAATCATTTTCTTAAGCATAGGCATATTATGTGGCTGACCTTTTGTAGTGTGAGAGAAGAAAATATAGACTTTGTTTTTTTCGATAAAATCGATAGGGATTTCTTTCACAGCAAATATGATTGAACAATGTGAAAGATCCCCTTCGACTATGGCACCCTGCCTGCTGAAAATTTCGTCTGGAAAAATGCGTATGGAAGAGGGTTGAATACGCACTTCAAGTGGATAGTTCTGGTGGAGTTCTCTGATATGAGTGGGGATTAGCGGAGCTCTTCTTTCCCAAGGATTTTTGTCTTCACATCGAATGCCGATCTGAGTTTTCATATTTATTTAGTTCTTTGTTTATCGACTCTGGCATTATTGCACAAACATTTGGGGGGGTCAATTTTTTTAGAGCCCGATGACAAAAAGTGGGGTAAAGAGGATTCAACGAGGTCAGATCCCATTGACTTCAATTATTGCACACTTTTTGTCACAGGGTCCTTAAAGGTGTTGACTCTGCGGATTATAATTTTAATAATATGTTCCTATGATTAAATTCTTCAACACTCTTAGCGGCAAAATAGAGGATTTCAAGCCAATTACTCCTGGAGAAGTTAAACTCTACACATGCGGCCCAACCGTTTATGATTATCAACATATCGGCAATTTCCGGGCATACATTTTTGAAGATTTGCTCAAGAGGTCCCTCCTTTTCATGGGTTATAAAGTAACCCATGCCATGAACATCACAGATGTGGATGACAAGACTATTAGGGGAGCCAATGCAGAGGGAGTCGAACTTCATGAGTACACTAAGAAATTCACCGAGGACTTTTTTGAGAATATAAATACACTGAATATTTCACAAGCTGATTACTATCCGCGGGCGACAGAACATATTCCTGAAATGGTTGAGATGATTAGCGGTCTTCTTAAGAAGGGTTATGCTTATAAAAAAGACGGTTCCGTATATTTTAGCATTGCAAAGTTTCCTGATTATGGAAAACTTTCAAATATTAATCTCGAGGAGCTCAAGCCAGGCCAAAGGATTGAGTCAGATGAATACGAGAAGGAAGCCGCGCATGATTTTGCTCTTTGGAAATCGAAAAAAGAGAATGAGCTTTTTTGGGAAACAGAAATAGGTGCGGGAAGGCCCGGATGGCATATAGAGTGTTCGGTAATGAGCTCCAAATATTTGGGCCAAAGCTTCGACATTCATTGTGGAGGCGTGGATAACATTTTTCCTCATCATGAAAATGAGATAGCTCAATCTGAGGCTTATTTTGGGAAAAAATTCGTGAATTACTGGTTGCACTGTCACCATCTCGTCGTAGGTGGGGAGAAGATGGCAAAATCCAAAGGTAACTTCTACACGTTGAAAGATATCCTCGATCGGAATTATGATCCCTTGGCTCTCCGCTTGTTACTCCTTTCCACTCATTACCGTAAACTGCTCAATTTTACTTTTGAAGCTCTCGAGCAGTCCAGTGCTTCCCTTCAGAGAATAAAAGATTTTCTCTATGAGCTGAAGCATCATTCGTTTGAAGAGGGAGAGAATAAAGATATCTCTCAGCTTATTGAAGAACAAAGGAATAATTTCATAAAAGGACTCAGCGATGACTTAAACATCTCTGTTGCACTCACTGCTGTCTTCGATATGATTCGAAAGGTCAATGTCTTGATTTCTCAGGGAAAAGTTTACAGCAAAGATGCGGAGGAGCTTATATCTTTTATCCGTGCTCTTGATGGAGTTTTAGCCGTTCTTCCTGATGAGGAAGTGGAGCTGCTCCCCCCTGACGCTATGAAAAAAATTGAAGAGAGAGAAAAAGCCCGCAGGGATAAAGATTATAAACTGGCAGATAAAATCCGCAATGAACTGCTCCAGCAGGGGGTAATTCTAGAAGACACCAAAGATGGAGTGAGGTGGAAGAGGAGGTAGGGTAAAGTTTTGGGATCTAATAAATATGAACCACATGCCTTTGGTAAATCAGGCGAAGAAGTCGCTCTTCAGTATTTAGAAAAGAAAAAATACGGGATTATCGCCAGAAGTTTCCGCATGTTCAGAGGAGAAATAGACATCATTGCCTACGACCGAAAGACATTGGTTTTTGTTGAGGTTAAGGCAAGGAAGAGCAGAGATTTTGGTGCTCCAGAAGAATCTGTGACTCCGAGCAAACAACGGCAAATCAGGAAGATTGCCCAGGGCTTTTTGGCGAAAAAAAACCTTCAGAGTGTGGAATGTCGTTTTGATGTCATTTCTTTAATCTTTACGGATGATAAAGGATATTCAATTGATCACATAAAAGATGCATTTTAATTATCCTAAATTATTCATAAAAAATGCCGATAAAATATGTTAGAGAATCGAATAAACAAAGCGATTACTTCGAAACAATGAAAAGCCATACTTATAAGCTGATATCATTAAAAATAAGTAATAATATCGGCAGTTTTCTGGATAATTCAGGTTAGGAGGTTTTCATGAGAGTATTCAAAAAATTCAGGTCAATCGCTTTGGTTTTCATCATTCCAGTGTTTGCTTCTCTATGTTTTGGCCAGAGCGTACCGGAACCAGAGGAAGTTCTTGGATTCAAAGTGGGAGCAGATTATCATCTGGCGACATATACCCAGGCGATCGAGTATTTCAAAAAGCTCGAAGAAAATTCAAAAAGAATTAAACTCTTTGAAGCAGGAAAAACATCTATGGGATTGACTATGACTTATGCTGTTATTTCCACTGAGGAGAATTTGGCAAATCTTGAAAAATACAAAAGGATTATCCGAAGAATGTCTCTGGCCAGGGGACTTTCTGAAGGGGAGGCCATGAAGCTTTCCAGGGAAGGAAAAGCAGTGGTTTACATCGATGGAGGGCTTCATGCATCTGAATGTGCGCCTGCTCAACACAATATCCAACTTGCCTATGACCTGGTAACCGCCAAAGATGCGAAAACACTCAGAATCCTGAAGGATGTCATTCTCGTTCTGGTTTTTGCTAATCCGGATGGGATGAATCTTCTGGCCGAATGGTACCATCCAAATGTAGGGACTCCCTATGAGGTCTCCTCTATGCCCTGGCTGTACCACATATATGCAGGACATGACAATAACCGTGATTCCTATGTTGCCAATCTTATAGAAACACAGCATATGACAAGATTGATCAACAAAGAGTGGTATCCTGTTATCCTGTATAATCATCATCAGACAGCTCCTTTTCCTGCCAGAATCTGGATACCTCCTAACTCAGAGCCCACAAATCCCAACGTTCACCCTCTTATCGTTCGCTGGCAAAATTTAGTCGGCTCTGCCATGGGAGTTGCCTTTGATGAAGAAGGAAAGGAAGGTGCTATCTCCAGGCTTATCTTTGATACATGGTATCCCGGGTATGTGACGCAGGTTGTGGATTCCCACAATATCATCTCCATTTTGACGGAGACCGCTCTCTACCGCTATGCAACGCCTCATTTCTACACTATCCGGGATTTTCCCGAACAGTACCAGGATTTGACGATGTCCGCCTTCTATCCGAGCCCCTGGAAGGGCGGCTGGTGGCGCCTAAAAGATGCAGTGGATTACTGCTTGACGGCCTCCATGGCTGTTCTGGATGTAGCATCTAAATATAAAAACAAGCTTCTTTTTAACAAGTATAAGATGGGGAAGGATGTTATCGCGAGATTCCGTAAAGAGCCTCCTTTTGCCTGGATCATACCTGAAAAACAGGGAGACCAGGGAACTGCCTCCCTGCTTCTGAACAGGATGATTCTTCTTGGAATCGATGTTCATAAGAGTGATGAAGCCTTTTCCTGTGATGGAATTCAATATCCTGCTGGGACCTATATCATCCCAATGGATCAGCCCTTTGCACTCTTCATCAAGAATGTCTTTGAAGAGCAAAAATATCCAGACCTCAGGAAATATTATCAACTCTGGCAGGGTCTCATCCGGCCCATAAAATTTGAAGGAGCTCCCTTTGAGTCCTATGACATGATGGGCTGGACTCTTCCCTATCAGTTTGGTGTTAAAGTGTACGCAGCCAATTCTCCAGTGAAGTGCAAAATGACCTCCCTTAGAGAGGTCAAGCCCTCTCCAGGAGAAATTGCAGGAAGTCCAAAGTATGCTTACCTTATCGGCCATGAGACGAATGCAAGTTTTACTGCCACAAATAGGATATTGAAACAAGGTGGAAAAATCCTTTTGGCTAAAGAGTCTTTTCGATCCGGAACAAACGATTTTCCCGAAGGGACGATTGTTGTTCCTTCTGGCAGCGTGAAGAGAGCTTTTATGGATAAGCTGTCTAAAGAAATGAACCTAAAGATAACAGGAATATCCGCACGACCCAAAGCAAAAACTTATAGTCTGAAAAAAGTAAGAACTGGGATGTATAAATCCTGGATGGCCAGCGCGAATGAAGGATGGACAAGGTGGGTACTGGAGAAATATGAATTTCCCTATAAGAGCATATTTGATGCCGATATCCGAGCTGGAAATCTTCGAAGCAACTATGATGTGATTATTATTCCTGATACTCGCAGGCCTTCGGCAATCATCAACGGCTATCCCTTAGGAACAATGCCTCCTAAATATGTTGGGGGGATCACGCAGAAGGGACTTCGCAACTTGAAGTCATTCGTTGAAGAGGGCGGCACGTTGGTGTTCATTAATTCAGCCTGCAATCTGGCTGTTGAAAGTTTTGGTATTCCTGTCAGGAACATCATGAAAAGAGTGAAAAGAGATGAGTTTGTCTGTGATGGATCGATCCTCCGCATGAATTTCGATACCAGTCATCCTCTGGCTTATGGGATGACTAAAGAAGCCCCGACCATATTTGATAACAGTTGTGCTTTTGACATTATGCCCACATTTGGCAAGAAAAAAGAGCCCAAGAGTGTTGCTAAGTATCCAGAAGAGAATCCCCTGATGAGCGGCTGGATTTATGGAGACCGGATAATCCGGCAGAAGTCCACAATCTTAGATGTTCCCTACGGAAAAGGAAAATTAGTTCTTCTAGGCTTTCCTGTGCAATTCCGTGCTCAGCCTTACGGTACTTTCAAGCTTCTCTTTAATGCAATATACTATGGAGGACTCGAATAATCCAGGGAAAGTGAATTATCCGAAAATTTTAATGTGGAAGACAGATTCCAGGAGCCAATTGATACCGACAAATAGGATGGCGGCTGGAATGACAACTCTCATCCACCAATAGAGAAAAACAGGGAAAGGCTTTTCTCTCCCTTCAGAGAGTTCTTTTAGGGCCACTGACCTTTTGATACACCAAGCTGCCGTTATGACTGCAAAAAGGGAGCCGGTGGCCTGCATTCCTGAACCGAAAATCAAATCCCAGGGAACAAATATCTTAAAGTTTATCATAGGAGGAATCGCCAAGATATAGACGATACAACAGATGGACAGAACTGCTTTTCTCCTTTCC
>Ga0209991_10001220_pt1 | contig 11628 bp, 10 predicted proteins | sample ChitaG_FD_183167 | JGI IMG/M metagenome (GOLD analysis project Ga0209991, IMG submission 183167) | Deep subsurface microbial communities from South Pacific Ocean to uncover new lineages of life (NeLLi) - Chile_00310 metaG (SPAdes)... | ecosystem: Environmental > Aquatic > Marine > Oceanic >...
AGCCGTCCCCTCTCCCTAGCCAGATAAACAGTGGTGGCAAAATCAAGCACCCCGGCCGCTGCCAGCGCCGTATACTCGCCCAGGCTATGACCAGCAACAAAGCTGGCCGGGGGTAATCCATGGCCGGTGTTCACGCTACGGATAGCCTCCAAGCAGGCAAAGCTGACAGTTACTATCGCTGGCTGGGAATTGATAGTCTGGAGCAGCTCAGCCTCCGGACCGTCAAAGCATAATCGGGACAGGGGAAAGCCCAGAGCTTGGTCAGCCTGCTCAAAGACTGCTTTCGCAGAATCGAAATTATGGTACAGGTCACGCCCCATGCCTACCCACTGAGAACCCTGTCCGGGGAAGACATAGGCCGCCTTCATCGGTTCAGCCACACCATCCCCCTTTCCATCCAGCGACAAAAAGAAATAGACAACAAAGAATCTCTAACCTCGTTGCCAGTCATAGGTCATCAACCGGCCTTCTTTTTCGGGCTTTTGACCTCGATGACCTCCCTGCCAGCATAGCTTCCGCAAGTAGGACAAACATGGTGAGATAGCTTGGGACTATGACACTGAGAGCAATAGTCCAAAGGGGGTAAGACCAACCCCAGATGACTCCGCCTCTTACCCTGACGCGCCTTGGCATATTTCCGCTTGGGCAAAGCTCCCATATTATTTCGTTCCTTTCTCCTTGTTCAATTTACTCAGCTCAGACCAGCGAGGGTCGGCTCCCTGGGATGGACAACCACAGGGCCCCCGGTTAAGATTATGACCACAATAGGAGCATAAGCCGGCACAATCTTCAACGCAGAGCGGTTTCATGGGAATAGCCAATAACACATACTGGCGTATCGCCTCCGTCAAATCAAGAACATGCTGTTCATCAATGGTGAAAGAGCCCGGCTCATCAGGCACGGGAAGAGCCGCCCCAGTAACAACATCGGTGGCGGGGAAATATTCCTCTTCAATGTTCAGAGTCAGCGGACAACTAAACGGGTTCAAGCATCGGCCGCAAGTAAGTTCAGCTTCAGTGTCTAGTACTCCCTTAACCAGGATACTCCGGTCGGTGCGCATCAACCTAACCTTACCCTGAACCAGGCTGCCGTTGCCATCACCAGTGACATCGATAACCTGGTTCACTTCATAATCCCGTATTGACCCTATAGGCGCTCTAAGCTGCTGGGCTACATTTATCTGCATCGCCTCCCACCTTCCCTCCAAGGGTAAGTCTCTTATTATAAGCTGAGCATGATGCTCACTGTCAAGCTTATGGGACATTTATTTATCTACCTCACCCCCTTTATCCCCCTCTCCTTCAAAGGAGAGGGGGAGGGGTATAAAAAGAGAGGCTTCACCTCTCTTGGACTTTCTATTCTGTGGGGTGTTTAAGAGGGGCTGACGCCCCTCTTTTATAATAAATTCCCCTTCCCCTCCTAGGGGAAGGGGGTCAGGGGGATGGGGTCAATGTTATTTGTCTTTTAGCCTGTGAATCAGTATGGGCACTACCTGGAACAGGTCGCCGACAATACCATAGGTTGCTACCTCGAAGATAGGTGCAATGTTTACCCCCCCATTCCCTTCTGCTTCCTCAGTTCAAAGGCGATGGCATTTCTCAGCACCTGGTTGGTACCCTCATATATCTGGGTAATCTTGGCGTCCCTGAACATCTTCTCAATGGGATAATCACGCATGTAACCAACACCACCAAAAATCTGCATGGCATCAGTGGTAACTCTCATCGCCGTGTCTGAGGCAAAGACCTTAGCCATCGCCGACTCTTTGGTGAAGTTCTTTGCCCCGCTATCTATCGCCCTAGCTATGGCATAGACCAATGCCCGGGCAGCCTCCACCTGAGTAGCCATATCAGCCAGCATTTGCTGAACCGCTTGCTGGGCAATAATCGGGTGCCCAAATTGAATACGCTTGCGGGCATAGTCCACTGCCGCTTCCAGAGCCCCCTGAGCCAGCCCAACCGCCTGGGCGCCTAAACCGGGGCGAGAGCGGTCTAATAGCTTCATGGTCATAATAAACCCCATCCCCTCCCGACCAATCATATTCTCCTCGGGAACCAGGCAATCTTCAAAAACCAGCTCCCTGGTGGCAGAGGCGCGGATGCCCAGCTTCTTCTCTTTCCTGCCGAAGGAGAAGCCTGGCGTGCCTTTGTCTACCAAAAAGGCGCTGGCACCACGAGGTCCCCTCTCCTTGGCAGTTAAAGCAATAACGGTATATATCTCCGCCTCACCGCCGTTGGTGATAAATTGTTTTATCCCGTTAAGGATATACCCTCCACCGGTTCGCTGAGCGGTTGTCTTTATGCCACCAGCATCACTGCCTGCGGTTGCCTCGGTCAAGGCGAAGGCAGTCAATTTCTTGCCGGAGGCTATATCTGGTAGGTACTTCCGTTTCTGCTCCTCAGTCCCATACTCCAACAGAGTTATTGTTCCCAGGCCGCTAGCGGCATAGCTGACCGCCACACCACTACATACCCGGCTTAACTCCTCCACCACCAGACACAGTTCAAGAATGCCACCACCCAAACCCCCATACTCCTCAGGTATATAGACACCGAACAAGTCAGTATCAGCGAGGATTTTCATAATCTCCCAAGGGAACTCTTCCTTCTCATCAAGCTCTGCCCGCACCGGCAATACCTTTTCCTCAGCAATCGTTCGTGTCAGATTCTTGATTTCCTTTTGCTGCTCAGTTAAGAAATGCTCCAAGGCGCTCCTCCTGAGTATAATTCAAGTTGCCAGTCTACCAATAAAGTAGTTCATTATAAGCAGAGCCAAACACCTGCTGTCAAGGCTGACGAATCTTGACATTGCGCTAAACCATTATTACAATCCTTCAGGGTATGATGTCACCTACTAACATACATGGACACCAATAGCGTTTAACGGGGGGATGGGGATGGAAAATGTAGATACACTACCCAAATTAATCAGGAGTAACTACGAAAAATGGGGTGATGGCGTAGCCATGGCCATGAAGAATTTTGGCATTTGGCAGCGATATACCTGGAAAGACTACTATGAAAAGGTAAAGTACTTCTCTCTGGGCTTGATAAGCCTGGGGCTGGAACCGAGGGATAGGGTTTGCATTATCGGTGATAATGAACCGGAGTGGTTTTGGGGCGAATTTGCCGTTCAGGCAGCCGGGGGAATCGCTACCGGGATCTTCGTTGACTCCATCCCCTCCGAGGTGAAATATATTGCTGAACACTCCGGCGTCAAATTCGCTATCGTCAATGACCAGGAGCAGACGGATAAGTTCCTTGAGATTAAAGACGAACTCCCAGAGCTAAAGAAGGTCATCTACTGGAACCCCAAGGGGCTGAGAAACTATGATGCCCCTATTATTATCGGCTTCGCCGAGGTAATGCAGCTGGGCAGGGGGTATGAGGAAACACACCCTGGCCTGTTTGAGCAGAATGTGGAAAAGGGTAAGGGGGAGAATACCGCCTTTATCTACTATACCTCGGGAACTACCGGTTTGCCCAAGGGGACGGTGCTTACCCATAAAGCCTTAATAAAGACGGCTCAAGGCTTTGTCGGCCGTTATCCGCTCAGCGAGAAGGATGACCTAATCTCCAACTTCCCCGCCGCCGTGGTGGAAGATAGCTTCTTTGCTACTGTCCCCCATCTGCTGACCGGGGCCAAGCTGAACTTCGCTGAGGAACCGGAAACAATCGCCGAGGATACCCGGGAAGTCGGACCCCACTTTGCCATCTACGGGCCCAGGCAGTGGGAAAGTATTGCTAGTGATATACAGGTAAGGGTTACCGATGCCAACCCCTTAAAGAGGTTTTTTTATCACCTGTTTCTGCCTGTAGGCTATAAAATTGCCGATTATGGCTTTGAGGGTAAAACACCAAATCTATTCTGGCGGGCTCTTTACCAGATAGCAAATTGGTTTTTGTTCCGGCCGCTTAAGGATAAGCTGGGGTTAAGTAATGTCAGGTTCGCGGTTACTGGTAGTTCGGTATTAGCTCCGGATACCTTCAGATTAATTCATGCCATCGGCATTGAGCTGAGACAGAATTATGCTGGCACCGAGGCTGGTTTCATCTCCAGCCACGGTAAAGGAGAAATCAAATTTGAATCGGTGGGACGCCCAGCAGTGGACACCGAGGTCAGGGAAACCGACAGTGGAGAACTCCTGATCAGGAGTGAGTGTATGTTTGATGCCTACTACAAAGACCGGGGAAAGACCAAGGAGGCCTTGATAGATGGCTGGTTCCACACCGGGGATGCCGTGCATGTCAATGAGGAAGGGCACCTGATATTCCTTGACCGGATGGAAGATATGGGCGAGCTAGCTACTGGAGCCAAGTATGCCCCGCAATATATCGAGGGCAGGCTCAGATTCAGCCCCTATATCAGGGACGCCATGGTTATCGGCGACAAGGACAAGGATTTCGTTTCAGCTATAGTAAATATAGACTTTGCCATGGTGGGCAAGTGGGCGGAAAGAAATCGTGTGTCCTATACCACCTTCGTTGACTTATCCCAGAAAAAAGAGGTGGTTGATTTGGTGCAAAAGGACCTGAATCGGATAAATGGCTATCTACCAGAGGGGTCCAGGGTTAAAAAATTTGTCCTGCTGTATAAGGAATTTGACCCCGATGAAGCTGAGCTTACCCGAACCAGAAAGCTGAGAAGAGGCTTTATGGAGGAACGGTATAAGAATCTGATCGACGCTCTGTATTCAGATAAGGAAGAGGTGCTGGTAGAGGCTCCGGTGACCTATAGAGATGGTAGAAAGGGCGTAGTAACTACGGCTATTAAAGTAAGAACTATTGAATAGGAGAGTGGTAAGTGGCTGAGTTACTTCAATTTACCATAACCGGCGTCAGCGTAGGCATGGTCTATGCCCTTATCGGATTGAGTTTTGTCTTGATTTGGAAATCCAGCGGGGTAGCCAATCTGGCTCTGGGCGGGCTGGTACTGATCTTTTCCTGGTTCACCTACGGGATGACGGTTCAGGTAGGTCTCCCCTACTGGATAGCCTTGCCCCTGGTTATCATCTTTGCTCTAGCTGTGGGCTGGCTGATTGAGAGGTTTGCCTTACGTCCCCTCATCGCCCAGCCTATTTTATCTCTGTTCATAGTAACTCTGGGTATATTCTACTTTCTGGAAGGGCTAGCCGTTTTCATCTGGCCGTGGATGGTGGATACCCTGCCTCCCATCTTCCCCCCCGAGCCATTCCACATTGGTACGGCAGTTGTCGCTCAACCATATATCTGGGCGGCGGTGGTATCCCTGGTTCTATTTGGCCTATTAACCCTCTACTTCAGGTATCATAAGATGGGGATTGCCATGAGGGCCACCGCCGATGACCAGTTTGCCGTTCAAGCCTGTGGCATTCCGGTGACCAGGATCTTCTCCACATCATGGATGTTCGCCTGCGTAGTCGCCGCCATCGCCGGCGTTCTTATCTCCTGGATTGGCGGTGTTAGCCACGGTCTGGTGGAGACCGGGGTGAAATCGTTCTCAGTGGTCATCCTCGGCGGACTTAATTCCTTCCTCGGCTGTATTGTGGCTGGGCCAATTATCGGTCTGGCTGAAAACTTGGGTGGCGGCTATCTGACTCCCCTTTTCTGGGAGGGACTAGAGGATATCATACCGCTTATCATCATCATCATTGTCTTGTTTATTAAGCCCTACGGTCTATTCGGTGAAGCCAGGATAGAGAGGATCTAATATGGGACTGCCCTGTGGAACCCATAATTATACCTACGCCCAGGACATGGCTATTCTGCGCACCAAGACGCACTGGTCATTACTTATTATTCTGTTTATTCTCGTGTTCACCGCCCCCCTCTACTGGAGTAATTACTGGTTAAGTGTAGCTAACCTGATTGGCATTACCGTAATCGCCGCCATGGGACTGAATATCCTGACCGGTTACTGCGGGCAGTTATCATTTGGTCATGTTGGCTTCATCGCGGTGGGCGCCTATACCAGCGCCGTCTTAACCGGTGTGTTTGGGGTTCCCTTCCTGGTGGGACTGGTCGCTGCCGGGCTGGTGGCGGGACTGGTCGGGCTTATCTCCGGCATTCCCTCGCTAAGGATTAAGGGCTTTTATCTGGTAATTGCCACCATTGCCGCCCAGTTTATCATTATCTGGGTTATCAATCACCTGGAGCTCACCGGTGGCTCGGGCGGTTTAACCGTTCCCTACGCCTCAATTGGCGGTCTGGTCTTGTCCAGCGAAGCCAGCCAGTTTTACCTCATCATGGTAATCGCCGTCCTCTGTACCTTCTTGGCCAAGAACCTGGCCCGGATCAAGGTAGGTAGAGCCTTCGTCGCCATCAGGGATAATGACCTGGCGGCTAAGGTGATGGGGATTAACCTCTTTCCCTATAAGCTCCTTGCCTTCTTCATCGGCTGTTTTTGGGCCGGTATCGCCGGCTCACTTCTCGCCCACTGGATGGGCTCTATCAGCCCGGCGAACTTTACTTTTATGGAATCTCTACTTTATCTCGGTATGATAGTTATCGGTGGTCTGGGCACTACCCTCGGCCCTATCCTGGGCGTAATCTTTATCCGGCTTTCGCAACAGGGGATGATGTTCCTCACCCCGACCATTGAGGCTGCTTTCCCGGCGCTGCCTGCCGGCTCTGCCGGCGGTATCACTCTCATGCTCTTCGGCCTGATAATTGTCCTGTTTCTCATCTTAGAGCCGAGGGGACTTGCCCACCGCTGGATGCTGTTTAAGGTTGCATACAGGCTATGGCCTTTCTCATACTAGCTTGAAAAGGGGACTAAAATCAGAGGAGTACCAGTGGTTCAAGTAGTAAAAAATGGGTAGGAGCGGTATAATATGCTGAGGCTAAATAACATTGAGGTTACCTACCTCAACGTTATCCGGGTGTTGCATGGTGTGTCTATGGAGGTCCCGGATGGCGGAATCGTTGCTTTGCTCGGGGCTAACGGCGCCGGCAAGACCACCACCCTTAAGGCAATATCTGGTCTACTCCACGTTGAGGAGGGTGAGGTAACCGATGGCACTATTGAGTGGGACGGAGAAAGAATAGATAAAAAGCCTGCCCAGGACATAGCCAAGTTGGGTATTGTTCAGGCTCTGGAGGGGAGAAGGGTCTTCGGGCACCTGACCACTGAAGAGAACCTCCTGGTTGGTGCCCATAACCGCACCGACCGGGCGGCAATCAAGAGAAACCTGGAGATGGTCTATGACTACTTTCCTGCGCTCAAGAATATTCGTCATAACATAGGCGGCTACCTCTCCGGGGGTGAGCAGCAGATGCTGGTGATAGGACGGACGATGATGGCCGCCCCCAAGCTGATGATGCTGGATGAGCCCTCGCTAGGTCTGGCACCGATGCTGGTGGAGGAGATATATGATATCATAAACCGGTTTAACAGCGAGCAGAAAACATCGGTCCTCCTCGTAGAGCAGAATGTCAGGATTGCCCTCAGCATCGCCCATTATGGCTATGTTATGGAAAATGGTCGGGCGATTCTTGATGGCCCTGCCGAAAAGCTGAGAGATAACGAGGATGTGAAGGAGTTTTATATGGGGCTATCAGCGGTGGGGACTAAGAAGAGCTACCGCAAGGTAAAGCACTACAAGAGACACAAGAGGTGGTTGTAATGCCAGAAACCGAGCAAGGCGAACTTTTTGATGACCGGAAATAATGTTCCCGGAAAAAAGGTAGAAGGAGGTAAGTTCAATGGCAGCTAAGGCATTTGTTCTAATTGAAACGGCAGTAGGCAGAAATAAGGAAGTGGCCACTGCACTGAAACAGTTAGCGGGGGTGAAATCGGTTGATATTGTAACTGGTCCCTATGATATTATCGCTATAATAGAAGGAGAAAGTCTAAACGATATTGGCGACCTAGTTACCGGCAAAATCCACCCCATCGCTGGCATTTCCAGAACCGTGACCTGCTTGGCGCTAGGGGGGACTTAAGCCCAGCCACGACTTAGATTACAAAGGGATAAATTAAGACCGACCGCAGGAAGGGAGAAACTAGCATGGATTTTAGACTGAGCGAGGGGCAAGAGAAATTCAGGCAGGAAGTTCGTGATTTTCTGGAAGGAGAGATAAAGCAAGGGTTATGGGAGCCGAGCTGCGATGCCTGGATAATAGGACATGACCCAGAGTTCAGCAAGAGGGTGTCAAAGAGGGGATGGATAGGCCTAACCTGGCCCAAAGAGTGTGGGGGGCAGGGGCGTTCCTATGTAGACCGGCTCATCCTGACCGAAGAGATGCTGCGCTACGGAGCACCTGCCGCCTGCCACTGGTTCGCCGACCGCCAGATAGGCGGTGCCATTGTTCACTACGGCACTGAGGAGCAAAGGAGGGAGTTACTGCCCATGATTTTAAAAGGCGAAGCCTATGTCGGTCTGGGCATGAGCGAGCCAGACGCCGGCAGCGACCTCGCCTCACTTAAGACCCGAGCCGTTGAGGACGGCGATTATTATGTCATTGATGGGCAGAAGACATGGACCAGCGGCGGTAGTCACATGAACTGGATTTACCTGCTAGCTAGAACCGACCCCGATGCCCCCAAACACCGAGGGATTAGCGAGTTCTTTTTTGAGACCAGCTTGCCCGGGATCGATGTTCAACCGATAGTTGATATTACCGGCGGGGTGCACTTTAATGAGGTCTTCTTTGATGGCGTGCGTATTCCCAAGAAATGTCTGATAGGGGAGAAAAACCGCGGCTTTTATCAGGTTTTGAACCAGCTTGACTACGAGAGAAGCGGGATGGAGCGACTGATGGCTAACTACCCTCTGTTTGAAGCCCTCATCCAATACACCAAGGAAACCAAGCAAAAGGGGAAGCCGTTATCCCAAGACACGGTAATTCGTTCCAAACTGGCGCAGCTCAAGATTGAACTGGAAATTGGGCGGATGCATATGTATCGTGTGGCCATGGTTATGGACGAGGGTCGTGCCCCCAACTGGGAATCATCAATGTCAAAGGCATACGGCACTGCCTTTGAACAACACCTGGCCAGCACAGCTATAGAGATACTGGGACTCTATGGACAGCTTTCGCCCCAATCCAAGTGGGTGCCGGTGAAAGGCATGGCCTATCACTCCTATCTGTCATCTAAGGGCTATAGCCTCCAAGCTGGCACCTCGGAGATTCTGAAGAACATCCTGGCATTAAGAAGGCTGGAGCTGCCCACCCAATGAATGAATTTCTACCCTGAGAAATGGATTAGCAGGCTGATAGGAGGCAATAATGGATTTAGCTCTCTCTGAAGAACAGGAAATGTTAAAGACTATGGCTCGCGATTTTCTGGCCGATAAGCTGCCCAAAACGGCGGTTAAAGAGATAGAGGAGAGTGAGCCGGGCTACTCACCGGAGTTATGGAAGGAAATGGCAGGGCTGGGCTGGATGGGGCTGGCATTCCCCGAAAAGTACGGCGGCAGCGATATGAACTTCCTTGACCTGGCAGTACTGCTGGAGGAAATGGGCAGGGCTTGCCTGCCCGGTCCCTACTTCTCCACGGTAGTTCTCGGCGGTTTGACCATTATTGATATCGGAACTGAGGAGCAGAAACAGGAGTATTTACCCAAGATAGCCAGTGGTGAGGCAATCTTCACTTTAGCCCTGACTGAACCCAGCGCCAGGTATGATGCCGCTGCCATCGAGACCGAAGCCACCGCTGAGAAGGATGCCTATATTGTAAATGGCACCAAGCTCTTTGTCCCCGATGCTCACATTGCCGATTATATGCTGGTGGTAGCCAGAACCGATGCAAAATCAAAGGCGGAACCGGGGATTACCATATTTATTGTCGATGCCAAGAGCCCGGGCATAAGCTGCACCGTGTTAAAGACTATCGCCAATGATAAGCTGTGTGAGGTGGCCTTTGACCAGGTAAAGGTACCTAATGAGAATATCCTGGGGCAGTTGAACCAAGGGTGGAAAGAGGTGCAGAAAATAATCCAGCGAGCGGCAGTGGCAAAATGCTGCGAGATGGTGGGCTGCATCCAGCAGGCGTTGGACATGACGGTTGAGTATGCCAAGGAAAGAAAGCAGTATGACCGTCCCATCGGCAGCTTTCAGGTTATCCAGCATTACTGCGCCGACATGGCCACTGATGTTGATGGCACCAGGCTTTCAGCCTATCAGGCTGCCTGGATGCTGAGCGAGGGTCTTCCTTGCACCCAAGAGGTAGCCATTGCCAAGGCCTGGGCAGGCGAAGCCTGTCAGCGGGTTATGGCTCTGGCACACCAAATCCATGGTGCCATCGGCGTTACCATAGACCACGATTTGCAGTACTATACTAGGCGGGCTAAAGCGGCTGAGGTCAGCTTCGGTGATGCCGATTTCTACCGGGAAATAGTGGCTCAGGAGATGGGGCTGTAACGATTTAAGCCAGGGCTTCTAACCTGGCCAGTACTTCCTCTATAGTCTGCTCAGCAGTGGAGGCTCCAGAAGTTATGCCTATATGATGCTTGCCCTGAAGCCAGGAGGGGCTGATTTCCTCTGCTGTCTCAACGAGATGCGTCTCGGTAGCAGCAGAACATAACTCGGCGAGGCGATTGGTATTAGCGCTGCCATGCCCACCGATAACCAGCATCAAGTCCACCCTACCCGCTAGCTCAAGGGCTTGAGCCTGCCGTTTTCTAATATCATGACATATGGTATCAATAATGCGCAGCTCAGAGTCTCGGCTAAAGGCACAGTCAATGAGCCTCTTTACAAATTGGGCGAAATGGGCTGGTATCTGGGTGGTCTGAGATAGAATCCCCAAACGGCGGGGTAAAGGGTCTAACTTGGCGATAGACTTATCCTCCAGAGTAGCCAGTCCCCTGCCCCCAGCCCAACCAAGAACACCCTTAACCTCGGTATGGTCAGCGTCACCATATATAATGACAAAAAAACCGGCCTGGGCTAACCTCCGGGCTGCGGTCTGGAGCCGGTGAACGAAGGGGCAGGTGGTGTCAACGATGCCAATATGCCGGGCCCGAATCTCCTCCTCTACTTTTGGGGCTACCCCGTGAGAGCTAATAGCCACCATATCATCCCGTATATCATCTATACTCCGGGCTACCCTGACACCAATCTCAGCTAGCCTTTGTAGCACCTGTTGGTTATGTACCACCGCCCCCAGTGTTTCCACCCCACCACGCTCACCGACAACCTTTTCCAACATATCAATGGCTCGCTTAACCCCAAAGCAAAAGCCTATTTCTCCGGTCTTTTCAATCTTCATGCCTTGCGGTTTCCTTCCCCGAATAATTCCCCCGATACTGGGGGGGGAGGAGTTCTGCTATGCGCTGCATAATAAAATCGGTATGCTCAGCTAGCCTTGCCCTGGTCAATTTACTTCTAGCCGGCGGTAGATAAAAGGGCTGACCAATATTGACCGTTATATGAGGGCGGCGCAGTATCCAGGCCATGCCCTTAATCTTTTCTGTGCCGGCGATGCCTACGGGAAGAATAGGGGCGCCGCTATGACTGGCTATTAGCGCCGAGCCGGGGAAAGCCGGCTGAAGCTGGGCGTTCTTGCTCCTTGATGCCTCAGGGAACATAACCAGAGCCACACCATCGGCTAATACCTGCCTTGACTGGCGTATCGCCTCCCTGTCCAGCTTCCCCCTGTGTACCGGAAAGGAACCAAGGCCGCTGACGAAGTAAGCGGCGAAG
>Ga0209991_10001221_pt1 | contig 11620 bp, 9 predicted proteins | sample ChitaG_FD_183167 | JGI IMG/M metagenome (GOLD analysis project Ga0209991, IMG submission 183167) | Deep subsurface microbial communities from South Pacific Ocean to uncover new lineages of life (NeLLi) - Chile_00310 metaG (SPAdes)... | ecosystem: Environmental > Aquatic > Marine > Oceanic >...
CTTACTTGTCCTAATTGCAAAAAAGCAGTTGAAGATCCAGCATCGATTTTTTGTCCTTATTGTGGCGAAACTTTTCCACCATTAGAGATCTCCGATATCCCTCTTGAAATCATAAAAAATACGCCTCTTGCTCGGGAATTCTCTGGTTTTTATGAATCATCGGAACAGATATTAAGGTTTTTCGTTCCTGAAAACCTACAATTCGCGATTTTTAATGGTGCTAGCATACTCGGAAGCTTAGCCAGCTTTCAAAACCTATTTGTAACCCACGAGCAATTTCAAACCAACAGTGCTGCTTTATATAAGAACATTAGTGAAATTTTTTAGATTTTATTTTGATTAATTTATTTTTGATTTTTATCATAATTTATGATAATCTAACTAAAAACTCAAAAGATCGTTAATTTTTAATTTCACGTTAAATTTAAAAAATTAAAATTTAGTTAAAACCAGATTGGGGTTTTTTTTTAATTGAAAAACAGAGTTCGGAATTTAACATTTGCAATATTGTTAATTACTTTAATGTTAAGCATTACGCCAGTAGCATTAGCAAAAACCCGTCAGAGTCATTTAGTCGATTTTATTTATGAACATCAAGAAGTAAACGAAAGTTTTGGCGTTTCACCTCAAGACACAGCTAATGCAATTGAAATTTTAGGAGACTTTAACGCTTATACTGTTGAGATCCTATTTGAAGCGACGAAAAGCGTTGATAAAGCTGCTTTAGAGGTTTATCTAGTGGACGAAATTCAAGCCATGTTTGATACGGGAGAAATTGATATATACACGATATATTATTTTTTAGAGACACTAAAAACATTAGGATCACTAGAAATTTCGCTAGGTTCTTCAGATTTACAAGATGATATCTATACTTATATAAATGAGACTGTTCAGATCGGAGGTGGCTTCAGCCCTACAAACACATCTAATAATGCAAATATGGTTTCAACTTATTATATATATAACATTCTTACGATAATTAATGAACCAGTTGATAATCGAACACTCCATAAAAGTTGGGTATTATCGTGTAATAATACTGACGGGGGATATGGAGGAAATCAAACTTTATCATCCACATTGCTTACTACATATTTTGCGGTTTATTTAATAAGTGAGTTAGGAGCAATAAATGAATTAGCCGATAAAAATAATACCCTGAATTACTTTAAATCACTTTATATAGGGGACTCCAATAATCTTGAACACTACGGTGGTTATTTACCTGACTCGTACGCTGATTTTCCTTTACTTAGTAGTACATTCTTCTGCGTTGAAGGAATTGGTTTAATAGAAGAGAATGAATTAAATAAAGATGCAACTTCTAATTGGGTTTTGAAACATCAAAGTTCCCTCGATGGTGGTTTTAGTGATTGGATTGAAGGAATCGATCAAAGATTCTCATCCATTAGCACATCTTATTATGCTTTTAAAATATTACAATTTTTTAATTTATTAAACTTATTAAATGTAGAAATATTCATGGTTGAACTTAATTTTTTAACCTTGATTATTTTAACTTCAGTCATAGGAGTAATTGTTTTAGTTATTTACTTAATTTGGCGTAGGAGAAGAATTTAAACCTTTTTTATCATTTAATAAGCATATAATAATACTTATTTATTTCAATGAATTCCTTGTTTAACATATATTTGATTTAAATTAAGTTTATCACGTGATAAGATTACTATGGGAAAAATATTAAATGGAAAAGAGTTAGCACAAAAATTAAACTTAGAATTAGCAAGCAAAATATCATTACTTTCTAAAAAAACGGGCATAAAACCAAAATTAGCAGGTATTTTAGTTGGTAATAATCCTGCTTCAGAATTATATTTAAATATTAAAAGAAGAACTTGCGCTGAAATTGGAATTGATTCAATAATAGTCAATTTAATTCATGATATAAGAAAAGAAGCGTTATTTAATGAAATTGAAAAGTTAAATGAAGACAAATCTGTTCATGGGATAATTCTACAATTACCTCTACCAAACGAATTAAGACCTTTCACTAATGAATTTAATGAGAAAATTAGCCCTCTGAAAGATATAGATGGACTCCATCCAATCAATAAAGGTAAATTGTTTGACTACAAAGAAGATCTTGCACCATGTACTCCAAAAGGGATTATAGCGCTTCTGGAGTATTATAATATAGAAATCAAGGGAAAAAATGCTGTTATTATCAACCGTTCAAATTTAGTAGGAAAACCGTTATTTTTTATGCTTTTAAAGAGAAACGCAACAGTATCAATTTGCCACACATCAACGATAAATATTAATGATTTCATTAAAAGGGCAGACATTTTGATAACAGCCGTAGGTCAGCCTAACTTTATAACTAAAGAAAAAATAAAAGAGGGTGTTGTTATAATAGATGTTGGAACAAACAGAGTAAAGGGAAAAACTTGCGGAGACGTTGATTTTCGAGGTGTTCTTGATAAATGTTCTTGGATTACTCCAACCCCTGGTGGTGTTGGTCCAATGACAGTAAGTTTCTTACTTCAAAACACATTCTATGCCTACCAAAACCAAATTAAGATGTAATTTTCTAGAGTTGTTGCCTAAATTATTTCAAAAAAACAAAAAATCTAATAAATAATTCAAGATTAGAAAGTGAAATTATTAATATACATACAACCTAATAAGGTTAGGATTAAAATTTGACCCTAATTTAAAAATGGCTATCTTGGAACTTGGTATAAATATAGGCATACGGAATATATTAAACAAAAAATATTACGGCTCCGATATAGGAGTTGGATTAGATCCCGAATTAAGAGCAGGATTCCTCTCTGCTCTAGAAAGTTTCACCTCGGAAGTATTTGGAGATGATATTAATGTTATCTCGTTAGCTTCCTTTAAACTTGTTTGCTATTGTGATTTAATTTCTTTACCAAACGATGAATCGAATAAGCAACCATTGATTTCCTTTGCTATAACTGAAAAAAAAACAGATTCAGGGGTAGTTAAAAAGCATTTAAGTGAAATTAATTCCCATTTTCTTAATAGATATTCTCTTAATGATATTTTTTCGAAAAAAGCAAAATTTTTCAAAAAATTTGAAGATAGAATTGATAAAATTATAGGGGATTTAAAATTAAAAACGGAAGATAGGTTTCGATCCATTTTCTAATCTTATTTTAAAAGAGGACTTATATTATGAGTTCAAATATAGGACCGGAAGCGCAAGCAGCATATAATAAATATTTGGACGCCAAAACTATTGACGAAAAGATAAAACGTTTGGAAGAGTATCTGTCTTTAGTTCCTAAACATAAAGCTACAGAAAAAATAGTTGCTTTAAACAAATCGCGTCTCTCAAAATTAAGAAGGGAGCAAGAAGCACAGAAAGCCCGAATTAAATCTATGGCTAAGCAAGTTAGTCCTTTTTCGATAAAAAAGGAAGGAATCCAACTAATTTTAATAAGTGATTATCATTCTCCTGGTGTTGGAAAAACCTCTCTTCTGCATTTATTAACTGGAGCCGCAAAAGAAAAGATTGGTAAATTTACACCTCTTCCTGAAGTTGGCATTTATGAATATAATAAAGTTCGTTACCAAATCGTAGACATGCCCGCGATAATGAAAGAGGCTGCAAGTGGAATTGGAAACGGTAAAGAGATCATATCTCAATTAAGAGCTAGCGATTTAATATGCTTTTGCGTAGACTTATCGCGTAATTATAAGGAGCAAATAGATTTGCTTCTAATGGAATTGCATAAATCCCAGGTTCGAATAAATATCCCTCCCCCTCCGATCACTATTGAGAAGACAGGTTCTAATAAGATTCAAGTATTTTATTTAACGAGCGAAGCTAAAGACAATACGAATATTGAAGAGTTAACTAAGAGAATTAGAGAAATTACTTATGCGGGGGGCATACATAATGGCGTTGTGAAAGTTTTCGGAAAAATTAATCTTGATCAGATTGTTGATACACTCAATCCATCTATATCGTATAAAAAAGCTATTATTTTAGGAACGAAGGGAGATTTGTCTCAAACAAAAAACACTTTTTGCAATCTTGAGGAATATTATTCAGAACAATTCCCAGTAATAATTGGAACGAGCGTAAAAAAGAAGGAGATTCCTGTCGATTTTGGAAAAATTGTATTAAAATATTTAAGAAAAATGAAGGTATATACCATGCATAAGGGTATAGTTGCTGAAAAGCCGCTGATACTAGATTGTAGTCTTAATCAACCAACGATACAAGATGTTGCAATAAAAATCCATCGAAGTTTTTATGAGTCATTCGATCACGCAATAGTCATTCGAAAAGACGCTAGACAAGAAAAGAAAAAAGTGGGATTAGATTACGAATTAAAAGAAAATGATATAATAGAATTACATACAAAATAAGTAATTGGATATAAAAACTCTTTTTAACTAATTCAAATAATCTTCTATATTGGAACTCATTTTTAATAACTTTTGAATAAGTTCTGAAAGGTCATGCTCACTCAATGATTCTTTGTCTATTAATTTACTGGCTAATTCCCGGTAAATTTCCCAACCGTTTTCTTTTATTAATTTTAGTTTTGTGCTAAAAGAATACAAATTAAGATAGATCTTTTTATAATCCCCATGATGAATTGGTATATCCCCTAAATTATCAATAGTATCTTTTAATGACTCTCTTGTCTTTTCCAAGTAATAATTTAACTTAAATTTCACATCCTTAATTTCATTTTTTAACTTATTTACTTCATTTTGGTACTTTAGAAAAGTTGTCTCGTCTTTCAATTTCTCTGAGAGGGCTACTACTGCTTCAGACATAGCTATTTTTCTTGTAAGATTAACAGTATTTTCAATTTTATATATCAATAAATCTCTTTCTTGAATTAAGTTTTCAATATTTTCTCTTGGTAATTGTTTTTTATGAGCCCAAATTGATTTTAGTATTTGATCTGGATGTTCTAGCAAAGACTTTCTGACAACTTTTACATTAGCTATTATTAATTCTGTGAGGGGGTGATCTAATATACTGAATTCATCCTTATTACCATCCCAAGAAAGAAATAATTGCTCGTACTTATTTAGTAATTTAATCAATTTTGGGATTACTTTATTTACGGATTTACTATCTTCCTTATCAGCAATAATGACCATATCAACTTTAACTTTAGGTAGCGAAGTAACTAGAACGGTATAATCTTTTAATTCTATACTTGTTAATTCTTTTGAACGGTCTAACGATTCTTCCAACACAAGCTCAGAAATAAAAGCTTTTATTGCTGAAAAAAAAGAACTAAACATTTCCATTTTTCCAACACTTATATCTTGGAAAGACTTGTCATATATCAATAAACCAGTGTGACTTTGATAAAGAAAAATGGAGTGAATCATATGTATACAGAGATGTGTTATTAATTCTTAAATGTTTATCAGAGAATTTATCAACTAATTAATTATCGAATAATATTTCATTTATTAAATTTTTATCATTAATTTTTTTTTAAAAGCAAAAAGATTAGGCTCTAATATTTTCGATAATAATCTGAATCTCTAATGTTTCCATCTCATAAAGAGAATATAAATTCCTGGTTCCGTTAGATCTATTTAGAAAACTTTCGAAAAAATGGATTTTCTATATCCAATTTTAACATGAAACTAAAAGTATTTAAAGCGTCATACAATTTTAGAAGTTAATTAGGTGATTTGGACTTACTTAAGTAAGGCTAACAACGAAAAATATATTGTTCATTTGAGATTAGGGATAAAATGAATTTAATTAATTATGTAATCAGAAGGTTCTTTATCGCGATTGTGGTTTTATTAGGGGTATTAACTCTTGTATTCTTCATTAGTAGAACGATAATGTCCGCTGAGACAATCGTACTAATGAGACTTCATTTTCCTTTCACAGAGGCGCAGTATTACGCTGAATTCGCTAGATTAGGACTAGATCAGCCAGTATTAGTACAATATCTTATATTTATGGGTAATTTGCTTTCTGGAGATTGGGGTTTTTCTGTAATAATTGTTCCAAATTCTTCAGTATGGGATATTATCCTTCAACGTTTACCGAGAACACTCGAAATCACTGTAATTTGTTTATTAATCTCACTATTTATAGGGATTAAACTTGGTAAAATAGGGGCGTCAAATCGAAATAAAACTAAGGATAATGTTACAAGAATTGTTACATATTTGGGCGTTTCCGTACCTGCTTTTCTTTTAGCAACGCTTTTTATTCAAATTACCCTATCTACCGGAACAAAAATTTTCCCATTTTTTGGTTACAAATCTCCTGGTATAGGAGACCCACCAACAATTACTTACTCTCGAATAATTGATTGCATTCTTACAGGAAATTATGAGATCCTTCTAGATTATCTATATCACCTTTTTGTTCCACTTTCAGCCATAATTATTGTTAATTTATCGACATTTACCCGACTGACAAGATCAAATATGCTCGAAGTTCTCCAAAAAGATTATGTACGAACTGCTTGGGCTAAAGGTTGTACTAAAAAAAAGGTATATGGAAAGCATGCTCTTAAAAATGCAATACTACCAACCATTACTGCGGTTTCCCTATCTGTTCCAAGAATTTTTGGTGGAATGGTTATTATAGAGGTTGCGTTTCTTTTACCGGGGTTGGGGTCTCTTTTTTATGAGTCTCTAACTAGAAACGATTATGGAATCTTTATTGTGTTGCTCTATCTTTTTGGATTAATTGCAATAATATCTAATCTGTTCGCAGACATTTCATATGCTATTATAGACCCACGGATTAGGTTAACATAATCTTTTGAAGATCACTAAATTTTTTTTACGGAGCAAAAAAATCAATCTCTAATTTTTTCGATGATATTAGGAATCTCTAATATTTCTTTCTCATAATCGGAATCTAAATTCTTGATTCCTTTTGAGATATTTAGTATACTTTCAAAGGAATAAATTAGATTTTCTAAATAATCCGTAATGTCTCCCTTGTAGATTAAGATTTTTAGTTCTTCTTCGAGATATTCGCTAATCTTTCTAATTGAGAACTTCCTGTCAATTCTTAAATTCAAAATTATCCTTTCTAAATTAATTCTTCCACATTCGCAATAGGGTTTATCCTTACAGTCGCAGTTGAAAATTTCTCCAGTCCATTTTACAATATATTCTATAAATTCATCTGAAAAGGATTTTCTCTTTTTTACATAATTTGCATCCATGAGCGAAAGGACACTCGCACTAAAGAAATTATTTGAAGAGTACCTTGCTGATCTATGTTTTGACAAGTCTGCGACGACTTTTTTTGTTAAATATACATTTCTTAATGCTTTTAACTCGAGAACAATATCAACAATCTTTTTATCTTTCTTTTTTAGTATCTCAATTATTTCCAAACTTTTTTTAACAGTTAGAAAAGATTTAGCGATAGATTGACCAAGGAATGTAGATTTATATTGATTATTTCCATCTAATCGGACAAGCCGATACTTAATTAGTTTTTTTAAGAATTCTCCTAATTCATAGTCAGAATTAATTAAATATTCATTAAATTTATATATCTTTTCTCTTACAATACCTTCATTATACGTAGAGATAAAGGCGAGTAGTTCAGTTAGGGATTTGGCCTCATCTGGTTGTAGTTCAAAATCCTTAATTTTTCCATTTAGTAAGCCTATTGCAATGTTTTCTTCGGTTTCTTTTGTTTTATGGGAATAAATCTTTCCAGGTTCAATTAAAAGATATGCTAAACCAATATCATGTTTTTTTAACCTTCCAGCTCTTCCTAACATTTGCTCAAATTCAGCAACCGTTAATATGTTTATACCCATTGATAGAGATTCAAAAATCACTTGTTTTGCCGGTAAATCTACACCCGCAGCTAGTGCTGCAGTTGCTACAACTGCTGAAATAGTTTGCTTTTGAAAAGCCCTTTCAATTACCAACCTCTCATCATTAGTCAATCCAGAATGATATGATTTTACTCTCAATCCTTTAATTTGCAAATAACTAGTCAGAGATTCGCACTTTTTTCGTGAATTTGTAAATATTATAGACTGACCTTTAAATCCATAAGTTGACATTTCTGAGTAAGCAGCTCGTACTAATTTAGATATATTTTTAAGTTTTATTGTCTCGTTAAGACATAATATTAAATGTCGTTCGATTGGAACGGGTCTATTGTTGTAATTAATCAAAATACAATCTAACGATTTAGCTAAAGCTTCTGGTGCTCCTATTGTAGCGCTTAAATATAAATATTGTGTCTCTTTGAAAATCGATTTTAACCGTGCTATCAAGCCATCTAAAATAAAACCGCGGTCTTGATCGCTCAAAGTTTGAATTTCATCAACAATTATTGTCCCTATAGATCCCAAATCCTTTTTTTTACCACTTCTTAAGATATAGTCAATAGCTTCGTAAGTAGCTATAATTATATCTGCGTCTTCCAAATCTTCTAAATCTTCCGTTTCTTTCTTTTCTAAGATAGATTCTCCGACTTTCTTTATTATTTTTAAATTTAGCGTTTTATATTTGTGTTTAAATTCTACGGTTCTTAAACTTGCTAGTGCTCTGATTGGTACAAGATATAGCAATTTTCGCTTATCACTTAGAATTCTTGTAATTCCTGCTAATTCACCTATTAAAGTTTTACCTGCTGATGTTGGAGCCATTACCAATTGATTTGCTTTTTCTTTAATTAGCCCTTGTTCTATTGAAATTGCCTGGATTGGTAAAAGAGTTAAAATTTTAAATGATTTTAGTAGCGTCTTATAATCATCGGGGATTTCGAGGCTTTCAATTTTATATTTCAAATATTTCTTACTAACCGGTGGATTTTTTTCAACATCATATAATGTCAACTCCTTATTTTTTATTGGATTAAAATCAACCTTAAAAGAGTTTAATATCCTATTTAGGTCCCGAAATTTTAAAATTAAGTGATTAAAAAAATTCTTAAGCTTCGGGCTAAGCTTCTCAGAAGTAATAAGGCCCCTAACTTGAGCTTGTTTTACTACAACATCCAACGCACAATCAGAACAAATAAATTGAGATCCTAACGATTTAATCTTAGATTTTTCACTTAAGAATGTAAATTTTCTATTCTCTAAGCACGATTTGCAGAAAGTCATATTAATGATATTGTTTTCGTCATATTGAAGATTCTTGAGCATTTCTCTAATTGGAGTAAAATCTTCTGGTTTAGTTTGATTAGAAAAAGCGATGAACTTATTTTTTTTATCCAAAAAAAAATCTTTAAGAAGTCGTGGATTAATTGGTTCTGAATTTCCATCACTTTCACGTTTAGAAAAGCCAACGGGACGAATCTTATTTTTAAAGTCTAAACCAAAGAGCACAGACCCCCTGAAAAATGGTTTTTTTATGTAGGAAAAAGTCTGATTTTTTTTCTTGAAAGATTTCAAATAAAAGAAGTTTACATTGAAAGATAATTCTTTTTTATTGTCCCAATTTTTATCAAATACAATGAAAAAATCTCTAGAAATGGTTACCAAAAGAAAAATCACTAAACTTATAATACACTTACGTTTGTGGCTGAAATAAAAAAGATTGGAACCTAAAATCCAAAAATAGCTTTAATTTTATCATAGATGCCTGTAATTTGTCTTAATTTGGCTTCATCGCCCTGATTTAAAAAATGTTCGATCCATTGGGCAAGGCCACCACCATTGGGGCTCATCCATTGCTTAAAATATTCCACAGCTTGACGTTCTTCTTCTGACATGTTATAAGAAAATTGCTATTTTTTTATAATTTAGTTTCTATTATATAAAATTATAAATTATATCTATTTTATATTTTTATAATTTTAGATTTAGTAAAAACTAAAAAAAAAACATTTTCAAATTTATTCAGGTGATATATATTACAGATGTAAGAATTAAAACACCAAATTTAGACGAGATTTTTGAGAAGTGGAAGCAACGCTCCATAAGAAAAGATAAAAAAAAGATGGAGAAACAATTCGGTACAAAAGGGGCGGTCTTCTCTCTAGACGCAGTAAGTGCAGCAGAATATGTAAAGGACACCCAAAAAGAAGCAGCAATCTATTTTGCGATAAAGAAAACTGTGGGTGCGGTTCCAAAGGGTACGGAAGAAAAAACGATTCTTGCTCCAAAAGTTACGAGAGAAACATTTTATTCATTCAAGGGAAAATCAAAGGTTAATAAAGACATTTGGAAAGGTTATGACAAGGTACCAACTTTCGAGACAATTCAATCAGTTTCGTGTAAAAATTGTAGCGGTAAAGGGTATATAGAAAGCAAGTGTAAAACTTGCAAAGGAACGGGAAAGATAGAAGAGAAACTAAGTGTAATAATAGGAGAAGATCAAAAGAAGGAGGTTAAACCATTTTCTTATCCCTGTGGGGTTTGTTATGGAACTGGTACTAGTAAAGAACAATGTAGGGATTGTGGAGGCCACAAAAACACGTATAAATATCAAATTCTCCCAGTTCCTTTTAAAACTGTCGTGACAGGAATCCCCGTGCTCCATAGTAGCGCACAAACGAAATATGAAAAAGAGATTGAGCGAGACCTTCATCAAATGATCGAGGATGTTGAAGGTATAAGATTTAACGATTTTAAAAATTTAGAGTCAAAGGCTGAACCTTCGTTAGGGTATTGGAATAAGAACATAAAAAAAACGATAAGTGCGGCGGGAAGTGACTATAAAACCTACTCAAAAGATAAAGAAGCTCAAATTACTACACAAATTTACCTATTCCCGATGATCCAAATGTTCTGTGAAACTAAGAAGGGAGCCAAGTTTGAAATTTATAGTTTAGGTTCAGCGAATAAATTCATGATTTATTCAAACTTTTAAATCTTCCTAATTAACTCAATTTCTTTATTTTTTTTTATTTCTATTGAACATTTACTATTGTTTTTTCACGATATCAATATAAAATTTAAAATTTCAATTCCATCAGAAGGAAACTCTAAATTCACATTAGAGCTTCAAGCTAAAATCGTCAAAAGAGTTACCAAAACTAAACCTGAATTTTTAAAAAAGTTTAAATAATTTCTTTTTATCTCTTTTCTTAAATTTTTGAGCCTCATCCGATTTTTATGAAGAAATTATTCTAAGATATTGTACCGATTAAATAATTTCATAACCAATTTTAAAGCCCAATACAATATTTTTGGTATACGGCCAATTAAAGCGTTAAAAGTAGTCATCATATCACTTTCTAATGAGTGTCTATTATTTTCAAAATCAGGATAACATAATCCTCCAGTAATCTCAGGTGGGGAACCAAAACTTCTAACTCTCTTCCATTGTTCTTCAAGGTTTCTTACACCTAACCATGTTCTGTCTGATTTTATTTGAATTATTTGACTTGATTTCAACTTAATTTCACCATATATATTAATCAACCCAACTCCACCAGTATAATCTGTGTTTTCAATAATAATAAGATTATCCCCTATTTTTAGATGCTTCTTAATGTCAAAAATCTTTATGTTATTTTCTAAAATTACGTTATTTAACGAATGACGAGTAATTACATGGCCGATGTGATTATCATTAACATTCACCTTTGCAAATGTCCCCGCTATTACTTGTAAATACGCAGTTTCGATTTCTTCGCTAACAATAATTATTTTTTTATAATAAGTAGTACTAATTTGATGCTTTTTTTTTG
>Ga0209991_10001222_pt1 | contig 11617 bp, 8 predicted proteins | sample ChitaG_FD_183167 | JGI IMG/M metagenome (GOLD analysis project Ga0209991, IMG submission 183167) | Deep subsurface microbial communities from South Pacific Ocean to uncover new lineages of life (NeLLi) - Chile_00310 metaG (SPAdes)... | ecosystem: Environmental > Aquatic > Marine > Oceanic >...
CAGTGCGAGAGCCGACTCCTAGTTTATTGAAGATATTTCTCAGATTGCCTTCAACCGTGCGCCTGCTGAGGTGAAGCTCATCAGCGATGTCCTTATTGCTCATGCCCTTGGCTGCCAGCTTGATGACATCCATCTCGCGGTCGCTGAGGCGCTCGGAGGGTCTTGCTCCCCGTCGTATCTTGCCAGGGAATCTAAGACGATTTAGGACCTTGCGGGCAATTATAGGAGAAAGCACAGGCTCACCCTTATGGACAGCTCGAATAGCACGGGTCAGCTCATCGCCACTGGCAGTCTTTAACAGATAACCAGCAGCGCCTGCCTCCACTAGTCCAAAGACATACTCGTCATCATCATAGGCGCTAAGTATCAGCACCGCAGTGTTGGGGCAAATCAGCTTAATCTGCCTCGTAGCCTCAATACCATTAAGCTTGGGCATGGCGATGTCCATGATGACCACATCGGGGTGCATCTCAGTGACCATCCGTACAGCTTCCTCGCCATCGCCAGCTTCGCCTATTACCGTCAAGTCACAGTCATCCCCTAGAAGTCGGCACATACCCTGCCGTGTTATCAGATGGTCCTCAGCCAGAAGAACCTTGATGGCGCCCATAAAATTCACCCCCTTAAGTTATTATACTCAAATCTAGCAGTGGCTTCAAGCGTGAAATACCTAAGCGAGATACCAGCCAACAAAGGTGATTCTTGTAGCAAAGACGGGTGTGATAACGGATGGCGTAGGGCTTTGAAGATAGTATTCTAAAGTTGGTAATTCCACAAGGAGGTTAGCCAATGGAGCTTGTTCTTGATTTTCCCAAAGTGAAGACCATCGTGGAGAGCTACTCAGAAAAGGTTGATTCTCTTATAGACAGCTATGCCGATAAGAAGGAACAATTGATATCTCTACTGCAGGATATCCAGGCTGAGTTCAGTTACCTTCCACGAGATGTGCTGATAAAGACTAGCCAGAAGCTGGATATTCCCTTGAGCCAGGTTTTTGGCGTAGCCACCTTTTTCCGAACCTTCAGTTTGAAGCCAAGAGGACGCCATCTGCTAACCGTTTGCCTTGGCACTGCCTGCCATGTAAGGGGAGGTCACAGACTGGTCGACAAGGTGGAAAGGGATTACGCGGTAAAACCTGGTGAAACAACAGAGGACATGAAGTTCACACTGGAGACGGTCAACTGCCTGGGTTGTTGTGCTCTTGGTCCGGTAGCAGTTGTCGATGGGAAATATGAGAGTCAGATGAGCCCTGATAAGCTCGACCGGGTTTTGAGGAGATATAAGTAATCACGAAGGAGCATAGCATGGTAGAGCTATTACAAAAGAGAGTAAGCAGTCCCTCCGAACTGGAGAACCTGCGGCAGTCAATACTTCAGAGAAGAGACCCTAATAAGCCTTGTATAGCGGTATGCGCTGGAACGGGTTGCCGTGCCTCTGGGGCTGAGGCGGTTGTCGATGCTTTTGTTGATGAAATCGAAAGGAGGGAACTCCAAATAAATGTGGAACTAAAGGAAACGGGTTGCCCCGGTTTCTGTGAACAGGGACCATTACTAGTCATCCGACCAAAGAGGATTTTCTATCGGCATGTGAAGCCAGATGATGTGCCAGAGATTATCTCTAAAACCGTGCTCAAGGGCAATATCATTGAGCGGTTGCTCTACGTGGACCCAGCAACAAACGAGAAAGTCGTCTATGAGCCTGACGTTCCGTTCTACAAGAAACAAACACAGAATATTCTTAGCGTTAACAGGGAGGTTGAACCCACAGAGATTGATGATTACATCGCTATCGGGGGCTACTCTGCCCTGAGTAAGGTTCTCTTCCACATGTCTCCAGAGGATATCATTGAGGAGATAAAAAGGTCTGGTCTGCGAGGCAGGGGTGGTGGCGGCTTCCCCACAGGGAGGAAGTGGCAATCCTGCCGTGATGCCAGGGGTGATACTAAATATGTGATTTGCAATGCCGATGAGGGTGACCCCGGCGCTTTTCAAGATAGAGCTATCCTTGAAGGCAACCCCCACAGTGTTCTGGAGGGAATGATTATCGGCGCCTATGCCATTGGCTCTCACAAGGGCTATATCTATGTGCGCAACGAATATCCTTTAGCGGTAAGGCACGCCAGGATAGCGATTGAGCAAGCGATGCATTACGGGTTGCTCGGAGAGGACATACTAGGTTCTGGCTTCGATTTCACGGTAACCATGACCCGGGGAGGCGGTGCCTTTGTCTGCGGCGAATCCAGTGCCCTGATGGCTTCCCTTGAGGGCAAGATAGGAGAACCAAGGGCTAAATATGTTCATATGTCAGACAAGGGACTATGGGATAGCCCTAGCCTGCTAAACAATGTCAAGACCTGGGCTAATGTGCCGCTGATAATCAACAAAGGAGCTGAGTGGTATTCCCGCATCGGGACTGCTGGCAGCAAGGGAACGATGATATTCTCCCTGGTGGGAAAGATAAATAACACCGGCTTAGTCGAAGTGCCAATGGGGATAATCTTGAGGGAGATGATTTACGACATTGGAGGGGGTATTCCTGGAGGGAAGAAATTCAAGGCAGTGCAAACCGGTGGTCCCTCAGGCGGCTGTATCCCCGAGCAATACCTTGATACACCTGTGGATTTTGATGAGCTCAACAAGCTCGGCTCAATGATGGGCTCCGGTGGAATGATAGTAATGGATGAGGACACCTGCATGGTTGATATTGCCAAATACTTTATTGACTTCCTCAAAGGGGAGTCGTGTGGTAAATGTGTCCCCTGCCGAGAAGGATTAACTAGGATGAGCGAAGTCCTGAGCAATATCACTCAGGGAAAAGGTAAGCGAGAAGACCTTGATATATTGGAGGATTTGGCTGAGATTCTCAGAGGTGGCTCCCTTTGTGCTTTAGGCTCAACTGCTGCTAATCCGGTGCTGACTACCCTCCGTTATTTCAGGGATGAGTATATAGCTCACATTGATGAGAAGAGGTGCCCAGCCGGAGTTTGTCGAGAGCTAATCCAGTATTCTATTGACCCTGAGAAGTGTGAAGGGTGTCTCAGGTGCTTGAGGGCATGCCCCACGGGTGCCATCAGTGGAGAGAAAAGAAAGGTCCACGCGCTTAACCAGGGTATGTGTATCAAGTGTGGCGCCTGCTATGACGTTTGTAAGTTTAATGCAGTAATAAAACGGTGAAAGGAGGTAACCGATGGCAAGATATTGGATTAGTGGTGAAAGATGGGTTGAGGTGGAAGACGCTGAGGGAATTAATGTAGTGCACCTTACAGTCGACGATAAGCTAATCGGGGTATCGGGTGGTCAGACTATTCTGGAGGCTGTGGCACGCATGCCTGGAATTGGAAACATCCCCGCTCTTTGCTATCATCCAGCGGTCAAACCCTACGGGGCTTGTCGGCTATGCACCGTAGAGGTAAGCGAGGACGGAGGCTCCAAGTTTAAGTTTGTAACTGCTTGCCTTTACCCGGTGACAGAAGGTCTGGTAGTAAGGACCAATACGGAAAGGGTAAGAAAGCTACATAAAGGGATAATTGAGCTGTTATTAGCTAGATGCCCTAACGTAAAGAGGATACAGGAGTTGGCTGAGGAATATGGGGTTGAGAAACCGAGGTTCGCCCTGGGAGACCAAGACTGTATCCTCTGCGGCTTGTGTGTCAGGGCCTGCCAGGAAATAATAGGGAAGTCGGCGATAAGCCTAGCTAACCGAGGTATCTATAGGGAGGTGGCTGCTCCCTTCTATGCTTATGAACTGAGTGAGGATTGTATTGGCTGTGGGGATTGTGCCTTCATTTGCCCTACCGGCGCCATTCAGATGGGACCTGATGGAAAACCTGTGCTTCCCAAGGTAAAGATACCCTACCCTGAGATTGAAGCGATGATGCAAAGAGAAGCGGTAGCTACCTCCTAGAGCTAGGCCGGGGTAAAGTATAAAAAGGTACAGCCAACGGACCTTGTAGAATTCTAGGCCTGTTTTGAGACTCAGCAATGGCTGTGCCTTTCCGTATGAGGTAACTTTACCCACAGCCCAACGCATCATGTGCGGTACTCCTCACTGAACAATAGTCCAATTTGTGCAATCAGGAATAAAAAGGCTGGGCATCTTTATTTAGATTTACCCAGCCTCCTTAATAACCTTCCTGATATCTATAATGTCAGCTTTAACTCTTTCCTATCCTGAACATCTTGGTCCCACATATCGGGCATACACCCTGAGTCGCTGGCCTACCATTCTTCATGATTATGCTCTGGGCATCCTTCATTTCCCTTTTGGCTCGGCACTTCATACAGTATGCTTGCATTTATCAACCTCCCTTTTTGATTATGAACGATAAACAATTCCTTCCTTAATGTCAATAGCCTAATAGTCAGGGTTCTACGTCAATAAGTGTGAAAATTATGACCCTGCTCCTTTGGAATTAGTTACCAATATCCTCAGCCGGAAGTTAGCCATGTTCCGGTAGCCATAAGCCATCCTCTTTATGGTCTTAATACGATTGTTCTTTCCTTCAACGAAGCCATTGGTTATCGGGTAATCAAAGTAATTCAGTATCTCCTGTCGCCAGTTAGTCAATGTATGCAGCAGCTCTTTAAACTCAGGTAGATAGTCATTGGAGATTGTATTCTCTAATGACCTCAGCCTCTCTTCAGCCCTGCTCCTGCTTGTTCCCCTGTACCAATCCCTGAAGCTCTCCTTAAGCACCCACGCCCTCCCGAGTTCAGGATAGCGGCTTAGATGTGGGAGAGGTAACAATTTAGCGTTCTGTGTAGCGTCTCGGATAAAGGAGCTCAAGCTGGTTGATTAGAGGGCTGTGATTTAGCTAGGCACTTCTACTATCAAAGTTGTCCCTTTACCTGGTGTTGACTTCACTTCAAGAGTGCCACCTAGCAACCGCGCCCGCTCCTGCACTCCGGCGAGGCCAAGCTTCCCGCTACGGGGAAGACCATCTACTCTTCCCGATAGTTCAAACCCCCGACCGTTGTCACTGATGGTCACCTTAATTCTATCCTCAGCGAGCTCCATCACCACTTGGGCCTCTGAGGCCTGGGCATGTCTCTTAATATTGCTAAGCGCCTCCTGAACTATACGGAACAGTAGCGACTCAACTTCAGGTGAGAAACGTCTTTCTCCACCAAGCACCTTTAGGTCTGTATCTATCCCATCGGACTCTTGCAGACCCTTTGCTAATGACCTCAATGCTGGGATTAAACCTAAATCGTCTAGTAGAGATGGGCGCAGAGCCTGAATGAAGCGATGCACGCTCTGCACTCCACGATTGAGCTGAACTTGCAGGTCTTTAAGAAAGAAGACCTCATTTGGTGCAAAACCATGCTTCTTCCGAATGAAGTTATCCAGCTGCCGCGAAAGAGAACCCAGGACCTGAGCCGTATCATCGTGAAGCTCACGAGCAATACGTTTCCGCTCCTCCTCTTGAGCTCTGGTAATCTCCTGCAAATAGTAGCGTAGATTATCCTCTGCATCCTTACGCTCGGTGATATCTTCCAAGGTCTCTATTACACCTATTATTTCTCCATTATTATCTCTGATAGGACTCGCCGTAAAATGAAGCCACTTTCCATTCCTGCCAAGGTCTGGAAAAAAATCTTCGGCTTCATAGGCACCATCAATCAGACGAGATTTCTTACACTTACCTCGATAATATACTTCAATTTCATCTGTGGGTGCTCCATCCACTATTAAGTCAGCCATCGCTGGTCTCTTCCCACTGTAAAACGCCCTCCATTGCTCATCTGTTCCGATTATCTTCTCCCTTTTTATGCCGGAAAGAGCTTCAATCGCTGTGTTCCAGTGAGTGACTTTATGTTGCTTATTGATTACAAATGCCGGAATAGGGGAACCATCAGTAATCTTAGCAAGCATTTCTGAATTTAATAAACTTTGCGCCATATAGCCCCCGATATCTCAAATGAAGGGGAGGGTCAAGACAATTCTTGCAGTGTGAGCCAGCCTTTTCTTAAGCCATATAGCACCGCCTCAGTGCGAGAGCCGACTCCTAGTTTATTGAAGATATTTCTCAGATTGCCTTCAACCGTGCGCCTGCTGAGGTGAAGCTCATCAGCGATGTCCTTATTGCTCATGCCCTTGGCTGCCAGCTTGATGACATCCATCTCGCGGTCGCTGAGGCGCTCGGAGGGTCTTGCTCCCCGTCGTATCTTGCCAGGGAATCTAAGACGATTTAGGACCTTGCGGGCAATTATAGGAGAAAGCACAGGCTCACCCTTATGGACAGCTCGAATAGCACGGGTCAGCTCATCGCCACTGGCAGTCTTTAACAGATAACCAGCAGCGCCTGCCTCCACTAGTCCAAAGACATACTCGTCATCATCATAGGCGCTAAGTATCAGCACCGCAGTGTTGGGGCAAATCAGCTTAATCTGCCTCGTAGCCTCAATACCATTAAGCTTGGGCATGGCGATGTCCATGATGACCACATCGGGGTGCATCTCAGTGACCATCCGTACAGCTTCCTCGCCATCGCCAGCTTCGCCTATTACCGTCAAGTCACAGTCATCCCCTAGAAGTCGGCACATACCCTGCCGTGTTATCAGATGGTCCTCAGCCAGAAGAACCTTGATGGCGCCCATAAAATTCACCCCCTTAAGTTATTATACTCAAATCTAGCAGTGGCTTCAAGCGTGAAATACCTAAGCGAGATACCAGCCAACAAAGGTGATTCTTGTAGCAAAGACGGGTGTGATAACGGATGGCGTAGGGCTTTGAAGATAGTATTCTAAAGTTGGTAATTCCACAAGGAGGTTAGCCAATGGAGCTTGTTCTTGATTTTCCCAAAGTGAAGACCATCGTGGAGAGCTACTCAGAAAAGGTTGATTCTCTTATAGACAGCTATGCCGATAAGAAGGAACAATTGATATCTCTACTGCAGGATATCCAGGCTGAGTTCAGTTACCTTCCACGAGATGTGCTGATAAAGACTAGCCAGAAGCTGGATATTCCCTTGAGCCAGGTTTTTGGCGTAGCCACCTTTTTCCGAACCTTCAGTTTGAAGCCAAGAGGACGCCATCTGCTAACCGTTTGCCTTGGCACTGCCTGCCATGTAAGGGGAGGTCACAGACTGGTCGACAAGGTGGAAAGGGATTACGCGGTAAAACCTGGTGAAACAACAGAGGACATGAAGTTCACACTGGAGACGGTCAACTGCCTGGGTTGTTGTGCTCTTGGTCCGGTAGCAGTTGTCGATGGGAAATATGAGAGTCAGATGAGCCCTGATAAGCTCGACCGGGTTTTGAGGAGATATAAGTAATCACGAAGGAGCATAGCATGGTAGAGCTATTACAAAAGAGAGTAAGCAGTCCCTCCGAACTGGAGAACCTGCGGCAGTCAATACTTCAGAGAAGAGACCCTAATAAGCCTTGTATAGCGGTATGCGCTGGAACGGGTTGCCGTGCCTCTGGGGCTGAGGCGGTTGTCGATGCTTTTGTTGATGAAATCGAAAGGAGGGAACTCCAAATAAATGTGGAACTAAAGGAAACGGGTTGCCCCGGTTTCTGTGAACAGGGACCATTACTAGTCATCCGACCAAAGAGGATTTTCTATCGGCATGTGAAGCCAGATGATGTGCCAGAGATTATCTCTAAAACCGTGCTCAAGGGCAATATCATTGAGCGGTTGCTCTACGTGGACCCAGCAACAAACGAGAAAGTCGTCTATGAGCCTGACGTTCCGTTCTACAAGAAACAAACACAGAATATTCTTAGCGTTAACAGGGAGGTTGAACCCACAGAGATTGATGATTACATCGCTATCGGGGGCTACTCTGCCCTGAGTAAGGTTCTCTTCCACATGTCTCCAGAGGATATCATTGAGGAGATAAAAAGGTCTGGTCTGCGAGGCAGGGGTGGTGGCGGCTTCCCCACAGGGAGGAAGTGGCAATCCTGCCGTGATGCCAGGGGTGATACTAAATATGTGATTTGCAATGCCGATGAGGGTGACCCCGGCGCTTTTCAAGATAGAGCTATCCTTGAAGGCAACCCCCACAGTGTTCTGGAGGGAATGATTATCGGCGCCTATGCCATTGGCTCTCACAAGGGCTATATCTATGTGCGCAACGAATATCCTTTAGCGGTAAGGCACGCCAGGATAGCGATTGAGCAAGCGATGCATTACGGGTTGCTCGGAGAGGACATACTAGGTTCTGGCTTCGATTTCACGGTAACCATGACCCGGGGAGGCGGTGCCTTTGTCTGCGGCGAATCCAGTGCCCTGATGGCTTCCCTTGAGGGCAAGATAGGAGAACCAAGGGCTAAATATGTTCATATGTCAGACAAGGGACTATGGGATAGCCCTAGCCTGCTAAACAATGTCAAGACCTGGGCTAATGTGCCGCTGATAATCAACAAAGGAGCTGAGTGGTATTCCCGCATCGGGACTGCTGGCAGCAAGGGAACGATGATATTCTCCCTGGTGGGAAAGATAAATAACACCGGCTTAGTCGAAGTGCCAATGGGGATAATCTTGAGGGAGATGATTTACGACATTGGAGGGGGTATTCCTGGAGGGAAGAAATTCAAGGCAGTGCAAACCGGTGGTCCCTCAGGCGGCTGTATCCCCGAGCAATACCTTGATACACCTGTGGATTTTGATGAGCTCAACAAGCTCGGCTCAATGATGGGCTCCGGTGGAATGATAGTAATGGATGAGGACACCTGCATGGTTGATATTGCCAAATACTTTATTGACTTCCTCAAAGGGGAGTCGTGTGGTAAATGTGTCCCCTGCCGAGAAGGATTAACTAGGATGAGCGAAGTCCTGAGCAATATCACTCAGGGAAAAGGTAAGCGAGAAGACCTTGATATATTGGAGGATTTGGCTGAGATTCTCAGAGGTGGCTCCCTTTGTGCTTTAGGCTCAACTGCTGCTAATCCGGTGCTGACTACCCTCCGTTATTTCAGGGATGAGTATATAGCTCACATTGATGAGAAGAGGTGCCCAGCCGGAGTTTGTCGAGAGCTAATCCAGTATTCTATTGACCCTGAGAAGTGTGAAGGGTGTCTCAGGTGCTTGAGGGCATGCCCCACGGGTGCCATCAGTGGAGAGAAAAGAAAGGTCCACGCGCTTAACCAGGGTATGTGTATCAAGTGTGGCGCCTGCTATGACGTTTGTAAGTTTAATGCAGTAATAAAACGGTGAAAGGAGGTAACCGATGGCAAGATATTGGATTAGTGGTGAAAGATGGGTTGAGGTGGAAGACGCTGAGGGAATTAATGTAGTGCACCTTACAGTCGACGATAAGCTAATCGGGGTATCGGGTGGTCAGACTATTCTGGAGGCTGTGGCACGCATGCCTGGAATTGGAAACATCCCCGCTCTTTGCTATCATCCAGCGGTCAAACCCTACGGGGCTTGTCGGCTATGCACCGTAGAGGTAAGCGAGGACGGAGGCTCCAAGTTTAAGTTTGTAACTGCTTGCCTTTACCCGGTGACAGAAGGTCTGGTAGTAAGGACCAATACGGAAAGGGTAAGAAAGCTACATAAAGGGATAATTGAGCTGTTATTAGCTAGATGCCCTAACGTAAAGAGGATACAGGAGTTGGCTGAGGAATATGGGGTTGAGAAACCGAGGTTCGCCCTGGGAGACCAAGACTGTATCCTCTGCGGCTTGTGTGTCAGGGCCTGCCAGGAAATAATAGGGAAGTCGGCGATAAGCCTAGCTAACCGAGGTATCTATAGGGAGGTGGCTGCTCCCTTCTATGCTTATGAACTGAGTGAGGATTGTATTGGCTGTGGGGATTGTGCCTTCATTTGCCCTACCGGCGCCATTCAGATGGGACCTGATGGAAAACCTGTGCTTCCCAAGGTAAAGATACCCTACCCTGAGATTGAAGCGATGATGCAAAGAGAAGCGGTAGCTACCTCCTAGAGCTAGGCCGGGGTAAAGTATAAAAAGGTACAGCCAACGGACCTTGTAGAATTCTAGGCCTGTTTTGAGACTCAGCAATGGCTGTGCCTTTCCGTATGAGGTAACTTTACCCACAGCCCAACGCATCATGTGCGGTACTCCTCACTGAACAATAGTCCAATTTGTGCAATCAGGAATAAAAAGGCTGGGCATCTTTATTTAGATTTACCCAGCCTCCTTAATAACCTTCCTGATATCTATAATGTCAGCTTTAACTCTTTCCTATCCTGAACATCTTGGTCCCACATATCGGGCATACACCCTGAGTCGCTGGCCTACCATTCTTCATGATTATGCTCTGGGCATCCTTCATTTCCCTTTTGGCTCGGCACTTCATACAGTATGCTTGCATTTATCAACCTCCCTTTTTGATTATGAACGATAAACAATTCCTTCCTTAATGTCAATAGCCTAATAGTCAGGGTTCTACGTCAATAAGTGTGAAAATTATGACCCTGCTCCTTTGGAATTAGTTACCAATATCCTCAGCCGGAAGTTAGCCATGTTCCGGTAGCCATAAGCCATCCTCTTTATGGTCTTAATACGATTGTTCTTTCCTTCAACGAAGCCATTGGTTATCGGGTAATCAAAGTAATTCAGTATCTCCTGTCGCCAGTTAGTCAATGTATGCAGCAGCTCTTTAAACTCAGGTAGATAGTCATTGGAGATTGTATTCTCTAATGACCTCAGCCTCTCTTCAGCCCTGCTCCTGCTTGTTCCCCTGTACCAATCCCTGAAGCTCTCCTTAAGCACCCACGCCCTCCCGAGTTCAGGATAGCGGCTTAGATGTGGGAGAGGTAACAATTTAGCGTTTTGTTCAACGGGACAGTAAGATTAGACAATAGCTTCTCTTTATCCTTGATAACAATCTCAATCTATTCCCTATAGAGCTGGTTTCAGGACTATGATTTGAGTGCTGGCTGGAAGTTCTGCCTGTTTAAACTCCGCCTCGCTAGCATCCAACCGGCTTACGTCCTTCTTCCCTCGGAGGAATTCATCTACACTAGCTATCGGCAGACCACACTTATCAGTTTTATAATGCATAGGTATAATCACCTTAGGTGTCAGTTTATCACAAACCTGACTGGCAGCCTTAGCATCAATGGTATAAAAACCCCCTACCGGAATAAGTAGTATATCTACTTTGCCTAATTCAACCACCTGCTGAGCACTAAGCTGGTGACCTAAGTCGCCAAGGTGGCAGACTTTTATCCCATCAACCTCAAAGCAAAATATGGCATTTTTACCCCTCAGCCTCCCCCCGGCATCATCATGGTAGGTAGCAATGCCTTTGAACTCTATCCCTTTAATCTCGGTGGTAACTGCCCCTCTGACTAACTTAGGATTACCTCCAACCGCAGATACATTGCTATGGTCAAAATGGTCATGGCTCACCAGAACAATATCTGCCGACTCTTGTATCTCACCATAGCTAAATTCGCCCCCGGTTTCATAGGGGTCAGTGATTATTTTTATTCCTCTATCTGAGGTAATGATAAAGGTTGCATGTCCCAGGTATTTAATCTTCATAATCTAAACCCTCCTTTATTTTATTAGTTAGCAACCCACCCCCTTTAGATATTGGTTGGTAACCCCATCCCCTTTATCCCCTTCCCCTTGATAAGGGGAAGGGGAGTTGGTTATATAAGAGGGGCTTCGTCCCTCTTGATGCCCCATAAGTCAACC
>Ga0209991_10001224_pt1 | contig 11597 bp, 10 predicted proteins | sample ChitaG_FD_183167 | JGI IMG/M metagenome (GOLD analysis project Ga0209991, IMG submission 183167) | Deep subsurface microbial communities from South Pacific Ocean to uncover new lineages of life (NeLLi) - Chile_00310 metaG (SPAdes)... | ecosystem: Environmental > Aquatic > Marine > Oceanic >...
ACGGTGCTTCCTTTCACCTCTCCGGATAATGCTTTCCCGGGATCGGGAGCCCAGACTAGACTTAGAGCCGAGCCTAAACCTGAGATACGCTTCAGGTTATCAAGCTCTTCCCGTAATAGAGCTTCCAATCCTTGTTTCAAAGTTCAACCTTCCTTGAACATATTTTTAACCTGCTTTTGTAACCAGCTCCAGATGCTTCATGGGTTTCAAGCTTTGCTGCACTCGGTGTGCCTCCATCCCTCTGATTTCAGGTGCTCGACAGCAGATTTCGTTGCCTCCCCATCTGGCCTTAGAACTATATCGGTTCCACACGTCGCACAGGGATATGATATCTGGAACCTATCTCTGGCGAGATTGCTGCCCTGGTCCATCCCGTCCTTGTGTCCACTAGTGTAGCCTTTCTGTATCCAGGTGTTCTTCGCCTTGTTCATCTCACCTAAAAACCGGCTCTTGTACTGTCGACTGGCCTCAGCCTTCACCTTCTCCTTGAATCTCTCTCCCCCCTCCTCGATCAACATTGCGGCTCGGGCACATGCCTCCTCGTATTCGAGTTCCTCTGTGCCCTGCAGTCTGACGATGGCCATGTGCAGCGCCCACGGGATCGACCTCTTGACCATCTTCCCCTTTTTCCTTGAAGCCTTCATGAGCCCCTCAACAGGCGCCAAAATTGATCGGTTTTTAAGGCTATCGGTAGGTTTCGAGGTGATGTAGAGAAGCTTACGGAGCCCTCCAAGCCCTGAATTGGGTTATGAGGGTGTTACGGTCGCTCTTGGATGAATATGGATATCTTATGAATGTATGTGGATGTGGGATGATGGTCATCGGATGGAAGCCGGGTTCTGATTGACGGGGACAAGTTGACCCGTAAGGATAGACTAGACTATTCCGAGGGGCAGGCGCTCTCCACCTTGTGGATATCCGATTTCTCAATGTTTGCATATGATCTGAGATAGTTTTAAAAGGGGTTCACCTGCGGCGGTTGTTGAGGTGTGTGTATGAGCCAGCTAGCGTGTCCCCTTTGTGGCAGGTATGTCAGCCTCAAGTGCTTTGACCCGAGCAACTTTGAATCCGACATCTACGCCGTGAATAGGACAGGGCTGGGCAGGGGTAAAGGCTTCGCCGTTGGACCAAGGTTCTCTGTCTTGGGTGACATCACGATTACTGCTCCAATCGCAGAGCGGTGCCGTATCATCCTGGGATTAATCGAGGGAAGAAAAATTCCATCCGGTGGTGAGACGTCCGTCCTGAAGGCGGAGGTTGAAATAGGCAAAGGTGAGGCGATGAGAGAACGGAGGTCCAGTGAGGATCTCACCGTTAAGCGGGTGGAGCAGGAAGAGCAGGTCATGTTCCGGAGGAAAGAGGCTTCAAGTTTTCGAAGGGAAAGGGAGGAATATGCTGCCCGGTTGGCGGGATTTGAGGATGAAGCTAGGAGGTGGAGAAGCGTGGTCGCAGGATTGAGGGCTGAGGTTGAGCGGTTGGAGTCCGAGCTAAATAGCGGGGATGACGACGTCGACGATGAGGAGGAGATGCTGGCCGTGGGGGAGATGCAAATGATCCTGGACCGAATTAACAACAGCGCGAATAGTGACTTTGAATATCTCAGTGACGCCGTTGACTTCCTGTTGGAAGCTGGATAAACTTCAGGAAAAAACAGCTTGAGTGATAAAACTTAAAAGCCCAATATTTTTCGCCATAATAATGATGGTATATGAAGAAATGTAAGACAAACGTGAGGCCACATGAGAAAAAGGGTGTAGAAATTGAGTTAATCGGGGATTGCGGAGAACTAGTGGATGAGATCATGAAGAATATGGGCCCTTTTTCCCAACGGTACTGGAGAGGAAAAATGGTGTTCGTCGAAAAAGAAAGAGATTCAACAACACCTAATGATTCCCCTTCGAAGTAACACAATTGCACGCGCCCCAAGTAGGTGGTGCTCAAGGATAGTTGACTCCATGTAAAAAACGTAAACGCGGGTGTGTTTGTTGTGCGCGCGCAACGGGGAACCCGTTCAAGTTGAGGCTTCTGAATCAAACGTCTCTGAGAACCAGAACCACTCATCTCTCATTTTTTTTATCCTTCAAGCAGAAAGTCTATCGCATCGCTTAGGGTCTCCCCTCAGCATACGGTCTCTTGCCCTCGCCTTCTCAACGGTTGATCTATGGAGACCCACCAGTTCCCCAATCTTTTCTGTAGCCCGGGAAGCACGTGACGCTTGGGCAGAATTTCGCCCAAGTGTTCTGCCTGGCGCTGTTAGGCCATGGGCTTGTTTCCGTCGCATCCTCTGTCTTTCGATGTCCAAAAGAGGTATAGCGTTTTCGACACGGTGGTATGGTGTGATAGAGAGGAAGGTCATGTCTCGTCCTCCTCCTCTCCCGTCTTGACGAGTTTCATCGGAGCATTGCACTTCCTGCACCTCACCGTCCGACCCACGTCCCATTCGTCGTAGTCAAACTGCGTTCCACACTTTGGACAGCTTCCGTAGTAGTGTTTGTCGTCGGGCGCTTCCCTGAATATCTCGACCTCGATTGCCTCCTCGGTTTCGATGGATCTTTCCTCTTCCTCCTCGGCTTCCACGGATAGGCTATCGATCAGCCCGTCGAGGCTCTTTTCAAGATCGTCCCATAGGGGGTCTTCGTAAACTGTGCTCAGGGTTTCCTTAGATCTCTTCTCTTTTTCTTTGAACCTCTCCAGCGCGTCCTTGCCATAGTATTTCTCGATGGCGTCCCGGCATATCTTCTCCCCCGCCTTCAACGTTTCGTCGTTCTTGAATAAAGCATTGGACTCGCATTTTCTTCGACCGAATCTCCTCACGTATTCCCGATCCTGGGATTCCCTGCCCGACCCCGTTTTCAGGTTGTCTATCCACATCAGGCCGTATTTCTCTATATCATCGGCATTGAGGCCGAACCTGTACACCTCCAGGTTCCAGGGTTCCCACCCCGTTCCCCCCGATACGTCGTGCAATCCCTTCTTGAAGGTCTCGGTTATTTTGATGCCCGCTGGATCGTGGTCATAGAATAGAAGGAGGACGGGTTTCAGGCCCCTCTCCTCGGCCTTCCTGCTAAGGTTTGCTATGTGCCCCCTCAGAAGGATTGGATACCATCCCTTAGAGCTAACAACGGGAACATGGTACTCGTCGCAAACTGGCTTGAACAGGTTTCGGATGTCTCCCTTCTCGACGCACATCATGAGGTAGTACACTTCATCTTGCCAGTAGTCGGTCGTGTAAGAGGGCAGTTTCTCCAGCATTCCTTCGATGTCTTCCTTTAGCTTCTTTATTCGATCCGCGGGATCGGCGGCTTCGTGGATGCCAGCGAAGCGCCTGGTTAAATCCTGATCTGCTGCGACGAAGTCGATTGGGAGAAGTCCCAGCTTGCGGCAGTCGTTGATCGCCTTCTGGGCCTTGCGGAACTCTCCCTTGTCTATCAGGCCGAGGCCCTCGAGGAGGTAACACCAGCCCCGCGTGGAGTACTTTATCCGTTTTGTCCTTCTGGCGTCTATTGCCCTGATCTCTTGGGCGAAGTCCCGTAGCCTCTCTCTGTAGATATGGGCCTTCAGGCTCCCGCTTGGGACCCAGGAGACGGGCTTTTGAGGTGGGGGAGGCCTGTACACCCTCGGCGTCTTTGGTATGGGCAAGATCTCGTCGAAAGCTGCCTTCAACAAGTCGGCCATGCTGTCACTCATACAACCCACTTTTCCCGTAGTTCAGCCACTTCAGAGCCGGGCTTACGAGGTGCGCGACCACCGTGACATTCGATTTCTCGGTTATTCCCACCCGGCCTAGGCGGTATTTGATGCTGAACAGCCTCGAGAATATGTTCTCCATCGAGGCCATGAAGTTGACACACTGAAATACCTGGAGCCCCGAACCGTCTTTACCTCTGTCGAATACGGCGAGCTCTATCAGAAAGGGGAAACTAACGCATTTATCGTTAGCAATATCAATAGTCTTCTTCCGCCCCTTCTTGAGGGTATATCTCAGGCGCTTCCATCCATGCTGTTCCCTGACCCTCTCGAAGTTCTCCTTGCCAACGGCGCCCAGGACCTTTGAGATGCTCCTCTTCGCGATGGGCTTGGCCCACTCCCTCATTATGGTGTAGAGTCTCTTCACGTCTTCTCTCGATAGGGCCTCTATCTGCGCGGTTGGGAAAAATTGCAAGTGGTCTCCGTCTTGGGAATCATGATCTCCAGCGTCGTTGAGCTCCTGCAGTTTTTCCTTTACTACTTTCTGAATCTTCTTTGAGGTGAAACCCCGGAAGAGGGATATGAACGCCTTGAGCTGGGTCTCGGGGCGGGCTCTAACGAAGTCGTAGAACAGTGTCTCGAACTGCTTTGGCTCATACCAGAGGATCGATGTGTCTTTCCTCAGGGGTGGCGTATCCGATGCCTCTCCGAATGTGCCCTTTGTTTTCTCATAAAAATGGGAGAGATCGCTTCCGTCCCATAGGCTGTAGGTAAACCGTCTGGTGGGATTGACAATGCTCGTGGCGAAGATTATGCTGTAAATGGCTGTAAATTCTAAAATGGGGGCGCTCTCCCCACTATGAGCACGGTAGATCGGGAACCTGAGGGTAAAAGAATTGAAGCCCGTGTCCTCAGTTTCCCTGACCGCGATGTCGGTCTCAATGATCTCAGTCACCTTATTTGGCTTCAGATTTATGGTGTACTCCGTTTTGTGGCTCTTAACAAGAATTTCAGGCGGGGTTAAGCCTCTGTATTCGGCGAGGGCGTAGGAATATCCGAAAAGGCACTTCAACGCGTTCCCCAGATAGCCCCGGCTAACCCTCAGGAATCCTCGCTTTGAACTGGCTTTGCCCATAAAATCCAAAACCAACTCAAGCTCCTCGAGGCTTATCTGCTTGGCTCCGTTGTCTCGAACTGTCACCTCGTTGAACTGACCCACGGTCCTTGTCTCGACAAATATTTTGGTAGCATCAGTGTCCAGGGCGTTTGCGATCATCTCGGCGACGGAGAATTTCAGGATCTCAGAGACCGATATCCCCGTCCTCTTCCTTAGCTCGTCTAGGATAACGAAGTCGAGGCCCCGCCCCGATCCAGGCCTGATCAGGTCTGATAACTCACCCATCTTAGTCACCCTCCCCGTCGAAGTCAAGCCTTGACATGAAGGTTGTGTCCTCCAGGACGATGTCGCTTAGATTGACCCTCTCAAGCGCGCGCGTGCAGTCGGTGATCAGTTGCCAGTTGATTTTCTTGGGGTACTTGGGTCTTCTTGGTTTGCGCGCGCACTCTTCCCTCCCCTGAGAATCCGTCTTCACACGATAAACATCACGTCCACAGGCACCGAAGGACTCTGTGGTTCCTGCTATGATGTATCCTCCATCGCTGGTCTCCTGAACAGCGCGCGCGAATAATTCTTAAAATGCTAGATATTAACGATGTTCTAATTATCTAGGAACCTTAGAATATTTTGAGGTAGACTCGGGATGGATGAGATCACGATATGAGTCGAATGACATATCTTGGTAAGAGAAGTGATCACATTGTTATTTTAAAATTAGGAAAATCAAAAAAGCCATTATCAAAATATGACCTCACTCGGTATGATCCTCCAAATGAAAGAATATGTCATATAACCTTAGTTCCTGCTGATGAAACAATTAGAAAGTCAGTTGATAATTTGTTAAGCAAAGGATATTTAAACGAAATCATTGTTGAACGTGGAAGCATGAAATTATCAAGATATACATTATCTGATAGAGGTAAAATTTATTATGACGATTTGGTTGACATTTTTCCAATTGTTGAATTATTACCAGATTTTGAAACATACATAAGGTGTAATGGATGTAGCGATAAGGAAAAAATTCAATGTTTTGAAGAAAGAAAAATAGATTTGATAAACACCATATATAGATATAATTATACTGAAACCAGAGAAATGGCAATAATAATCGCAAATAAAATACTAGATTTATTCGAAACTCCAAATCAATTAGAAGAGTATATTTTTTGGTTAATTATGTCAAAATTATCTATTAAAAGATTGAATAAAAAATATAAAAAACCATATGAAAAAACATTGATTGGCGCGCGCGGGCGAATTCAATAATGACTAAGTAATAATGATAAAGATTAAGTAGCTATATCGACTAGCTAGCGCTAGCAATCGAGATCTGGAAGCTAATCATTTTTTCGATCTTTCAAAAATGATGCGGCCAGATCAATATATTTGAGATCCCGGGGAATATGGAAAAGCTAGGTTAATACGTTGTTTATTGATTTCGTGTTTTATTTTACCCATAGACATTTTACTTTACAATGTCAACCCCTTAAGGAATAAGACGATAAAGACGATTTAAAGACCCTTTAGCGATTAAAAGCCCTAAAATAGACTGTTTCTAATAGTTGATTTGGCCGATCCTCAAGAGGATCGCCAAGGGCCGATACATCCTGAGCGAGAAGGCTGATGAGAGGCTGAAGGAGCAGCTCGCACGGCAGCAACGAAAGCACGAAAGGGAGATCAAGAAGTTGGAGGTCGCCCTCGACGTTTAGATGAGGAAGAGGGAGGAAGTTGAGCTGAGATTAGGGGAGGCCATGAAAATAGTGAACAGTCCAATGGTGCGGGGGATAAGGGGGTTGTTTGCTCAAAGCCTGGATGAGGAGAGGATTATGGCCTCCTCCTAAATTTTAGGATATCCGCGTATCCACAAACGCTCCTCAGCTTACGCATGCAAGCGCGAAAAGGGGCCCACGATGGGGAGCATCACCGCTTAGTGCTTATTAGAGATCCCACGTCGATTATTAGGCCATGTCCTTCTCCAACCACCAATGGGAGCTTGCCGTCCCACTGGGTAAGCCAGAGGTACTGGGCATACTCCGGCGTCATCTGGGCGGTTATCACCTGTATTGTTCTAGCAGTTGCGTTGGCCTTGATTATTGCCGCTTCTGCTTCACCCTTGGCTCGGGCGATGGTCGCATTCCTCTCAGCCTCAGCCTGGATGATCTGCTGCTGCGCCTCATACTTAATCTGCTCCAGCCTGTTCTTAGCTTCGAGGGCTGCTTGTTCCGCTGTTACCTTGGCCTCGATGGCTACCGAGAAGGTCGTGCTGCGCGCGCGCGCTCAAGTTCAGTCATCTGTTTCTTCAAATCCTTGTTTTTCTCAGCGGCTTCCCTGAGTTTCTTTTCATATTCAGCGGTTTCCTTTTCTAGTTCAGAGACCGCGTTCTCTAGTTTTTCTTTATCTTTTTGGAGCTGGGATGCCTCTTCTTTAACCGTCCTCACCTGAGATTCTAGCTTGATGTTTTTCTCAGCGGCTTCTTCGTATTTTGTCTTCTTGACGTACCCTAAGCTTTCCATAACACTCAACATCTTTCACCTACTGTACAATTATCCCCTGATTGAATAAACTTAACTGATGAGTAACGAAACTCTGCTTAAGGATCACGAGTTCTTGAGATTACACTAAATAGCATGAGTGTGTTACGTTGCTGCGCCTGCTCCATTTTCGTAGCCAGTAGACCTGGTACCGGGTCTTGGTGATGATTTCTTGTGTATTTTCTGGGAAACTAGTCAGCTAGGAACATTGACAAAATATCTGAAGGATTTGACCCATGGTATGTATTTAGCTTCTGTTCCATTCTTGGTTCAGGGCTGCGCGCGCGCAAACCGTTCCTTATGCACCCGGCCAATCTTTAGGGTTTCAGTTTGGCTGAGTTGATGGTGTGCTCCGTATGCTTCATCGCCGGGGCCTCCATGGAGTCTTGTATGAGATCCATACCATATCGCTGGACATACCTCATAGCGGTTTCAAGTTTCTCTAGGTCGAGGCGCTGTTTAACAGTAAATAGGCCGCGCGCCAGCTTGTAACGTAATTGACCGGTCAAATCTATGAGACTTGTTCGCTAGACACGTATTCATGCCTGAATGGGTTTGTGCTCGCTGACGGTCAGATATGAGACTACTAGAATGGCAGGAAACTGGTAAGTGTTAGAGGATTGACGGCGAATGAACTTGTAGAGGAGCTCATGGAAGCGGCCATGGGTAGTTGGATGGCATGTAGCCTATACGGAGCAAGGGTTGAGGCAAGGAGAGTGCCGGAGTACACAGCTAATGTATATCCAAAGCTGCTAAAACTGAGGCCCATGTAAGACGTAACATCTGACCGGTCAATCCCCAAATTTACGTTACAAGCTGGCGCGCGCCCATTATTTTACTAAATGGAGAGAGTATAGTGGATCTCACGATTCAGAAAGAGATTGGTGTAGAGAGAGTGCCTTTGTACTTATTCTATGACCGTCCTGTCGATTTCACAGAAAAATCATTAAAATAAATTTATTTTTAAACATTAATCTAATATAAAATAAAGCGATATCAAGTTAGATACTCTCTGGGTTTCGAGCACGTAGAGGGGATACTCACGTTAGAAGAAACATCTGAGATCGTTCACGAGATAATTAACAATCCATGCGCGCGCTGGTTGTGTGTAAGTCCTAGTAGAAGTTTTCTTGGTCGTTAACCTCTCTAGGCATCGCAACCACATAAAGGTTCAACATGAATGGAAAGTAGAGGTGGTTGAAAGTGAAATATGAAATTGAACACACAGAATATTATGATAAAAAGGGTAGAACGGTTTTAGGGAGTCTGTTTTTTGATGGAGTGCAATTCGATTTGGATAAAGAGGATTTATTGACGATTGCTAATATTTTGAAAACTGTTTTTGAAGGCATGGATGATACTGAAGGGGTTATCTTTCCTCTGATGAACCGTGAAATAGTTATGAAGGGAGCGTGAAAATAACCTTTTATGGGATATTAAATCCTTTATAAAACTCATGTATACGCGATGATATTCGATAATATCTGTGCTTTTCTGATAAGGGCCTATAAAACAGGTTAAAGCGCGCGCGCAGGGAAGGCTTGCTCAGTCGGGAGTCCCATCCGATATTCTCATCCTTCACCACCGATAATAAAACTATCTTCGATTTGAATGCGCGCTGAGATTAAGAATCCTCTACATCCACCAGAGTATCTTTTCCAAGATGTTGTCTATCTTAGTGTTCTTACTGTGGTCAGCCAGTATCTTGCCGTCTGGGTGCGCGCGCGAGTGTTGAAAAGTCCTTCAATGTATCGACGGTGTGGATACTTGACTTCAAGGACGGCAAGGTCAGGTACTGGAGGGTCTATTACAACCCTGGCCTTCTGATGGCGCAGCTCCGAGATTAGGGTAACCAAGTAGGATCATTCACACTTCTCTTTATCCTTGAGACCACTCAGAAGCTGATTCGTGGTGAGGATAAGAGCTGGATACAGAAGAAGGGTTTGTGGATGAAGATCGGTGATTATCTCGATCATAAACAGAATTTATTATGGAAAGAAAAACGGGGGGGGACGAATCTACTCAGAAAAATGTGGCAAATATCTCATCATCCTATTTTTGACTGGATACGGTCTACGACGAGGCCGGCGATGTTCTCCTCGGTGACCGTCTGGAGCCCCTGCCAACCAGGGGTGCTGTTCAGCTCTATCACGTAAACCCGCCCGTCATCCTCGGAGCGGAGGAGGTCCACCCCCGAGTATTCAAGGCCGATGGCCTCCGTCGCATCTACGCTCAGCTCCGCCAACTCGTCTTCGATTTTGTAGGGCTCGGCGGAGCCCCCCGCCGAGATATTCGTCTTCCAGTTCTCGCCCCTCCTCAACATGGAGGCCACCACCTCCCCGCCGACGACGAAGGCCCTGATGTCCTCCCTCGCATGGGGGATGAACTCCTGCAGATAGTAGACCCCCTGGGTCATCTCCAGGGCCCTGAACACCCTGTACGCGGTGTCCGGATCGCTCAGGCGGGTTATCCCCATCCCCAGGGAGCCGAACAACGGCTTCACTACGACGTCCCCGCCGAGTTCCTCGAAGGCCTTCACGGCCTCGTCGAACCTCTCGGTGACCACAGTCCTCGGGGTGCTAATGCCGGCGTCCTCCAGTCGGGAGGAGGTGTAGAACTTGTCCACCGCCACCTCTATAGCGTCAGCGGGGTTGATGACGTAAACCCCCATGTCCTCCAACCTGTGGAGGACATCCATCCTGTAGAAGACCCTCTCCGCGGTGCCCCCGGGCACCTTGCGGACGATCACCGCGTCGTAGCCGTCGATGGGATAGCCCTTGACGGAGAGCCGGGGCTCGGTCCCGACCCTAGAGAGGAACCTGGTGGTTGGGAGCATGTATGCCTCGGCCCCCCTCCCCACCAGCTCCTCCATCAGCCTCTGGACGTGCCATTCCCGCCTGTCCGAGGCGACTATCCCGACCTTCAAGCCCATCGGCCCATCTACTTCTTCTCTGCGACTAGGATCTCACCCGTCCCGCCGACGGCGAGGTCTCCTCTGTACCGCCCGAAGGAGATGTCTAGGTACTCCCCGGCCTCCGCAATCCCCAGCTGGTCCCGGAGCTGCAGGAGGTATAGCTTCATAAAGTCGGGGCGGTAGGTGGTGTCGTGGACGTAGGTTGGCAGGAGGGCTTCCACTTCGCCTAGACATGCGATGAACCCGCCGTTACCCTTAGCCTCGGCCCCCAGCCTCCTCGCGGCTCTTCCGAAGACGAAGATCTCGCCGCCGTTCATGTGGACCCCGAGGAAGGGACCGACGTCCCCCTGGATGACGATCATCCCCCGGCGTATGAAGGCACCGGCCTCCACGCCCACGTTACCGCCCACGACGATGCAGCCTCCGGTCATCCCCTCCGGGCTGCCCCGGTAGGCCGCCCCGAGCTGGTTGCCCGCGTCGCCGTGGATCCTCAACAGCCCACCCTTCATCTCGGCCCCCGCCCAGTCCGAGGCGGAGCCCGTCACGACCAGCTCACCGCCCTCCATCTGGGCGCCCGCGTGCATCCCGACGCAGCCCTCCACCAAGACCTGGCCGGCGGTCATCCCCGATCCGATGTACTTGACGTCGGGGACCTCGCCATCTACGACGATCAGCTGCTCCGAGGCCTTCTCCGCAGTCTTCCCGGAGACCTTGAAGAAGTCTCCCAGGGTCCGCTCCGTGTTCCCCACGTAGACGGTGAGGGCTCTCACCTCCTTCAGGGTCTTCCCGGCGACGGCGTCAGGCGAAATTATCTCGGCCTCGACGGGGATTCCAGGCATCTTCTTCGGTGTAAGACGCAGTTCTTCCATCTCATTCCACCCCCAGGGAGTCCTTGAGGCCCAATTGATACTTGCCCAGCTTTCCTCCGAAGTTCACTGCGGTGATTTTCAGCACCCCGGGCACCTCGACCGCGGCCCTGATCCCCGCGGCCATCGCCTTCTTCACCGAGGGCTCATCCAGTCCGTTGAGGACCACCTCGAGGACGCAGTTGACGCCGTCGGGGACCTGGGAGTCGGGGGAAGTGTGTTTTATCGCGGGGCAGAAGGGTGTGTTCGTTGAGGCCTTGAGGAAGGCGTATGTGCTGCCGACCTTGCTGCCGCTCCTGCAGAGGCCGCCCGGGAAGGGGGTGGCTACCCCCGGCACTTTGCGGATGGCCTCTACCGCCCTCTCCGAGGCCTCAAGGGTGGCGTCCTCGGTGGCTCCCATGACCAGGAAGTTCCCCCCGGCGACGGCCCTCACGGCGCCGAACTTGGCCTCAGCCAGGAACTCTCCCTCCATCACGGGG
>Ga0209991_10001225_pt1 | contig 11596 bp, 9 predicted proteins | sample ChitaG_FD_183167 | JGI IMG/M metagenome (GOLD analysis project Ga0209991, IMG submission 183167) | Deep subsurface microbial communities from South Pacific Ocean to uncover new lineages of life (NeLLi) - Chile_00310 metaG (SPAdes)... | ecosystem: Environmental > Aquatic > Marine > Oceanic >...
CCACAAACCGGTATCTGGGGGCAGGCCTCGGCTGGAGGCAATTTTGCTGCCGAGATGAAAAAGGCAGGCTACGACGGAATCGCCATATCCGGCATGTCAAGCAAGCCGGTCTACCTGGTGATTGAGGATGACAAGGTGGAGATCAAAGACGCCGCCGACCTTTGGGGCAAGGATTGTTACCAAACTACCGACATCCTTAAAGAACGACATGGGGCGAAGGCGGACGTGCTGGAGATTGGTCCGGCGGGCGAGAACCTGGTGAAGTTTGCCAGCATATTGAACGGCAAGTGGGGCTTTATCAGCCGATGCGGTGGTGGGGCGGTTATGGGCTCCAAGAAGCTGAAGGCCGTCGTCGTCCGTGGCACCGGTAAAGTTGAAGCAGCTTCCCCCGAGGAGTTTACTAAAATACGTAAGACCCTTGTGAACACGGTCAAGGAGAACATAATCTCACAGAGCCTCAAGGCTGCCGGCACAGCCCTGGGTGCAGAGGTTAACGCTATTACCGGTGTCCTGCCGGTGAAGAACTTTACAGTGGGGGATGGTAGTGCATTTGGTCCCAAGATTGGTGGCAGCGCTCTTACTGCACAGTATCTAACCAAACCACATGCCTGCTTAACCTGTCCTATTGCGTGCAAGAGAACTGTCAGGGTGGCAGAGGGACCCTATAAAATGGAGGAAGGGCCCGGACCTCAGTATGAGACAATCTGCGCACTTGGAACCCTCCTCATGATTGACGACCTGGCTGCGATAATCAAGATGGGTGAGACGGCCAACCGATACGGCGTGGACACCATTAGCTGCGGCGGTACCATCGCCTTTGCGATGGAGTGCTTTGAGAAAGGCCTTATTACATCTAAGGATCTCGATGGTGGCCAGTTGAGATGGGGAAATCCGGATGACGTTCTGGCAATAATGGAAAAGATCACCAAACGACAGGGCTTCGGCGATGTGCTGGCGGAGGGCAGCCGTAGCGCCGCCAAGAAGATCGGCAAGAATGCCGAGGACTGCACAGTTGAGATCAAGGGTCTTGAGTTCCCTATGTACGACGCTCGGGGGACCCATGGGCATGGCCTCAGTTTCATGACTTCCAACCGTGGTGCCTGTCACGTTGCATCTTCGATAGGTCCGATCGAGTCTGGCTGGACCACTTGGCCAGATGTTGGTATAACCGGCGGCTACGATGCCAAGGCGGACGAGGGCAAAGGTGAGTTAAACGTTACTTGTGAAAATGTAGCCATGTTGTCGAATTCAGCAACGATGTGCTATTTCGCCCTCATGTCTATGAGCATTACCGAGCTGGCCGAGGCGCTGAAAGCTGCCACCGGCTTTGACTACGACCTCGACGAGATCATGGAATGTGGCCAGCGTATCTGGATGCTCCAGAGGGGTCTGAACAACCTCATGGGCGTCACGGCTGCGGATGACCGAATGCCCAAGCGAATACTGACTCCACACCCTGATGGCGGGGCTGCGGGCTCCGTGCCCAACGTAGAACTCATGTTGAAGGATTACTACAAGACAAGGGGCCTAGATGCCAACGGGCGACCATTGAAGGAAAAGCTGAATAAATTGGGGCTGTCCGAACTAGCTGCCAAGCTGTAGTGCGAACCTTGGAGAAACTTTGCTGTTTAATGCTAGAAACCTCTCCCCCACAGGGGAGAGGTTTCTTTATCTAAGATCGAAGGGTGAATCACTTATTAGTCGGACGGTCACCACTAATTTATGAAAACGGGCGGTTCCCTATTTTGACTACCGCGCTTCCCTGTCATTGCGAGGAACAAAGCGACGAAGCAATCTAAGAAAGGGACCGGGCAAGAAGTGGTTCAAGGCAGAAGGAAATAAAGTTGATCAATAGCATGGATAGGGATAAGGATAGAGCTGCCACTCTAATTCCAGGCGAGGCGCTGTGCCTGAGGTGCTTGTATCAAGGGACTTTGCCAAGAAAGACTCCTGTGGTCGGAACCACCCCGGCGGTTATCGGCTGCGTCGGGGCTATAATAGAAGTGATAAAATATAATATAGTAGGCATTAGAGACTTGCTCACCAGCAGGCTTTTGATATATGATGGATTCAGCCCCAAATTTAGAAAGATCTGCTAAAGAAAGACCCAGGTTGTGAGGAGTGTAGATCCAGTTGTTCGCTCGCTTCTGGAGATTGAGAATTGAGCGTCTAAGGTAAGAATTCCGTTGCTGTTGAGTAAATATGCCAATGGACAAGAGCTATTGGGGGTGGCGGGATACAGCCCTATAGAGTGTGCTCATAACCTGGTGGTTCAGTTCCCCAATATTAGGCGATGGCTATATGACAAGCAGGGCGAGCTGCGGCCTCAAGCTTGGTTCTTTGTCAATGGAGAGAGAATCCCTGCCGATGAGTTAACTAACCTGCTGAGAGATGGTGATGAGCTCTTCATATTCCTTGCCCTTGGCGGGGGATGAAATCTCACTCACAAAAAGGAAGTAAAACAGGGGAAATTACATGGGGGTTGTTGGCGCATACAGATATGATCACGGTTCAATAGGGAGGGCATGATGAAGACGCTGGTTACTGGTGCCACGGGATTCTTAGGGAGCCACATTGTAGAACGACTGCTGGAGCAGGGCCATGAGGTACGCGCCTTAGCCCGTAAGACATCCAATATCAGTCACCTAAAAACTACCGGGGCTGAAATAGTTTTTGGCGCTGTTGAAGATTATGATAGCTTGTGCCCTGCGGTCGGGGGGATGGAAGTGGTATTTCATGCCGCGGCACGTGTGATGCCGGGGTGGGGTAAATGGGAGGACTTCGAGCGCGAAACCGTTAGGGGCACTGAGAATATGCTCAGGGCCAGCGCTGAGGCTGGGGTCTCCCGCTTTGTCTATGTCAGCTCCGGCACAGTTATGGGTGAAGCATCTTATGGGGAAACACCTGCCGATGAGTCTGCACCAACCGGGATCGCTACTTTCAGATATGATACCTTCTATGATCATGCCAAGCTGCAGGCGGAGCAGTTATCTATCGACTACCACAAACAGGGCAAGCTACCGGTCACCGTGGTCAGGCCATGTATGGTATACGGACCCAGGGATAGACTTCTCAGCGATAAATCTTACCGTCAATTCAGTGTGCCCATTGTAGTATGGCCAGGAAAGTCAAATCCCCGAACAGCCATAGTCTATGTTACCGACGTAGCTGACTGCATCATTCTTGCCGCCACCAGCGATAAGGCGGTGGGAGAGATATATAACATCGCTCCGCCGGAGGTGGTCTGGTTTCGGGATTTCGCCGATGCCATGCTCCAGGCTATAGGCGGGCGGAAGCTTCGGGTATCTATACCATACAGCGTTGGCTACTTATGGTGTGCGTCAATGGAGGGGTGGGCGCGGCTGAAGCGTCAGAAGGAACTACCATATCTAACCCGTTCTGGCGTACGGTTTCTCAACCAGGGGATGCACATCGATGGCTCCAAAGCCAGGAAGGAGCTGGGATGGCAGCCCAAGGTCTCGATAGAGGAGGGCACCAGGCTCTACGTCCAGTGGCGGCGATCGCAGGAGAAGAAATAGTCGGGCGGTCACCCTCAGTCCCAAGATCGGGAGTGGGGTAAATCTGGAATGGAGTAGATAATGGATGATTCGACTAAAGCACTATACGATCTCTACCCTGAAGAGGACAAGAGTGACTTCTTCCCCGCCTATATTTACCTGAAGTATCTGGACCACTTTATGTACCATGCGATTCAGGCATGCGGTCTGCCCAACAAGGAGCGTGAGGAGCTGCCGGAAGCAGATATAGATGAGATGCTTGAGGCCTCCATCCAGCGTGTCGCGGACACGGCGCCCGATCTCGCCACTAGTATCTATCATGGGAAAGTGGTGAAGTTGAAGGACGCGATACAGCTGGTTACCCAGAAAATGGACCTGTCTTTGATTACACCAGAGCAGGTGATCCCGTTTAAAGTTGCCAAAGACATAATCCTCAAGAACCCGCAAGCGATTGCGGTAGGGACCTGTGCCTGTCGCAAAGCTTCGGAAAATCCCTGTCTTCCTCCTCCTATGGAGGTTTGCCTCATTGTCGGGGAACCATTTGCCTCCTTCATCGCCGAACATAACCCCTTGTTCCGCAAGGGTTCTCAAGATGAGGCGGTGAGTATCCTGGAGGCAGCACATGAGAGAGGCGACGTTCACTGTGCTTATTTTAAGAAAGATATGGGAGAGAGGTTTTATTTCCTTTGCAATTGCTGCAGCTGTTGCTGCCTCGGAGTGAAGATGTGGAACCAGTTGGAGGGGTCAATCCCTATCCTGGCTCCTTCGGGTTATCTTGCTCACGTAGGCGATGACTGCAACGGATGCGGCAGTTGCGATGACTGCTGCTCTTTCAATGCGATTAGCATGGGTGATGAGGTGGCTCTTATTGATTCGGCGAAGTGTATGGGATGCGGCGTCTGTGAGGACGTATGTCCTATTGGCGCGATCAGCCTTGAGCGAGACCCATCCAAGGGTGAACCTCTGGATTTAGCCGAATTAGCGAGCAAAAAGGGTTAGTAGCGGATTTTTAGCATACTTAATATATTGGTGAAAGATGGTATTAGCTCTTGAAGGAATAAAGATACTTGACATGGCTTGGCTCGGCCCCGGCCCTTTCTGCGCCAATACGTTGGGCGATCTTGGTGCCGAAGTGATAAAGGTCTATGAAGCTCATCCCGAACGCCGTGGCGGACCGGTCATGTTTTTGTTCGATCCGGCTATGCAGCCCGGGTTTCGGAACTGTCGGACAATGGGGCTTAATCTAAAGGCGGAAGCGGGCCGCAGTATTTTCTATGATTTGGCCAAAAGCGCCGATGTGGTGATGGAAGGTTTCCGGCCAGGGGTGGTGAAACGCTTGGGGGTTGACTACGATACCATAAGAGAGATCAACCCGCGGATTGTGTATGCCTCACTGACCGGCTATGGGCAAGACGGGCCCTATCGCGATCTGGTGGGGCATGACATTAACTACATATCTATCGGTGGTCTTTTAGGGATGACAGGGCCTGTGGGCGGAGCGCCTATTATTCCGGGCGCCATAATCGCGGACTTCGCTGCTGGCGGGATGTCCGCTACTATTGGGATTTTGGCAGCATTGATGGCCAGGGAGAGGACTGGCAGGGGGCAGTTTGTGGATATGTCCATGACAGATGCAGTGGTGGAACTGACCTCCATTCAGATAACCCCTTATCTACATAATAGGATGGTCCCCAAAAAGGGGGAGACGATGTTCACCGGGCACTATCCCTGGTATAATGTATATCAAACCAAGGATGGGAAATACATCAGTATCGGCGCGCTAGAGCCGTGGTTCTATGCCAACCTGTGTGAGCTTCTCGGTTGCCAGCATTTACTCGAGCATCAGTTTGCCGAGGGCGAGAAGCGAGAGGAGATGTTTAAATATTTCAGGGAGACCTTTTTGACCAAAACGCGGGATGAGTGGGTCGCGCTGCTGCGACAGAAGGATACATGCGTTGCTCCGGTCTATGACATCGACGAGGTGGAATCCGATCCACAGTTGATCGCCCGCCGCATGATTATCGAGTCGGATCACCCCACACTGGGCCGTGTGAAGCAGGTCGGCTCGATGCACAAGCTCTCGGATTCACCGGTCGAGGTTAGGAACTGGAGCACGCGCTTCGGGCAGCATACTGAGGAGGTGCTGCTCGAGCTCGGCTACGATAAGACCCGCATCAGAGAGCTCTTTGATGCGGAGGTGATCGGCTAGATGACCTTATTAGTATTCGAGGTAGCACTAATTATTAATAGGTGATACTGTTTATGGGGGCTTTAGATAGCCTCCATATACTGTTAAAAACGGCTAGTAAATATCTATAAGGAGGTGTTTTGAATGGTTGGGATAACTTCTTACGGCGCATACATCCCGTACCATCGGCTAAGCCGGGAGGAAATTTATAAAGCCTGGGGTGGTTTCCCAATACCCGGGGAAAAGGCAATGGCCAGTCACGATGAAGATTCGCTAACGATGGCCTGGGAAGCGGCTAACGACTGTTTGCACAATGCCGACCCCAGGAAGATCGGTGGCTTGTATCTTGCCACCACCACCTATCCCTACAAGGAGAAGCAGTGTTCCACCATTATCACTACGGCGCTTGATATGGGAAGCGAGATCCGAACCGCCGATTTTGCCAACTCGCTACGGGGCGGCACTATCGCTATCGCTTCGGCCCTGGATGCTGTAAAGGCGGGGACGGCCAGGAGCATCCTGGTAGCGGCCGCCGACACTCGTATGCCGGCACCGGGCGGTTTTGTCGAGGGGTCCTTTGGCGACGGCGCCGCCGCTCTCCTTATTGGAGATAAGGATGTTATTGCTAGTATTGAAGACCACTATTTCGTCTCCGACGAATTCACCGGTGAGTGGCGCGCGGACGGTGATACCTTTATACGTTCTTGGGAGGACAGGATGGTGCTCGATGAGGGCTACTCCGCCATTCTTCCGCAGGCGATGTCCGGGTTGATGAAGAAGCATAAGCTTGAGGCGAAGGATTTCGCCAAGGTAGTGGTTGGTGCCCCCATCGATATAAGAAGGCATGGCAAGCTAACAGTGGGCCTCGGCTTCGGCATGGAGCAGATCCAGGAGCCATTCTTTATGACGGTGGGCAATACGGGCACTGCAATGGCGATGATGATGCTGGTCGCTGCCCTGGAAGAGGCTAAGCCAGGGGACAAGATCCTCTTTGCTAACTATGGAAATGGTGCCGACGCCTTCCTCATTGAGGTTACGGATGCGATTAAGAATAAAAAGGTGAGCGATCGGCGCGCCACCAAGGGTTACCTGGCGTCGAAGCGGGTGCTTACCAATTATGCCACCTACCTTCGCTGGCGTGGTTTGGTTACCGTGGAGCGCGCCCGCCGGCCAGAGATACCATACACTTCACTGACAGCGCTGAAGCGCAGTCGCAAGGAAGTCCTTCGCCTTTACGGAGACAAGTGCAAGGTATGTGGCAATGTACAATACCAGATGCCTTTCGGCGTGGGCGGCATGACGCCCATCAGGGTGTGCTACTACTGCCAGGCCAAGGATCAATTCGAGGATTACCGCTTCTCCGACAAGAGAGGCCATATCTTCACCTATTCTCTTGACCTGCTGGCGGACGTTGTCGATCCACCGGGCACGCCTGTATTCGTGGACTTCGAGGGCGGCGGTCGAGGGTGGTTTGAGCTGACCGATCGTGACCCGGATCAGGTAAAGGTGGGTATGCCGGTGGAGATGGTATTGAGGCAGATGTACTTCGACCGTGGTATACATAACTATTATTGGAAAGCACGGCCGGTAAGAGGGTAATGAGATAAAAAGGGCACCACAGGGGAGTCGGGGAAGACATTAAACAGCAAACCTGTCGAAAACTGGCGGCAACGATAAAGAGTGGGAAAAGAAGGAGGATGAAATGGCAGAGAGTATAAAGGACAAAGTAGCCATAATTGGAATGGGCTGCACCAAGTTCGGTGAGCTCTGGAATACGAGCGCCAGCGACCTGATGGTCGATGCCGCCTATGAAGCCTATGAGGACGCGGGGGTCGAGCCCAAGGATATCGATGCTGCCTGGGTGGGAAACTGGCAGGAGGTTAGCGGATTGGCCGGGCTGGGCCTGGCCGGCCTCAGGCTGCAGTATAAGCCGATAACCAGGGTGGAAAACATGTGTGCCACCGGCACCGACGCGCTCCGCAACGCTTCCTATGCGGTGGCCTCCGGCGTGGTTGACATTGCCCTGGCAGTGGGCGCGGAGAAGCTGAAGGACATGGGTATCACCGGCCTCATTTCCACTGCCCCGGGGGGCACCGCGGGCGTGGGAGGCGTGGCAACCACAGCACCGGCCATCTTTGCCATGCTGGCGACCAGGTACTTCGACCGCTACAACCTAAGCCCGGACGAGGGCAAGAGGATGCTGGCGCACATTTCGGTGAAGAGCCACCATAATGGCAATATGAATCCCAAGGCGCATTTTCACCGGGAGCTTACCATTGAGCAGGTAATGAATGCTCCCATAATTGCATGGCCGCTGGGGCTTTTCGACTGCTGTGGCGTGAGTGATGGCGGAGCTGCCGCTATCGTGGTGCGCGCCGTAGACGCTAAGAAATTCAGGGCTGACCCGGTCTATATTAAGTCAGTACAGATGTGTGTTGGCCCTGCCGAAGGCCCGGTGAGGAGCGATTACGACTTCACCCATGTGGAGGAGACATATCGTGCTGGGGTGGCGGCCTATGCCGAGGCGGGGGTAAAGAACCCTCGCCAGGAGATAGGTATGGCCGAGGTCCATGACTGCTTCTCCATAACCGAGGCCACGATTATGGAGGACCTCCAGTTCAGCCCCAGGGGAAAGTGCAGGGATGATATCGAGGGCGGCTTCTTCGACCTCGATGGGGGTTTGCCGGTGCAGCCTGATGGTGGCCTCAAATGTTTTGGTCACCCCGTGGGTGCCACTGGGCTGAGGATGATCTATGAGATGTACCTGCAGCTTCAAGGAAAGGCTGGCCCCCGGCAGTTAAAGAACCCCAAGTTAGGGTTGACCCATAACATGGGTGGCATGCCCCCGGCGTGCACCGTCGCCATTTCAATTGTGGGGCTTGCGTAGAAATAACATCGCTCCTGCGCTGTGTTGTTTTTAATAAAGCGCAGGAGCGATAAATATTCGCCTTCAACCGACCCATAACATTCAGGCGATAGAAACTCAACATGCGGTATCGGTTAATGGTGTTGTATTAAATTGGGAACGCTGCTAAGCGATCCTACGACTTGCCGATACGAAATACCTTGGTGTTACAGTTCGGGCAGTTGCCCTGAGTTGCGGGCCGCCCATTCTTCATTGTGATCGATCTCGGGTTCTTGATCTCCACCTTTTTCCTGCACTTCATACAGTAAGCCTGCATTCTCCCTCCTTTTAGAAGTTTGGCAAGAGACTAGCACGATTAAACCGATTTGTCAATAGGTTTGGGACAAGATTCTCATTTTTGCCCTAGTCGCTACACTGCAGCAAACTAACCCTCTTCCCCCTCGCCTTGGTCTTTGCGCTAGGAAAAGCTAGCCCTGACTTCCTAAGCCGTTACTACTGTGGCTTCTGATTCTTTATTTGGTCTGCAAATGGTTCTAGCATACATTCTGGGTGGGAAACAAACGCATAAACTGCCTGATGTCCTCCCTATCTTGAGTGCGGCATATCGCGCGCCATGAAGACAGTGCAACCCCTGGACGTTACACTCAATCGGCGGACAGGCGGAATCAAGGAAGCCCCACGCCAGGAACGTCGACTTGGACGGTTTCGATGCGACCGCTCGCTTTGGCCCGGGCCTCATCGGGATGTAGGGTTTCTGCAGTGAGCACGAAGAGTGTGCGCCGATCGGAACCTCCCAACATGCAGGCGAATGCTTGTGTTGATACCTTCACGCGGTGGGTCACCTCGCCGCCTTCATGAAGGCGCTGGACCTCCGCGCTGAGTGGCGACGCAACCCAGATTGCATTTTCTGCGTCAAGACAGATTCCGTCGGGGAAGGCTTGCTCGATCTCTGCCCAAATGCGTCGTCCTGTTAGGGAGCCGTCTGGCTCGATGTTAAAAGCAGTGAGGCGCGGGCCGAATGTCTCGGCGACGATGAGCGTGCGTCCGTCAGGGGTAATGACGCTTCCGTTGGGGAAAGCCATCTCCTGGGCGACGACGCGCGCATCGCCGTCAGGTGTCACCAGCATGATCTCGGCCAGCGCGAGAGGCTCCTGCTCAATCATGTCGAATCCGAAGTTTCCGATGTAGGCTCGACCCTGCTGGTCAACGACCATATCATTGCAGTGTGACGACGCGAGTTGGCGTAAGTCGGCGACCTCGGTAAGCCCGTCGGTATCGAGTCGCAGCAGGCGACGATCGGTCATTGAAACCACCAGCAGCCGGCCATCGGGAAGCCAACCCAGGCCAGAGGGCTGTCCCGGCACTTCGACGATTTTCTCGGTGTCGCCGTTGAAATCGACGGTCATTACCCAGTGCCCGTGCATGTCGGAGAACCATAGCTTTCCGTTGTGCCAGCGCGGGCTCTCGGGGAACACCAGCCCGTCAACAAGAACCTTTGTTTCGAGCAACATAAGGTCGCTTCAGCTTTTTGCCAGTCCGGTCACCACTTCAGTGGCCTGGGCAATGATTCTATTGAATAGGTCTTTTACTGTCGGGATGTCATGCACCTGGCCGATTCCTTGCCCGCAGGGGACAACTCCGCAGTCCAGGTCGCCTTCATAGTAAACTCTTCGGGAATTATCCCCAGAAACAATCTTGAGAATCTCTTCAAAACTGGCACCGGTTGCCTCTATCTCAGCACACTTAGTGGCGGCGGTATTAGTCCAGACCCTGTGGGTGCCGACCGACCTCATAATGAGCATGGTATCGAGCTCAGTCGCACTGACGAGCGCCTGTTTTAGACTCTCATGGATTGGGCATTCCTGTGTGGCGAGGAGTCGTGTTCCCATGATTACTCCCTCGGCCCCCAGGGAAAGAACAGCGGCAAATCCACGGCCATCGGAAACACCGCCGCCGCCGATGACCGGAACTTGAACCCCGTTGGCCACCGTCGGAACCAGCACCAGGGTCCCGATATCAAGCCTGCCTGTGGCCCCGCCGTTTTCATAACCGACCACGGTAACAATATCGGCTCCCAGATTTTGTGCTTTGAGGGCATAACGGAGCCCCACACACTTGTGAATCCATAGCATCCCTGCCTCTTTAAAGCGTCTACACAAATCTTCCGGCGGTGCCATATGCCCGGAAGTTTCCACAATCTTAACCCCTTTTTCCACCATGATCTCAGTATACTCTTGCTGGGAGACGGGAAACTGGGCAGGAAAGAAATTGAGGTTGATCGCAAAGGGCCTGTCGCTCAGTTCCCGAATCCTGTCGATGGCACCTGCGAACTCATCCTTAGTTTGGTATATGATCGAGGCAAGTATACCTATCCCCCCGGCATTGGAAATGGCGGCTACAAAGTCAGCGTCGCTTATCGACGCCATGGTTCCGCCGATAATCGGATATCTGATTCCCAGCATTTTGGTGATCCTTGTCTCAAACATAGTTTGCCCTCCTCACTCTGATAGCACTCTGTATATCTATATGCTAGCAGAATTTTTCTTTGGTAGCCAATCCCTTTCCTGGTTGATGATATGGCTTACTTGCCATCCCTGTTTCTCCATCTCGGTGCTGATAAAGCGGCGATGGCAACGCCAGGGGAAGCGCTCGGCACAAACGATCGCTACCATCATTCCCCTGGCTATTTTGGTGAGCCTTTCAATGCCCTCACGGAACTGGGACGTCGTAGTGAAGGCCTGGTAACCTCCGCGACGGTAGCCACCCAGCTCTTCTCCCATATGGACGTAGTCAATGCCAGCCTCGTGCAATAATGTGGACAGGTTTTCCTTGGAGAAGTGCTCTAACCTGCTAGAGGGGAACCTCCTCACGTCGACCGCCACCGCCACGCCACGGCTGGTGAGCAGCTCGATGAACTCCTCCGCGGAGCGGGTGCTGGTGCCGACAGTGTAAATAGTTCCCTGGGATGCCATCAAATGGTTTTAGCCCACGCCACCGCGTTTTCAAAAATGCGGAAGCCATCCC
>Ga0209991_10001227_pt1 | contig 11585 bp, 8 predicted proteins | sample ChitaG_FD_183167 | JGI IMG/M metagenome (GOLD analysis project Ga0209991, IMG submission 183167) | Deep subsurface microbial communities from South Pacific Ocean to uncover new lineages of life (NeLLi) - Chile_00310 metaG (SPAdes)... | ecosystem: Environmental > Aquatic > Marine > Oceanic >...
TAGAGTCACTACAGTGTACACAAAAACACCGGAGGGTGTTACTTCTATAAGGTGCTGGGACCTTGACCATGTTGAAGAGACACAGAGATGGGAACTTGACACCATCCCCCCAGAAAACACGGAATCAATATTGGCAAACCTTGACAGACTGTCTCACGGGACAATGGTACTATGGCAAAGGGTCGACAGGGTTGTCGAGATGGATGATCCCGACGATGAGGAGGGAATGAGGACATTTTACAATAAATTTCTCGCGGTGCAAAGGTATCTCGAGATGATTTTCCACAGGTATCTCTCGCCACCCACAAATCTAAGAATTACACTTGGAACGGCTGAACTTAAACCGTGGGACCCATATCTCAGGAATAATACCTTCACCCAGGAACTTGCAAGCGAGAAATACGAGGATGGTACGGTTCGTGTAGTTCCTTTTGTGCTCCCCCATGTATCGAAAAGAACAGATGTGGAAAATGATTCCGGAGCAGGACCCAAAGGATGGAATGCCCAGCAAGGATTCTACCTCTATCGTAACAAGAGGATGATAATGCCGGGAAGTTACCTGGATTTTAGGATCGTACCCGAGGAACATTACAAGCTGGCCCGAATAATGGTAGACATTGATAACCGGATGGATCACGAATGGGGGATAGATGTTCGCAAGGCCACTGCAAGTCCCCCCGACAGACTCCGGGCAGAATTTGAAAAGGTGGCAAAGGCAACCCGTAAAGTTGCAGTAGAAGTGTATAGGGCGAGGTTGGGAACCGTTCGAACAACTAGGGTCAGAGGTACGAGTGAGATCTGGAAGAGGATGCGAAGGGGGGACAAGATCATATACGAGATTAACAAGAAAAACAAAGTCGTTAAGGAGATAATCGACGAGATATCTCCCCCCACCTCCTGGATAAACAAACTATTCCATGTTATCGAAACAACGGTTCCCTACAGGTTGATTTTAATGGACAATAGTGAGCTGGAGGATTGCCATGTTAACCTGCTACCAGAAGCGAATATACCATCGCAAGAATTGATCGATTTATGTATTGATTTTTACAAAAGGTACAGGGATAATGGTAGAGCCCACGAGGTTGCAATAGACCTAACATTGGCTATGGAACCGTTTAATACTCATTCCGCTTATCGAGCGGCACTGGACTCATTGGACAGGAGGTGTGACGACAATAGACAGGGTTCATGAGAATATAGTGAAGATGTCAATTACATATTTTGACGGGAAGGTTGTTAAACCGGAGGATATCAGAACTTTCATCGAAAGGGCGAAATTCCTCTATCCCCATGCGGAACTGAACAAGGCATGGCTTTTCAGGAAACTCGAGAGCACACATGCTATTATCGTTGGAAACCCGGATTTCCTCGATAACAGAACAGATCACGAGGATTGGTTCAATCCTTCAGCCAACGCCTCAATCCGCAGGGAATTCGAGTGGCATTTCTGGGATCATTACAAAATATACTCGACCACGGTAAAAGGATGGCCCACGAGTGTGGTAAACAGCATGGATAGACTGTCTAGCGAGATCCTTTCAAGGATAGAGGATCCATACCGGAAGGGGGGATGGGATCGGCGAGGAATGGTTATGGGAAGCGTCCAATCGGGAAAAACCGCGAATTACACGGCCCTGATAACCAAAGCAGCCGATGCGGGTTACAAATTATTTATAGTACTGGCAGGGGTTCACAACAGCCTTCGTAGCCAAACCCAATCCCGTCTGAACGATGACTTCCTAGGTTATGATATTGATAAGGTTCAGAAGCTAACGAGGAGTGAAAAGAAGATTGGAGTAAGAGAACGATTCAATGACCATAAAATAGTCTATACCCTGACAAGCAGTGACGAGAAGGGAGATTTTAGAAAGGCTATTGCCAGCCAGAGTGGAATCCCTCTTTCCCAGGACGGTCCACCGATAATTCTCGTAATCAAGAAAAATGTTACCATCCTCCGTAATCTGATCAACTGGGTTCCATCTATTGTGGGTGTTCGCGATTCAAACAGTCAATGGCATATCCCAGATATTCCAACAATAGTAATAGACGATGAATGCGATTACGCATCAATCAATACAAGGTGGCCAGAACGGGATGAGAACGGGAACATCAACAACGAGTGGAATCCCACAAAAACAAACATGTTAATCAGGAAATTGATAAAGATGTTAGATAAAAGTGTTTACATCGGTTATACGGCTACTCCATACGCTAACATCTTTATACACAAGGATAATGAAACACACAAAGTATACGGGGAGGATCTCTTTCCCCGCAGCTTCATAATAAGTCTACCCACCCCCAGCAATTACCTCGGCCCCGAGAAAGTATTCGGTCTCGAACAGGATCCAGAACGGGACGTAGAGGAGGTTGATCCCCTACCGCTGATACATGTGATTGATGACCACCAAGACGCGATTCCCGACAGACACAAAAAGGATTTTATTCTTCCATTTCTGCCCGAGAGCATGAGATATGCCGTTAGGTGTTTTATTCTAAGTTGCGCTGCCCGTTCTATTCGTCAAGAAGGGACGACCCATAATTCCATGCTCATTCATGTCACAAGGTTTACCGCAGTTCAAGGACTTCTTTACGAGATGGTAGAGAGTGAACTTCGGGATCTGATGGCGAGAATCATGAGCGGTGAGAATCTTGATGATTTCAGGAATATCTGGGAAAATGACTACTTGCCCACGACGAGGAATATGGCTAATTACAAACCCCCTTTCCGTGACGCCACCGAGCACACGTGGGATGAAATCAAGGGAAAATTGACTAATACTACAAGAAATGTCAAGGTAAAGGAAATCAACGGAACCTCAAGAGATTACCTAGATTACAGGGAATTGGAGATGCAGGCAAAGATCAGGACCAAAACTGAAGAAGAGGTGCCTTGGGAGGAGCGCGGTTTGAGTGTGATTGTTATTGGTGGTGACAAGCTCTCTCGAGGTCTGACGCTCGAGGGGTTGACGGTGAGTTATTACCTGAGGGCTTCAAGAATGTATGATACATTGATGCAGATGGGCCGATGGTTCGGATTTCGTGATGGATATAGTGATCTATGCAGGATATTCACAACCGGGGAACTGATTACTTGGTATAGACACATAGCTGCGGCCACATTGGAACTCCGAGAGGAGATTAATTACATGGCCACCATTCACAAAACGCCCGAGGAATTTGGCCTTAAGGTCCGCAGCCACCCTGGAAGACTAGTGGTCACATCTGCGGGAAAACGTCGAAATTCAGAGCGGATTCAACTTTCATACGATGGAAAAATACCAGAAACCATAATCTTCGATAGACAGTATACCATAAACAACTTCAATGCTCTGAAGAGTCTGATAAGCGAGATTGGGCGCCCACCAGATAAAGAATTCAATCCGGCAACGCCACGCTACCACTGGCAGAATATAACACCCAAAATAATCGTTAATTTTCTGACCAAATATCAGCAGCAGGAAGAGGCAATGAGAACGGTAAGGGCAACAGTCCTTGCCCGTTACATTGAGAGACAGAATAGAAACGGTGAGCTCACAACGTGGAATGTTGTCCTTGTATCCAAACCAGAGAAATCAGAGGCCGATAAGGTCATTGATGTTATTAATGATTACAGCGTGGGTTGCGTTTTCAGAAAGCCATTCCCGGAGGGTTCTCTGACCGGTTCGGTAATATCATTTAAAAGGCTTGTAAGTCCGGCAGATGAGGTGTTGGACCTCACAGATAAGGAGAAAGAGCGGGCACGAGAGTATGACAGGAATAGGGGTAAAGGGAAGAATGGAGATTTTACCCCCTCTGGTCTCGGTATTAGGTATTGTGGTAGACCGAAGGAACGTGGTCTTCTATTGATATATCTTCCGCATGGAAAAGATGAGAAAACAGGCAAGGAATACGGGGGGCCAGAGGATCCTGTGGTGGGCTTTGCCATCAGCTTCCCGAGCAGTGATACAGCAACTCCGATAGAATATCTGGTCAATACAGTATATGCCGAGGATGAAGGGAGTAATTTTAAATGACGGAAAGAATGGAAGAAACAATCGAGAGCATATGGAAAACCATCGAAGAAAAAGTTAAACAGGGCAGTTACGCGGACAAGAGAGTGTACCAGAGGTTGGATCTAGAAAGAGAGACCGGAATCCGCTTGGGAGTGATTGCACCGGGAGATATTAGAGAACTTCTTATTCAATTAACACCAATCGATAAAACCGATTTTACCCCACCAAAGTGGGTAGGCATGCGATTCGAAATCATAATGTTGGACGTGCCTGACAAGGGAACACGACATATCAGACTGTATCTTAACAAACCGGAACATAGAAATGTCTTCACAATGGTGTGTGCAAACATAGTGAACACGCTTCTCGAAGTTTTGAAACCAGAACACAGAACCGTGCAGCTACTGGCCTGCTTGGAGAAATGGACCCACTTCTTTCGGAAACATGGAATTGAGGGATTATCCAAGGAGGCCCAGAGGGGATTATTTGGCGAGATCTCTTGGCTTCAAAAGCTTCTCACGGCAGGTATGGACGAATGCAAGGTTATCGAATCCTGGCATGGATGCAGGAGGGGGTATCACGATTTTGAATTTGGCGGGAAGATTGTGGAGGTGAAGACAACAATATCTAAAGAGCCCCGCAGAGTCAGAATAAATAACGAGAAACAGCTAGATGACAGGGGATTTGACGAGCTATTTCTCTATGTATTAACCTTGCATCCATCATTCTCCGGAGGCCAGAGACTTCCAGATTTGATCAATGCTATCCGTTCCAGACTTATCAGTAACATCGCTGCGAAGGAGTTGTTCGAGCAACTGCTTCAAGATGCAGGTTATCTCGACGTTCACGAAGTATTGTACGATGATGGGTATATCGTAAAAATCGAGGAGGTCTTCCAGATTAGGAAGGGTTTCCCGAGAATAATCGATTTACCATCGGGGACCGGAGACATTTCATACTCCCTGATAATCTCGGCCTGTTCCGGTTTCCTCGTGGACCTAGATGATGCCATCAATGTTTTCTTGGGGGGTGAACAAATTGGCAGATCTCTCTGAGGCTTATCAACGTTTCCATTCCGATATTACTACAACCGCACTTGGACTTGACATGCTTAGGGAACACAAGTTCGTGGAGGATGTGGGTGAGATGCTTGTCGAGGCAGGGGAGCTGGATGATTTTGTGAGATCTTCCTACAAGGGACGTGGGATGAAGATTGATGGGTACTGTTTTGACGAGGAATTTAGCAATCTCAACCTTATCATAGCATACTGGAAGGATGAACCCGATATCTTGAAGGCCAAGGTAACCAACACCGTGGTAGAAGCAGAATTCAAGCGTTGCATTCAATTCTTCCAGCGCAGTAAATTGGAGCTCTACAACAGAATCGAAGTGGCGAACGAGGCCCACGATCTCGCGAGGTTGATTCATGAACTCAAGAACGAGATAATCGGTGTGAGAATAATCCTCATAACGGACGGGATCACTGAAAAAAGGGCTGCGACGGTTGAGATAATCGACAACATAGAATTCAGGCTTCTCATCTGGGACATGGAGAGGATCCTCCACTTCATCGAAACCGGTGAAAAGGAGATTGTAGTTGTAGATTTTCTTGAAAATAGTGGCGAGCCCATCCCATGCATCAGTTACGAAAATGGTAATGAAATCTACGAAACCTATCTCGCATTTATCCCAGGTCAAACACTTGTAGATTTATATTCACAATGGGGAACAAGGATGCTCGACATGAATGTCAGGGTTTTTCTCTCGGGTCGGGGCAAGGTAAACCGGGGAATACGTGATACGATCATCAGTGAACCGGATATGTTTTGTGCATACAACAATGGCATTACTGTATTCGCCAGAGAACTCGAATTCATCACACTAGACAATGGTTCTCGGGGAATTGCTAAAGCAAAAGATTTTCAGATTGTGAATGGAGGGCAGACCATCGCCTCATTATACCACACCTTCAAGAAACAGAAAGTAGATCTGTCCAAGATACACGTCCAGATGAAGGTTGTGGTGATTAACGATCCCGAAAAGATCGGTACACTTGTCCCTCGAATCAGTGAATATTCCAATACCCAGAACAGGGTCAGTCTTGCAGATCTAGCAGCCAACGATCCTCCACATCCCGAGCTTCACGAAATATCAAAACGATTGCTTGCTCAGGATCCTACTGGTGGTTCAAGGATGACCTACTGGTTCTACGAGAAAGCCAGGGGTAGCTACGAAGAGACCAAGCGTTTGGAAGCCAGAACGCCGGCAAAAAGGAGGGAATACGAGGCGAAATATCCGAAGGCTCAGAGATTTGACAAGAGCATATTCGGGAAGTCTTGGAATACTTATCTTAGAAAACCCCAAACTGTCAGTCTGGGAGCACAGAAAAACTTTGCCAACTTCAACCTATGGCTGAGAGAGCAAGAGGAAGAGGATTTAACCGAGTTTTTCAAGAAGACGGTGGCACTTGTTATGTTATGGAAGAATGCTGAGCGTGTTGTCTTTAGGCAGTCTTTCGAGGGATACAGACACAACATAGTTACCTATACCCTAGCCTGGCTATTCGAGTTGACTGACTGCAGAATAGACCTTGATAGACTCTGGAACAGGCAAACCGTGGACGAATGCATACTCGAAGTTATAGAAGGTATGAGCCATGTGGTAAATAAGCATATACGAAACACGGAAAAGAACATAACGGAATGGTGCAAGAATGAGGAGTGCTGGTCTATACTGAGATCACGAGAGTATGTTCTACCTCATGGGATCGAGAAAACTTATATCTCCTCAGAGGCAAAGAAAAAGGGATATGATCCCCGAATCAAGGTCGAGGTGGAGATAATCGATTTCTGCAAATCCAAGGGGGGCAAGGCATGGTGGCAGCTCGCGATCTGGTTAAAGAAAATGGGATTTCTCAGCGGGAAAGCTCGGAGCCAGTGCGGGAATATGGGCAGAACTTTGGACCGGGGAAAAGAGCCCAGCATTCGCCTGGCCACCCCGTGTAAAAAAATCTGGGAGGCTGCCGTCCTTAGAGGATGGAAGTGGGATGAGAATTCTATTTAATTTCCATGCGACTATAATGTAAAGTTTGAATAAATAGTGAATAAATAGGTACACACCCCATTTTCTTAGATAATTAATATTTTACTTTTAAATTAGATAAATAGAGAAGATGTGTCAGCTCAATAATTCGGTAACTTTTTCTAACTTTTCGTAAGAGGTTTAGAACGACATAGAACGATCCTTCTGTGTGTTATTATTGCACTTTTATAATATTTTTAAAAAAAACAATACGTTAAATGTCGAGACCTGGTCCCAAATATCTACAGGAGGAAGGTGCATTTTAGTTTACCATTTCAAATTTACTTTATTCTTGAAACTAAAAGTGAGTTTGGTACCACTAGAGTAGAGAGGGGCATAAAAGATAATTTTCTAAATAAACATTCTATATTAATTAAATAAAATACTATAAAACTTTCCGGAATCCTGGCATTAAAAGAGCAGGGGAGGTCTCTTAAATAAATATTTTTAAAAAAAGGGGTTTTTTGAAAGATTTGTCGTATAATGAATATAAAGAAATTCTACTCTGCTACTTGGATAGTTCTTTTAATAGAAAATGAAAGTCTAGTGAACTAAATTACAGGTTATTTAAAATGTGCAAAAGAAAACTTAAGAATTTTATAGAGTTATTTTTTTTAAAAAACTTTTTCGGTTGGTTTTTTTTAAGCCTTATAATTCTTTTTATTACAATTCCACTTAATTATTCAATAGAATATAAATTAATACTTTTTGGATTGATATTAGCTTTTGGTAGCTTAGTATATAACTGGAAGCAAATGCAAGAACTTTTTAAATCTCCTAACTTAGATCTATTTCTTTCTTTTGAAGGAGAATTACTAAAAGAAATTACTTTAGAAAAAAATAAAATGTATCAGATCGAAATGGTGGCAAATAATAAGGGTGATAAAATAGCCGATAAATTTGCATTTATATTAGCTTTTGAAAAGATTGAAGGATTAGAATATCATATGGATACGATAAGTTTTTATTCATACGATGAAAAAAGGAACGGTAAAAAATTTTTAAGATTAGAGAATAATTCTAAAAATATTAACTTTATCTTTCCTAGTTTTTCACATTCGTTAGGAACTTTATATTTAAAATATTCACAAAAGCCTATTCCATCTCACATTATTGAATATACAATATTAGCAAATGATATGTGTTTAAAAAAAGGCGAATTAAAAATTCATATTAAGTAATATAAAAAATCAGGGTAACTATATTTCTTTATTTTAGTTTTGTATAAATACGATAAAAACAAAGGATGTTTCAGTAATAAAAAATACAAATAATAACCCTAATCAACCAAAAGGGCAGGGTAGGAAAAACTACTCTTGAATGTTAGTGAATACTATAAATTATTTTTTCTATAAAAAGGAGTAATATATTTAACTTGAATAAAAAAAATAAAGAAAAAGTTAAATTAAGAGTTTGTTCAATTGAAGGTTGTGGCAGACCAACTCATAGAGAATCAAAATATTGTATTTTTCACGCAGGCGCACAGGAAAAAACTGAAGAAGAGTTTAAGATAGCACTTAAAAAGTATACAGAAGAAATTAAAGAAGAAGACAAAGATTATGATTTCAGCGGTTTTATATTTATCGGAAACATAAATTTTAAAGATGATTTAAATATTACTATTTTTAAAAATGCTAACTTTATGGATGCAACCTTTAAGGGAGAAGTTTACTTTGTGGGTATAATCGTCAAGGGAAATATGAGTACAATCTTCAAGGGAAATACTAATTTTATCGATGCAACCTTCGAGGGAAATGTTTACTTTTCGGGTGCGGGTACAATCTTTAAGGGAGATGCTACCTTTATCAATGCAACCTTCGAGGAAAAGGTTGACTTTGAATCTGTAACCTTCAAAGAAGGTGCTGACTTTATGTATGCAACCTTCGAGGGAGATTTGTACTTTGACAATGCGATCTTCAAGAGATACTTATCTTTTTTAGGTGCTACTTTACCCCCCGGAAAAAATTTAGAACTCAGGGTAAAGAATGAAGTGAAGAAGAAGAGAATTATTTCCGGAAGTATTTCCTTTCAGCATGCTTTTTTAGAAAATGACTATTTAAGTCTGGACTTAGATGAGGGTGTACTTATTGACTTTACTGATGCCTTGCTTAGAAATACTAAAATTGAAAAAAGTCAAATCGAGAATCACATCCTTCAGGAGAATAAGAAAGAATTTTCTGAGGCCCGAGACGTTTTTCTTCTTCTTAAGAATAATTTCCACAGTATTGGAAAATACGAAGATGAAAGTTGGGCTTTTAAAAAAGAAAAAGACATGGAGAGAAAAAGTAATTTTCGTTTTAAGACTTTGCATAAATGGCTCTGGTCTTGTTTTTTAAATGGAATATTTGGGTATGGTGAACAGCCGGGGAAAGTAATAATATCAGCGATATCAATTATTTTAATTTTTACTTTTCTTTTTATGAGTTCTGGAATAAGTAGTTCTATAATTGGAAGTTCTACTTCAAAAAATTTTTTAGATTGTGTATATTTCAGTGTTATTACTTTCACCACTTTAGGTTATGGAGATTTTCGCCCTTTGGAAGGTTGGGGCAGAATATTTGCAGGGACAGAAGCCTTTATTGGTGCTTTAATGATGGCACTTTTCATTTATACATTTGCTCGGAGAACAGGGGGAAGGTAAATATTCAATAAAATTAGTGAATTAATTTTTAAAAAAAGGGGTAAAGAAAGCTTTGGTAAGAAAAACAGTAATAAAAAGGATAGTTATTATATTAATTATTAGTTTAGTCTTTGTTTTTTCTCTTAATGCTCTTGCTAAAACAGAGGTTTACTTTTCTCTTTATGATGACCCAGAAGCAGTAATTATCGAGCATGTAGATGGAGCAGAAGAATTTATAAGTGTTGCTATGTATACCTTTACTGATATAGAAATATCTAAGGCAATACTTGAGGCCAGAGATAGGGGAATAGATGTTAAGATATTATTAGACCGTTCGCAAGTTAAGGCTAAATATAGCAGGTCCCGCTATTTTGTCAAGAACGGCATAGAGGTAAGGATAAGCTCAAACAGTTATATCATGCACAATAAGTTTGTGGTAATAGACAATAAGATAGTAATTACCGGATCCTATAACTGGACTGCCTCCGCGGGGGAAAGAAATGACGAAAATTTATTAGTAATAGATTACAACTATATTGTGGAAAGATATCAAGATCAGTTTAATAATCTATGGGATAATAAATATAGCCCAGAAAGATACCAGGATTTAATTAGCGAGGCCAGTATAAGTTCTCTTCCGGCTCCGGAGACTACTGAGGAAGCCCTTGCTCCACCAGGTAGTAAAGTTATAAATATCAATACCGCCTCATTAGAAGAATTGGATCGGCTTTGGGGAGTGGGTGAAAAAATTGCACAAAATATAATTGACTACAGGGAAGCCCATGGGGATTTAAAGCGCCGGAAGATATTAAGCTGGTGGACGGCATAGACGATAAAAAATGGAAGAAGTGGAAAGAAGAAGGTTGGATTATAAAGATAAAATAAATAATAAAGGAGAAAGGGCATAAAATGGACTACAAAAAATATTATTACTTAGAAGAGTATATTTTTAATGAAGTGAAAAGTGCCTTTTACCAAAGAGGGTTTTTGACTGCTAAAGAATTTTTTTGCATAATTATCTGGAAGGCCAATCGAGCAAAATCAAAGATTGCCAAAAGAATGAAAGAGAGAAGCCCGGATTTAGATTTACAGACTATCGTTAAAAATCTAACCAAGAATTTATATAAAAGGAAAACATCAAAAGAAAGTTTTGTATACTTATTTGATGACTGGGGATTTCGATTACCTACAGTCTCGGCTATCCTAACAGTCCTATTCCCTAATGATTTCACTATTTATGATGTTAGGGTTTGCGATATATTAGGAAAATATCATAATATTTCCAATAAAACGAAAACCGATGCTGTTTGGAATGACTACATAAAATTTATTAAATCTGTAAAACAGGAAGTCTTGAATGAAAAAACACTAAGAGACAAAGATAGATGGTTATGGGGTAAATCATTCATTGAGGCTTTAGAAAAAGATATAAAGACTGAATTCAACGTTGCCCCAACTTCCGATAACAGTGGATAAAAGGTTTCACTATGCTTCACCCAAGGAAGAATCACAAAAAGGAATTTTAGTAAATGCTTGGAGCTGGGAAACCTTGTAAAAAGTGAAAATTAAACTATAGAAAAAATAGAAGGTGTACTTATTTAAATTAATAAAAACCATTAATTAGGAAGAATAAGAAATGGCACAGTGTAAAATGTGTGGCCAGAAAGGTTTTTTTCTTTCGGTAAGTGAAAATGGTCTCTGTAAATCCTGTGAATTAATTTTAACTGTATATTATGAAAGATAAGATGCCAAACGAAACTAAATGGAATTTAGTTGCTTCTTGTGGGCTTTATTGCGGAGAATGCACAGCCTTTCTAAATAGAAAATGTGGAGGTTGTAGATCTAATAAAGGTTTAAGCACAAAATATAAAAAATATTGCAAGATT
>Ga0209991_10001230_pt1 | contig 11561 bp, 10 predicted proteins | sample ChitaG_FD_183167 | JGI IMG/M metagenome (GOLD analysis project Ga0209991, IMG submission 183167) | Deep subsurface microbial communities from South Pacific Ocean to uncover new lineages of life (NeLLi) - Chile_00310 metaG (SPAdes)... | ecosystem: Environmental > Aquatic > Marine > Oceanic >...
TTCACCAAAAGCTTGACTTTGTCATGGTCGATCTTGCTGCCTTCTTCAAACCTGTTCTCACTGTCCTAGATGGCTACAGAATTCTTATCAGGAACGGCCCACAAGGAGGCAGACTCTCTGATGTTAAACTCCACAAAACCATAGTGGCAGGCGTAGATTACGTGGCTGTAGACGCAATAGGAGCGACTTTCTTCGGCATAAAACCAGAGGACCTGCGTTTTCTTCAACTTGCAAATCAAAAGGGATTTGGAAAAATCAATCTGGAGAAATTAAGGATTGAAAAAAGAACGGTCTAAAAAATACCGGATTATCCAAATCATCAGGATCCTTATCCAATCTTTCTTTTTTTTGCTTTTTTTTTATCTTTTACTTGGAACTCGCTTCCCTGGAGAGGATTATATCGGGAATGTTGAAGTTTTTTTTCATTTCGACCCCCTTCTTGCCCTGACAACCTTTATAGCTTCCCGAGCAGTATTCGTGGCATTTGCCTTGGCAGCCATCACAATCATCGTCACTTTTTTCATGGGTCGAATAGCATGCGGCTGGGTATGCCCTTTGGGATCCTTCCACCAGTTCTTCTCTTTCATCTTTAAAAAGTCAAAACTCCTGCATCCGAAAAAAGTCCAGGATAACCATACAGCTTTGAAATACTATATTCTGGTATTCATTATTATCAGCGCTATTTTTACACTCGACCTGGTTGGCCTGCTTGATCCTCTCTCTTTTCTCTATCGTTCTTTCACAGTCGGGATTATTCCCGCCATAAGCTTCATTATCGATAGCCTCATGGATTTTCTCTATCAAGTTAATCTTTCTTCTCTAGGTGATAGTCTTTTTCAATTCTTCGAGAACCTTGACATCAATGCCACTTTTCAACAGGGTTTTTTTATCGCAACTATATTCATCGGCATTGTGCTTTTAAATATCCTCAGGGAAAGATTCTGGTGCCGCTATCTGTGCCCTTTAGGGGCTTTTCTTGGCCTTGTTTCAAGATGGAATGTATTCAAACTTAAGATTAATCCTGAAAAATGCATTGAATGCGGACTCTGCACGATTCACTGTCAAACTCAAGCCAATCCATTCCCGAATGAAGAATGGAAAAGTTCTGAATGTGTGTACTGTTACACCTGCAGCGCTATCTGCCCTACGAGTGCCATCGGATTTCCTTTGAAACCTGCACCTGAAAGAATCGAGACAGTAAACCTTTCTAGAAGAAAACTTATCTTTAGTTCGCTCCTGGGTGTTCTTGTCGTCCCGTTCTTCCGAATCTCTCCGTCCAGGAACCGGGCATCAGAGAAATTGATCCGACCCCCAGGGGCACTTTCTGAAGAACAGTTTTTGCAAAAATGTATCAAATGTAGCGAATGCATGAAAGTCTGCCCCACCAATGCTCTCCAGCCAGCCTTAACAGAGGCAGGCCCGGAAGGCATCTGGACACCCATGCTTGTACCCAAGATCGGATATTGTGAATATTACTGTTCTCTTTGTTCACAAGTTTGCCCCACTGGAGCCATAAAAGAGCTAACCATAGAACAGAAAACCCAGGTCAAGATTGGAACAGCCTGGATTAACAAAAATCGCTGTATTCCCTGGATATTTGGTGATCCCTGTATCGTGTGTGAGGAACATTGTCCGGTTTCCCCTAAGGCCATAAAATTGATGAAAACAGAAGTAACGCTTCCTGATGGAGTCGTAAAAACTCCTTTAGCCCCTGTCATCGATATAGAACTCTGTAATGGTTGCGGAATATGCGAGAACAAATGCCCGGTGGTGGATGCCCCTGCTATCTATGTGACGAGTGTTGGAGAGAGCCGTTCAGAAAAAAATCAACTGTTGCTCGATATCATCCAGCAGGAAGAAGAGATCTATTAATCAAAAAATCCAAATTACAATGACCAGGACTTCTATTGGTTTAAGGTTGAAGGTTTAAGGTAAAAATGCTACTTTAAACCTTAAATATTCAACTTTAAATAAAATCTGTCTTGCCTCTTTGTCTTGCCCTTTAGTTTGTCTTGCCTACTTAGATAAACTGTTATACTGATATACTGCTATACTGACTTACTGACTTAAATCGTAAGCCGTGAGCAGAAATAATGGTTTAAGGTTGAAGGTTTAATGTTTAATACTATAAGAAAAATATTAATACTTTAAACCTTAAACTAATTTGTTTAGTATTTGGAAATTACTCTGATAGTGCCTTCTTCAATTCTTCCTGCAGATGGGGAATAACCTGAAACAGATCGCCTACTATGCCACAGTCGGACACCTTAAAGACAGGGGCTTCAGGATCCTTGTTCACAGCCACTATGTACTTTGAGGAAGCCATCCCTGCTAAGTGTTGAATTGCGCCTGAAATCCCAAATGCCAAATAAAGATTTGGAGAGACGGTTTTTCCTGTTTGGCCCACCTGATGTTGATGATCAATCCATCCAGCGTCTACTGCAGAACGAGAAGCACCCACAGCAGAATGGGGCAGGATAGAGGAGAGATTCCTAAGCATGTCAAAATTTTCAGGTCCCTTCATCCCTCTTCCTCCCGAAACCACAATATCTGCTTCAGTTACATCAAGCTCTGCACCTTCTTCCCTTATAATCTCGACCACTTGAGCTTTAATCTGGTCCTCGGTAATAACCGCATCTTTTCTTATGACCTCAGCCTGTTTATCTACAGGATCGATAAGAGGAAACACATTTGGTCTGAGGGAAGCTATTTGTGGTGAAGATTTAAGAATAAAGGTCGCAAAGGCTTTCCCAGCAAAAATTGGCCGCACAACCTCCAGTTTTCCATCTTTGCAAGCTGTTTGGGTACAATCAGAAGCCATGCTCACTCCCAGTTTAGCAGCCAGCCGAGGCGCTAAATCCCTGCCCATGGCAGTAGCCGAAAACAGAATAATTTCAGGGTTGATTTCCCCTGCCAAGGAAAAAAGAACCTCCACAAAACCAGAAGGAGAATAGCGGCTGAGAAGAGAATTTTCAAGGACAAACACCTTTGAAGCCCCATAACGGAAAATGTCGGGAGCAAGGCTCTCTAAATTATGGCCAACAAGAACAGCATTGACTTCAGCGTTCATCTCTGCGGCTCTCCTTTTGCCCTCAGAAAGAGCTTCCAAAGAAGATTTTTTTACCTTGCCTTCTCTAACTTCTATAAAAACTAAAATCATTTTCTCCTCCTAGATGACCTTGGCTTCCTTGTGTAAGAATTCCACAAGTTTCTTTGCCGCCTCCTTAGGTTCATCCTCTATGATCTTTCCAGCCTCCCTTGTGGGGGGGCTCTCCATTCTAGTTAACTCCAGTTGTGAAACAAGATCCTCTGTATTTAGACCCAAATCTTCCAGAGATAGCACTGGTATTTGTTTTCTCTTAGCCATCATGATGCCCTTTAATGTTTCGTAACGAGGTTCATTTAAACCTTTCTGGGCACTGATAACGGCTGGCAAAGGAAAAGAAACTTTCTCTATGGCCCCCTCAATTTCTCGATGAGCAGTGCCATTATTTCCTTCAATTTCCAGTTTCGTCACCACGTTAACTTGAGGCACACCTAGAAACTCAGCAACCATGGCAGGGATTTGGGCATTATCAGCACCCATAGACTGTTTCCCGAACAGGAGTAAATTGTATTCAGGAAATTTTTCCTTTAAGGCATACGCAATAATCTTGGCTGTCCTTAAACCATCATAAGTTTCAGGGGTATCATCCTTCAAAAGCACTGCCTCATCAGCTCCCATTGCCAGACATTTCTTCAATATTACCAATACCTCTTCAGACCCAACCGAAAGGACAGTAACTTTGCCTTCTTTAGCCTCTCTTATTCGAAGGGCTTCCTCCACCGCATACTCATCATAAGGACTCAAAACAAAGTTTAGGCCTTCTTCGATAACACTATTCGTCTCAGGGCTTATCCTTATCTTGGATTCGGTATCAGGCACCCTTTTGACAAATACAAAAATATTCACTTGATCCTCCTATTCAAAAACAAAGCAATAAAATTTGGTTTAAGGTTTAAAGTTGAAGGTTTAATGAAAATTATGAGTAGTGATATTACTCTCAAACTTATTTTTGTCTCCAAAATTTCGAAACGGATTAGATGAATTTCTTGCCTTAAACATTAAACGTTCAACTTTTAACGATGATATTTAATCTATTCGTCAAATTTCTTCAAAAGAAGAGTTCCATTCGTCCCGCCAAATCCAAAAGAATTACTTAAGGCATAAATGATCTCCGCTGTGCGGGCTTTATTGGGAACATAGTCCAGGTCACAGTCAGGGTCAGGGTATTCATAATTAATTGTTGGAGGCATGATTTGATTTTTCAGACAAAGGGCTGAAATCGCAGCCTCGAAGCTTCCTGCAGCACCCAGGAGATGTCCAGTCATTGACTTAGTCGAATTTACACATATCTTGTATGCATGGTCTTTGAAAACCCTTTTTATGGCCAACGTCTCGATTCTGTCGTTATGAGGAGTGGAGGTACCATGAGCATTTATATAATTTACTTCTCTGGGCTGAATACAAGCATCCTTGATAGCTCTTTTCATCGCCAGGTAAGCCCCCTCTCCATCCAGACAAGGAGCAGAAACATGATAAGCATCTCCGCTCATCCCGTATCCGACGATCTCTGCGTATATTCTAGCCCCTCGCTTTAAAGCTGTACTAAAATCTTCAAGAACAAGAATACAGGCTCCCTCTCCCATGACAAATCCATCCCTCTGTGCATCGAAAGGGCGGGAAGCTTTATGAGGTTCATCGTTTCTCATAGAAAGGGCACGCATAGAACAAAAACCTGCAAGCCCGAGCGGAGTAATTGGGGCTTCTGCCCCACCAGCAAGCATGATATCAGCATCTCCTCTGGCGATAATCCGATAGGAATCACCAACGCTATGGGTGCTGGTAGAACAGGCGGTTGCATTGGCTAAATTCGGGCCTTTCGCCTTGTGTCTTATAGAGATCCGGCCAGCAGCTTCATTAATTATGGATGAAACTAAAAAAAACGGCGAAACCCGACTTGGACCTTTTTCGAGCAATATTTTATGTGTTTCCTCAATAGTACCAATACCTCCTATCCCTGAGCCCACATAAACGCCTGTTCTTTCTCCCTCTAAAAGTTCAGACTTAATGAATGAATCTTCAGCCGCTAACTGAGCAGCAGAAACAGCATACTGGATGAAAGGATCCATCTTCCGGACCTCCTTTTTTTCGATAAAATCAAGAGGGTCGAAGTCTTTGACTTCTCCTGCAATTTTAGAGGAAAAACCGGAAGCATCAAACTTGGAGATAGACACAATTCCTCCTCTGCCTTCTAAAACCGCCTTCCAATTCTTCTCAATGCCAACTCCTAAGGGGGAAACTATACCAATGCCTGTAATAGCTACGCGCCTCGAAGGGACTACTTTTCTTGAGGAAAGGGGGATTCCCATCTTGAACTTATATCTTTTTACTTATTAGAGAGATTGCCTAAAACATAATCTATAGTCTTGCCAACGGTTGTCAATTTTTCCGCTTTTTCATCAGGAATATCCATATCAAATTCATCCTCTAAGGCCATGACCAATTCAACTGTATCTAAAGAATCTGCGCCTAAATCATCAATAAACGAGGCCTCTTCAGTAACTTGGTCCTCGCCGATGCTAAGTTTGTCTGCAACAATAGCCTTTATTTTTTTCAGTAATTCTTCTCTCTCCATTCTTGTCCTCCTCTATATTAGATTTGTATACAAAAACATCACAGAATGTTACATAAACATTCCGCCATTTACGTTAATAACCTGGCCAGTGATATAAGCAGCCTCATCGGAAAGAAGGAATTTAACAACATATGCAACCTCCTCAGGAGTCCCCAATCTCTTCAATGGGATGATATCAACAAAGATTTTTTTTGCTGAGTCAGGAAGATTCTCGGTCATGGGGGTAGCAATATAACCCGGCGCGACAGCATTAACTGTTATTCCCCTGGAAGCTACTTCCCTGGCTAATGATTTTGTAAAACCAATAACACCTGCTTTTGAGGCAGAATAGTTAGTTTGTCCAGCGTTGCCCATTAAGCCCACAACTGACGAGATATTAACAATGCGGCCGTATCGATTTTGAATCATATTCCTGATTACTGCTCTGGAAAAATTAAAAACACCCTTTAAATTGACTGTCAAAACAGCATCCCATTCTTCCTCTTTCATTCGCATCAGGAGATTATCCCTCGTAATGCCTGCATTGTTGACCAAATGATCAATTTTTTGATGATTCTGGATAATCGCCTCCACAACTTCAGATATTTTTCCCATACGTGTAACATCAGCACAATAAACAGAAGCTTTCCCGTTGCTGGCTTTTATATTACGGGCAACTTCTTCTAATTTTTCCTTCTGAACATCAACCAGAACAACCTCTGCTCCTTCCCTAGAAAGATCTCGGGCGATGGCTTCGCCAATCCCTTGAGATGCTCCAGTAACAATCGAAACTCTTTCAGAAAATTGCATTTTATGCCTTTAGACGCTAAATCTCTGAGAAAGCCTGTCCAATTTCCTTTTGAATTTTCTCCTGGACCTTGCCCACCACAAAATCCTTTGCTAATTTCACTGCATTCTTTACTGCAGTTGAGCTTGAACGTCCATGACCAATGATACAGGCTCCGTTTAACCCCAGCAAATGAGCTCCTCCATACTCTGAATAATCCACTTTTTTATAGAGCTTTTTCAAATTTCTCTTCATTAAAATAAATCCGATTTTAGAGAAAATATTCTTCATGATTTCAGTACGAGCCATTTTAAAAAGAGTCTCAACAACTCCTTCGCTAACTTTTAAGGCAATATTCCCTGTAAAGCCATCGCTTACGATAACATCCGCTTTCCCTGAATAAATATCTTTACCCTCTACATTTCCAATAAAATTCAAAGGAGAGGATTGCAGCCTTTCAAAAACTTCTTTGATAAGGTCATTTCCCTTTGTCTTTTCTTCTCCTATACTCATGAGGGCTATACGAGGATTCTTTAAACCAAGCACGTTTTCCACAAAAATCCGACCCATTATCGCAAATTGCTGGAGGTGATGGGCACTACAGTTGACACTTGCTCCAACATCTAATAGCAAAGTAAGGCCACTTAGCGCAGGAACAAGAAGAGCTAATGCAGGTTTATCCACTCCTTTTAAAGCCCCTAGTACTTTCTTTGATGTATAGACAATTGCAGCAGTATTGCCTGTACTGACAAAAGCCTGTGCTTCTTCTTTTTTTACTAGCTGAGTCCCGATACGGATAGAAGATTTCTTCTTTCTTCTGAAAGAAAGAAGGCCTTCTCCCATGCCGATGGCCTCCGCGGCATTAATGATTGTAACCTTTGCCTTTGAGTGGTCGACCCTGTCTAACTCTTTTTTTATAAGCGCTTCTATACCAACCAGAAGAACTTCTATTTGATTCTCCTGTGATGCCTTTACTGCTCCTTCAACCATTACCTTGGCTCCGAAGTCTCCTCCCATTGCATCAACTGCTACTCGCATCTAATCCCCTTTTTAATCTTCAGCTCCTTCTATCACCTGCCGACCTTTGTAATATCCGCATTCAGGACATGCCCGGTGAGGCAATTTGGGATTTCCACAGTTGGAACATAGGGACAGAGAGGGAACCTCAAGGGCATCATGGGCTCTTCTCTTCCCTTTTCTTGAGCGAGAATGTCTTCTTTTTGGATGTGCCATTTATCTTTTATCTCTCAAAAATATTTTAAGCTTCTTGAGGCGAGGGTCAGATTCATTCGCCTCACATAAACATTCACCAGTCTGTATAATTTTCCCACAAATGGGACATATTCCTTGACAATCTTCAGTACATAAGGGTTTCACTGGAAAAGTCAGGTTCAACTGTTCCAAAACAATCTCTTTAAGGTCTATCTTTCGGGTGTAATAAAAATATTTATTCAAGTCGTCACTATCCAATTGATACTTTCCAGCATCAAGTTCTTCAGGAAAAGAGACAAGATCAAAACTGGAATCAATAGGAAATTCAAATGGGAGCAGGCAACGGCTACAGACAAAACTAAGGCAAGTACGAACTCTTCCTTTTATAAAAACTTCTTCTCCAACCTTTCTTACTGAAATTTCTGCATGTACATGTTCACAAAATACAGCATTTTTCTCCACAAGTTCAACATTGAAGAATTCAAAGTCTCTACAAACTTTTAGCCCTTCTGAGGGCAATCTATCAATATCTATGATCATCTTATTTCTCTTAAAAAAAGTTATCCTATTATACCATCTTGCGTTTCTTTGTCAACAGCATTGCAAGACCTTGCCTTATTGGGAAGGCAAGACAAATTTGGTTTAAGGTTTAAGGTTAAAAGTTACAATTTCTTTCCTTAAACCTTCCACATTAAACCTTCAACTATTTAATAGTTCTAAAATTTTGCTTTAGATCTAATTCTGGTCTTATGTCTACGTTTTCCACAATTCACCGACCTACTATTTGCTTGATATCCTGACAACAAGGAGTATAATATTGCATGTAGGGAACAGGGTTAACAATGGCTGGATATAACACAGAAATCTCACACAAAGGATCAACCTTTCACGTTCAAACACAAGACAAAGGAATAAACGCTCATTATATCGAATCTATCCTCTATAAATCCGGAAAAGTTCTCTCTTCTCGAAGAACTTTTTACACATCTTTCCTCAACAGCCCTTATCTCAAAGATAAAATCACTCAAATCATAGAAGAACAACACAAAGCAATCCTCAATGAAATATCAGAGGGCAAATTTGATCATTTATGATTTCTGTTAATCGGTTAGTCAGTTAGTCTGTTTGTCGGTTAGACGGTTTGTCGGTTATTTTAATTTAAATATTTAACAGATTAACTGACTAACAGATTAACTGATTAACAGACTAACTGACCAACTGACAATAATGAAAGAAAATAAACTTTTTTTAATCGACGGCAATTCTCTCCTTTACCGCTCTTTTTATGCCATTCAACATCTATCTACTTCTCAAGGATTTCCGACCAATGCTATTTATGGTTTTATCACCATGCTCAGAAAGTTAAAAGAGAAAGAAAAACCTCGCTACCTTGGAATAGCCTTCGACACCAAAGGGCCTACTATCCGTCACAAAGCCTTCAAAGATTATAAAGCTCACCGTAAACCGATGCCAGAGGATTTAGTCATTCAGATACCAGTCCTAAAAAAAATCATCAAAGCCATGAAAATTCCCTTTTATGAACACGAAAACTATGAAGCAGACGATGTCCTGGGGAGCCTGGCATACAAGGCCTCCGCCCAAAATATTCATTCTGTCATTGTTACTAGTGATAAAGATCTGCTCCAGCTCGTCGATAAGTCAATTACTGTCTACAATCCTAAAAAAGAAATATATCTAGACGAAAAAAAAGTAAAAGAAGACTTCGGAGTTGCCCCTTCTCAGATTGTTGATGTCCTTGCTCTATGGGGCGATCCTTCTGATAATGTTCCAGGTGTCCCCGGAATTGGAGAAAAAACGTCCAAAGAGTTGATTAATCTATTCGGCTCTCTCGATAACCTGTTGAAAAACCTTGATCAAATACAAAAAAAGCGACTGCGAGAAAAAATCGAGAATAATCTGGATCAGTTAAACCTGAGCCGCCAATTAGTAACAATCTATAAAGAATTAAACATAAAACTCAGCCTGCAAGAGCTCTCTGTATCCGAGCCAAACTATAAAGAGCTGACCCAGCTCTTTCAAGAATTAGGATTTTCTTCCCTTATATCTGAATACCTGAAGAAGCCACAAGGAATTAAAAAAAAATATAACTATATCTTAGAAGAAAAATCTCTGTGCACCCTGATATCTCAAATAAAAAAAGCAAAATCCGTCTCCCTCGATACTGAAACAGACAGTCCATTCCCAACACAAGCCCGGTTAGTTGGGATGTCTTTTGCCATAAAACCAGGTAAAGCTTTCTACCTTCCTCTTCGCCATGATTACCCCAATGCCCCAAAACAAATTCCAAAAGAAAAAGCCTTCCGCCTTCTTGAAGAGATTCTTACGGACTCCAGGATAAAAAAAATAGGACAAAACATCAAATATGATTATATCGTTCTTAAAAGAGAAGGAATTTCTCTTCAAGGTATAGATCTAGATACAATGGTAATTTCCTATCTCTTAGAGCCAAACTGGGGAAAACACAATTTAAACAAGCTAGCCTTAACCTATCTCCAGGTCAGAACCATCCCTTATCATGATATTGTAGGGAAAGGGAAGAATGAAGTCACAATGAATGCCGTAGATATCAAGCAGGTAGCTCCTTATGCCTGCCAGGATGCAGATGTTGCTCTTCAACTTAGCTCAATGCTCTGGCCTAACCTCAAAGAAAAAAAACTGGACACCCTTTACAAAAAAATCGAACTCCCCCTTATTGAAGTTCTTGCTGATATGGAAATTGCAGGTGTAAGGATTGATTCTGAAGCCTTAATAAAGTTGTCTACAGAGCTTCAGGAGGAACTTAATCGTCTAAAAAAGAAAATCTACTCATTCAGTTGTGGAGAATTCAACATCAACTCTCCACAACAGCTCGCACATATCCTTTTCGATAAATTAAAACTTCCTCCGTCCCGAAGGACAAAAATTACTAAGGGATATTCTACTGGTTTTGATGTCCTTCAAGAATTATCCAAGGACTTTCCTATAGCTAAACATGTCCTCGAATACAGGCAGCTTGCAAAACTCAAGTCAACCTATGCTGATTCTCTTCCTCTTCTTATCAACCCTGAAACAGGGAGAGTTCATACTTCTTACAATCAGACAGTGGCGGCTACAGGAAGACTGTCCAGCAGTGATCCGAACCTCCAAAACATACCAGTTAGAGGGGAATGGGGACAGAGATTCCGTCAGGCTTTCATCCCTGCGCCGGACCATCTCTTTCTCTCGGCCGACTATTCCCAAATAGAACTCAGGGTTTTGGCGCATCTTTCCAAAGACCCTGTTTTAATCGAGACTTTTCTCCACGACCGGGACATCCACCAAGAAACAGCAGATCAGGTTTTTGGAAGCTCCGCAGCTCTCTTCAAGGAGGAACAACGCAGGAGAGCTAAGATAATCAATTTTAGTATCGTATACGGGGCATCCGCCTTTTCTCTGGCAAAAGAACTCGGTACTTCTAATTCTGAAGCCCAGAAATTTATTGATCTATATTATGAAAATTTCCCTCTAGTGAAGGAATTCCTGGAAAAGATTGTAAACGAAACAAGGGAAAAAGGATTCTCAGAAACTCTCTTTGGAAGGAAGCGGCAGGTCCCTGAGCTCAAGCATAAAGATAAATCTGCCCAACAGGCAGGACGCCGTATCGCTCTTAACACACCGATTCAAGGCACAGCTGCTGACTTAATAAAAAAAGCAATGATCGACATCTGGCACGAGATCAAAAAGCACAATCTAAAGAGTAAAATGATTCTCCAAGTACATGATGAGCTTGTTTTCGAGGCACCAAAAGAGGAATGTGAAGAAATAGAGGCGCTAGTTAAAGAAAGAATGGAGAATGTTTTCCCCTTAAAAGTGCCTTTAAAAGTACATCTGGAATGGGGAATAAATTGGGCCGAGGCGAAATAATA